>Ga0153994_1000215_pt1 | contig 19316 bp, 20 predicted proteins | sample TSNC078MetaG_FD_104735 | JGI IMG/M metagenome (GOLD analysis project Ga0153994, IMG submission 104735) | Attine ant fungus gardens microbial communities from North Carolina, USA - TSNC078 MetaG | ecosystem: Host-associated > Fungi > Mycelium > Unclassified | place: USA: North Carolina, Lumber...
GGCATTCTGGGTGGTGGAGCAAACCCCCCAATCGGTACTTTCTCAGAATACATCCTCGTGGAACGTGATCAAGTCATTCCAACACCCGATCACCTAACCGATGTACAGGCTGCTGCTTGGCCTCTTGGGGGTGTAGCGGCTTGGAGGTCTCGTTCTTTCTCCTCTCACACCCAACGTGTACCAACTAAACTAGGGCAGTAACAATTAATGCGAATGTTCAGGCAGGCCAGAGTGTTCTTATCACGGGTATCGGTGGAGGCGTGGCTCTCACTGCTATGCAATTATGTGTTGCAATTGGGGCATCTGTATACGTCACAAGTGGTAAGGCGGAAAAAATTCACAAAGCCATCCAAGTAGGCGCCAAAGGAGGGGTCAACTACAAAGATGGTTAGTCTATTTCTCTTTCTCTCTCATCTTCGGTATCATCCTTGCGTCAGTAAATTGGCCAACCCAACTTGCAACTCTTCTGGGCAATCAACAGTTGGATGCAGTGATTGATTCGGTAGGAGGTGACATCATGGTAAAGGTGGCCAAGCTCCTGAAGCCAGGCGGTACTGTTGTTTGTTATGGAATGTGGGTTCTCTTCCTTGTCATTGTTGATCATCAGAGTCATCATAGTAATAGGACTGCTGCCCCGTCTATCCCATTCACTATGCGTGAAGTCTTGAAGAATCAGAAACTACTAGGTATGCATCAAGTTTTGGGGTCCAGGGAAAGCATGTTAATAACTATCAAAGGATCGACCATGGGATCTCGACAAGATCTTATCAACGCAACCGACTTTCTCGTTCAGCATCACATTGTCCCCATTGTATCTCATGTTGTTGATGGTCTTGAATCTGCAGAAGAAGGTTTTGAGATTTTGAAGCAGGAAAAACAGTTTGGGAAAGTGGTGATCAAGATCAGAGATAAAAAACTCACCTCAAATATGTGAACAATTGATTTAGTCCTTGCATGATTAACCTGTCTCCCAAATTCACAAGTTTGCAGTTTTAACTATCACTGCCTGTTAAGACACTGGACCACAAGGTGAATGTACTGTGTAATAAATTTTTGATCTAAACAAAAAAGACAACATGTTATGGATCTGCACTAAGACTACAAATATTAGGAAGGGAGTGTTGGGAAATCAAGCCAATGCAGTGATCTGGCTGAATTTTCGGGAATCTTCTTGTTATAACCTTGAGGAGTAACTCAGATTGCAACACTCAAGCAAAGACTTGAGGATGATATAGGAGTTGAGGAAGGGAATGATACAATTGGTAAAGCATAAGGAATATAGGAGAGTATATACCTATGTACCATGAGGTAGTAATGAGGAATACATGTGGCAGACATGAGGTCTGCTGAGTAAAGAACATGTCATGACTTGGCAAAATGGCTAAGTCAATATTTATATTTCTTTTCTTTTCCTTTAGATTATTACTAAGGTGGAGTGTGGGAAATATCATGTGACAATCACAGAGTCACATCACACACATAGTCACAAGTCACAAGTCACAGCATGTGACAAAGAAGTCAGCTGATGGACATGAGGACTGTGGGAGGCAAGGTGCATAGCTGTCATGACTTGGCAAAACAGCTAAGTCATTATTTTATATTCTTTTCTTTTTCTTTTCTTTTTATTTTCTTATTGATGGATGCATGAGACAAAAGTGACTCATAAGGAAGCATGGGACTTTAGTATAGGGTTAGGGTCAGGCATTTGTATAAGTAGTATAGAGAATCCAACGAGAACTCTATCGAGTTCTCCTTGTCAAACGCTGATAAAGGAGCAGTTGGCTTAATTCTGGCTTTGGAGTTGGCTAGTCTGACATTAGAACTCAATTCCATATTCTGAGCACCGTCCACCTTGGACCCTGCTTAATCTTACTCTCATCTCTTATCACTGATCATCACGATCAGCAGCTACCTCCATACATAGCCGGGCCCTTGGCTTAAGGGGACTTTGCAGTCAGTTAGGAACTGCAGGTGGAGACACAGTACCAAGCTCAGGTATTGCGTTCGAGACCTGACCTCACAATTGAGTGGTGTCTAGTAGTATACTTGTCCTTTTCTTGGTATAAACCTTGTGCTGCGCTCCATTGTGAGTTGGTACACACAGAGGAGTGACGGTTACTTCTAGAAGGCTGTCTAGATTAGAGATCCCATCCGTTGGGTGATAGTCTAACCATACTATTAGGGCAGTAGCTAGTAGGGCAGTAGGTGTCTGGTTGGGTGAAGATCTTGTGCCCCAACAAATGTAACAGTAGTAAGATCACCATTAACTCCATACTCTCAGAGACGTCACCACAATGTCTCAAAGTCAATATAAAACTCTCATGAGCAACTTGCTCAACGAAAAGTGTACCCTCGCTAAATTAAGGGCAGAATTGGAGGGAAGGAAAGAGAAGTTGTGTCGACACTGCAAAGGGTTCAGGCACCTGGCCCGAAATTGCAGGAAGCTAAAGGAGGAAGGAAAGGGGATAGCAGTTTCCCAAAATAAGTTTGAAGTATTGAAAAGTAGAGTGATGCAGTGTGAAGCTGAAGAAAGAGTAGTGAGGAGTATAAGGACGGCAGAAGTGAAATGTTTTAAATGTGGAAGAGAAGGGCACAAGTGTAGGGAGTGCCCATTGTGGATAAAGAGGAAGAGTAAGGAGAGAGCGGCGCGTGTGGCAAGGCCACAAAAGGCATAGCAGGAGAAGAGACCAGCGCGCCCTGTAAGGGGAAAAGTGCAGGAAGGGGAAAGGAGGCTGAGAAGAGCAGAGGAAGAAGAAGCGGCATGCGTGGCTAGGCCACGAGAAGTGCAGCAAGGAGAGTGGAGGAGGAGTTTGTGGGAGGACTTAAGGAAAAGGGCTGAGTGGTATTGTGGACCGACGGTGCCACAAGACGCAGAGTTATGGGAGTTGGGATGGCGCGGTCAAGGAGCCATTGTCACATACTTGAAATGCCCAGAATGTGGCAAAGAAGGATGTTATGCAGAGGATGACCGGGGACAAGGAGTACTCCCCTATTGGAAGAGGGAGAAGATAAGTTGGTGTGGATGCAGAGGAGGAAAGGAGCAGAGTGGCACGCAAGCAAGAGACTCGAGAAGTGCAGCGAGAGAGAAGAAAGCGGCACACAGCCAGAAGAACCGGAAAGTGCAGCAAGAGAGAGAAAGAGCAGCGTGCCCACAGAGAGGAAAAGCACAGCAAGAGAGGGGGGTAGTTGACAGGAGGTCAGGAGGACCTTCAAAATGCTGAGAGAGGTATGGCTGAATATTGGAGTAGAAAAGATAGACATGCATGAAGGCGTGATGATCAAAGTGCTCTTAGACAGTGGCGCAACGGGGATGTTCATGGATAGGCAGACGGCAGCTAGGCATGGGTTCAGGCTGCAGAAGTTGGAAAGGCCATTAATGGTCAAAAATGTGGATAGAACTGTGAATAGCAGAGGGGCCATTACGCACCAAGTAGAGTGCAACATATTTTATAAAGGCCATATGGAAAGAATGCGGATGGATGTCTGCGACTTGGGGAAGACTGAGGTAATATTGAGTATGCCTTGGTTGGCGGCCCACAACCCAGAAATAAACTGGGAGACAAGGGAAGTGAAGATGACAAGATGCCCACCCTTGTGTGGTAGAAAGAGTCAAAAGAAAGAGAAGGTCAGAATAACAGCAACAGAGGAAGAAGAGAAAATCGTCCGATGGGCGATAGATGACAAAGAAAACTGGGGAAGAGAGGAAGAGATAGAAGAGGACCACAGGAAAATTGAGGAGATGGTCCCAAAGAAATTTTTGAAGTGGAAAAAGGTGTTTGGGAAGGTAGAATCTGAGAGGATGCCAACCAGAAAGATTTGGGATCATGCAATAGATCTCAAGGAGACGTTTAAACCATGGAAAGGAAAGATTTACCCTCTGTCCAAGAATGAGAGAGAGGAGGTCCAAAACTTCGTGGAGGATCAGTTGAAGAAAAGGTATATCAGACCCTCAAGGTCACCTCAAACGTCGCCTGTATTCTTTGTAGGCAAAAAGGACGGAAGCAAGAGGATGGTTATAGATTACTGTAATCTAAACAGCTAGACAGTAAAGAATAACTACCCGTTACCACTAATTACTGAGCTAATCGACAACATGGGTAGTAAGAAAGTCTTTACAAAAATAGATCTTAGATGGGGATTCAATAACGTGAGGATAAAAGAAGGAGATGAGTGGAAGGGAGCATTCACAATACATATAGGTTCCTTCGAACCAACAGTCATGTTTTTCGGGATGACAAATTCGCCAGCCATATTTCAGGCAATGATGAATGAGATCCTGAGGGACCTAATAAATGAAGGAAAAGTAGCAGCGTTTGTGGATGATGTGTTAGTAGGAACAGAGACAGAGGAGGAACATGATGAGATTGTGGAAGAAATATTAAGGAGGCTGGAGGAGAATGACTTGTATGTCAAACCAGAGAAATGTGTGTGGAAGGCAAGGAAAATAGGATTCCTAGGGGTCGTCATAGGACCAAATGGAATAGAAATGGAAAAGGAAAAAGTGGATGGAGTACTCAGTTGGCCACAGCCAAAAACGGTGAAAGATGTTAGAAAGTTCTTAGGCCTCACAAATTACTATAGGAGGTTTATTAAGGATTTTGCTCGAGTAGCGAGGCCGCTAAATATGCTAACGAGGAAGGATGAGAAGTGGTGGTGGGAGGAGGCCCAGCAGGAAGCCTTTAACGAATTAAAACAGGTTTTCACAATGAAACCAGTACTAGCAGCTCCAGACTTAGATAAAGAGTTTAGAGTAGAGACCGACGCCTCAAACTATGCTACTGGGGGAGTGCTCTCAATGAAGTGCTCAGATGAAAAATGGAGACTGGTGGCTTTCATTTCCAAATCTCTTAGTGATACGGAACGAAACTACGAGATACATGACAAGGAGATGTTAGCAGTAGTTAGATGCTTGGAAGCATGGAGACACTTCCTGGAAGGAGTGGCAGTCAAATTTGAGATTTGGACAGATCACAAGAACCTCGAATATTTCATGAAAGCACAGAAATTGAATAGAAGACAAGCAAGATGGGCTCTATACCTATCAAGATTCGATTTTACGTTAAAGCATGTTCCAGGGAGTAAGATGGGAAAGGCAGATAGTCTGAGCAGGAGACCAGACTGGGAAGTTGGGGTGGAAAAGGATAACGAGAATGAAACGTTGGTGAAACCAGAGTAGCTAGAAGTAAGGAAGACAGAAGTAGTAGAAGTCATAGTAGATGGGATAGATCTACTAGAGGAAGTGAGGAAGTCAAAAGTAAAAGATGATGAGGTGGTAAAAGCAGTAGAAGAAATGAAGTGGGCAAGGGTAAAAATGCTGAGAGACAAGGAATGGAGAGAAGTTGATGGCGTTATGTACAAAGAAGGGAAAGTCTACGTACCAAAGGATGATAAGCTCAGAGCAGAAATAATTAGGCTACATCATGATACACCAGTCGGAGAACATGGAGGGCAGTGGAAGACAGTGGAATTGGTCACCCATAACTTTTGGTGGCCAGGAATAATTCAAGAAGTGAAGCGGTATGTGGAGGGGTGTGACGCTTGCCAGCGAAATAAGAACTGCACAGAACAACCAGCCAGCAAATTAATGCCCAACTCGATCCTAGAAAAACCTTGGACACATATATCAGCAGATTTTATCACTAAACTGCCCTTAGCTCAGGGATATGACTCAATCTTAGTAGTAGTTGACAGATTGACGAAAATGGTACATTTTATACCTACTACAGAGAAAACATCGGCAGAAGGATTGGCTAGGTTATTCAGAGATAATGTGTGGAAACTACATGGCTTACCTGAAAGCATCATATCAGATAGGGGGCCACAGTTCGCAGCAGGAATAATGAGGAAGCTGAATGAGATGTTGGGGATCAAAAGTAAATTGTTGGCGGCGTTCTACCCTCAAACAGATGGACAAATGGAAAGGGTGAACCAAGAGTTAGAACAGTACTTAAGAATGTTCATCAATCACAGGCAAGAACAGTGGCTAGAGTGGTTAGGAACGGCAGAGTTTGCATATAACAATAAAGCGCACTCAAGTACTAGAACATCGCCTTTCAAGGCAAATTACGGGCAAGATCCCAGAATGGGGTTCGAGGGAAGAAAGAAGGGGAGATATGCAGGGGCAGAGAAATTCATCAAGAAGATAAAGGGAATACAGGAGGAAGCAAAAGCGGTGCTAGGAAAAGCACAAGCAGATATGAAGAAATACGCCGACAAGAAGAGATCAGACATAGACGAGTATAAAGTAGGAGACTTGGTCATGCTCAGCACCAAGGATCTGAAATATCAGATGGTCGGAAGGAGGACAGAGAAGTTGACGGAAAGATTTGTTGGTCCTTATAAAATCAAGGAGATAGTATCATCGAATGCGGTTAAGTTAGAACTACCTAGTACAGTAAAAATACATCTGGTAGTAAACGTTAGTAGAATACAACAATATATAGGACAGGTAGAAGGGCAGAAGAAGGAGCGACCAGCCCCGGTAATAATTGAAGAGGAAGAAGAATGGGAAGTAGAACATATACTAAATAAGAGGAAGGTTAGAGGGAAAGATAAGTATTTAGTACATTGGAAAGGATTTACAGTGGAGTCCGATACCTGGGAAGGAAGGGAGAATTTGGAGAATGCAAAAGAAGCAATCGAAGAATTCGAGAAAGAGTACCGGCAAGATATGGAAGATGTGGCGTGGCAAGAGCGCGAAGAAGGGATGTTCCAACGAGGAGAATTGCCAGGAAGATTCATGGCAAGGAAGCTATTCGGATGGTCAGACAAACGGTATGACCAAGAATATTGGGGGAGATTGGAAAGAAACTAGAGACGATGGAAGGGCAAGAAGCCAGTAAGAAGAGGGATGATGAAAATGATCCCAGAAGAAGAAGAAATCGAGGAGGAAAAATCAGGAATTAGAGAATGGACAGAAGAAGACGATAACAAGATGGGCAACATGGTTGACCCATACTACAAACTGTAGGAAAATTCCTTGGGACGAGGAAACTTGAGAGGGGGGTAGTGTCATGACTTGGCAAAACGGCTAAGTCATTATTTTATACTCTTTTCTTTTTCTTTTCTTTTTATTTTCTTATTGATGGATGCACGAGACAAAAGTGACTCATAAGGAAGTGCAGGACTTTAGTATAGGGTTAGGGTCAGGCATTTGTATAAGTAGTATAGAGAATCCAACGAGAACTTTATCGAGTTCTCTTTGTCAAACGCTAATAAAGGAGCAGTTGGCTTAATTCCGGCTTTGGAGTTGGCTAGTCTGACAATAGCCATGATAGTAATTGTATATATAGTGTAGCAAATCTAACAGGGACTCTATCGAGTTCTCTTTGTCAAATGCTGAACAAAGAGACAGTTGGCTTAATTCCAGTCATTGAACTTTAGTTGCTGACAGAACATGCCCCACCAGTGAGGTGCTAACTGAGTCATTAGATATATGAAGTAATATGAAACAAAGAAGCAGTCCATGTGTAGAACACCTGGAGGCAATGAGGTCAATCATTACAATACCTCTGTCTCAGGGTTCATGTCCTCATGAACATCCTACAACCTTTCTTCTCCTATGGCATGAATAGCTACTGACTTCTTTTGTGGTCCAACAATGTAACCTTCATCTGGTGCTTCTGCAATGAACCATGGTTCATGTGGTGGTCCTCCAGCATATAATGGTATCTTGAATCCCCTTTGTACTGTTTCTAAATTTTGTTTAGATTTGATTAATCTTTTGACAATCCAATTCCAATATCTTGAGCTGTTTTCTCCATTTCTGCTGATGGTATGATATTCAGCAGGTGGTAGAAAATGAATGACATTGTTTGGTGCTTTGAATCGTTTTAGGAATATGATAAGATTATCGATTTCTTCAATTATTTGACTATTGGGGTTCTCTATTGCTGATATCATAGATTCATCATTTGATGACATTGTTGTGGATTTGTTATTGGGTGGTGGTGGAGAGGGTTATATTAAAATAACTTCTTCTTCTTCTTCTTTATTTTCTTTTAGGGGAATTGTTGGTTTGACTCATGGAAGAGAGGTGAATTGATTGGTGTGTGCAAATGACTCTTGTAGTCCTCAAATATGATTATCAATTACTAGATGTCTATGGCCTTGGCATGTCATTAATTCATTCACCAGGTTGCATTGGATACTGTGGAATCATTGGGGTAAGGCATCATGTAGAATGAGCCTGAGTGTTTCTGCCACTTTATAGAATTGTGTGGCAATGTCTGTGCGATATCCTTCTCCTACAAGTAATGTTCCTGTTTTTGCATCTGCCATGGTGTTATTGATAATGTTGGCCATTCTGACTAGTTCTTTAGTTTTTTCTTTGAGTTCTGCCATAGCTTCGATGGCTTGGATAATACAATCTATTTTGCTTGCCCAATCTTTGGTCTTGTTGTTACAACATTGATGGGGATCAAAGGGAATTTGATTGTAAGACAAAGGTGATAACAAATGAAAGTAGAATAATCTCTGAGATGTTTCACAATTATGCACTAAACAAGTAGACACTGGGGAGATGATCAAATGACAAAAGAGAGCTTAAAAAGGGGAATAGAGGGGGAAAACTCAAATAACCAAAAAGAAATGATAATAAAGTGTTTAAGAATCCACTTGAGGTAGATCTCACCATAATAGGCTCTCCAAGACATGCATTTGTCTTGTGTTGTGACACTACTGTCCTTACCTAGTCTAGTAGTCTAGCTTACCATCGATATAGCAGAACTACCTAGAACTCCTGTGCCGTCATGTGGGCTCTTCTTCAGTTGACCATACAACTAGAAGCCAACTCCAACAACATGTAGTAAGTGGTTAACTCCTAGTGTAAGTGAATGCCCAAGTCCATTAGGGCTTAAATTCCTGTTGAGGGAGAGGTTTGGTGGTTTTTTGAAAAGTAAAGAAGAACACTTGGAAAGATAGAGACTTAGTCACTCAGAATAGCTATTAAGCTCTAGAGCAATAGAAAGGGATAATGATGGGGGTATGATGCTTGAGTTCCCCTCTGTGCCCTAGAGTATTACAAAGCAAAGAGACAACAAAGAAAGTGAGACAAAGAAAACCTCCAAATTCCCAAACATAGCAAGGCCAATATGATGAGGCAGTATCTCTTCCAAACACTTAGTAACCACTTCCTGATCCTCTAACCCCACCCCAGGAATCTTCCTTTGCATGATAGGCAGTTCTTAAGCCTCTTGCTAGGCTGTAGAAGGAGACAGTGATCTCGAGTTGTCTTGCTCTCAAGTGTGTTGTCTTCATCAATTCTCCTTTCTACCTCTTTCTCTAACTTCTTTATTTCTCTTTCTACCTCCTCTATGTCTTCTTATTCCTTCAGAACTCATTTTCCTTCCCTTGCTGTTGCAATACAACTCTGTATTGACTCGACCCTCTTGATCTTGGTATAATTAGTTTTCAGTAATAGTGGCTTGGATCTGATTGTAACTCTTCTGAAAATAGCCCCACCAGCTACTGAGGTATGATATTGCTCTGGTAGTGCTAGGCTACCTAAGTTTGCTTTTGTCCTCGAGAGCACTTCTAAAAGGGAAATCTGTTGTAAATCTAATATGAGGCACCTAGGCAAGCATCTATGAGATATATGTAGCAGTGGTCACAGCCACTACTCTACTACTCAAGCAAGATGCTCGAGTCCATGACTGGACGTCTCAGGAATATCTCTGGAGGGGCTGAACTCTTCTCTAGAGCTGGTTATTCTGGTTATTACAATGAAAAATGTCACTTATTTTGCCTAAACTGTTGTCCAGCGTGACAACATATGATCTTGTTATAGGTTTATTGGTTCCAAGTAAGGGAGGCAACAGTGGTAGAGGCGTTTGTAGCAGTATTGGTGAAGAAGGACATATTTGAAAGTATTTCTCGAGTGCTGGTATGTATTTGAGATGTCAAAAAATAACCTTTAGTTCTCTCTTTTATAGATTTCGTCTTGAAAGCTGTGTCCAATAGTCTTGAATTACCTCTTTTGCATGTGATAAATTTGTTTCTGCCATCTATTGGTTATGTTCATTTCCATATTCTTTTTAATACACTGAGAATTGAGTGCCTCTTTCTTTTTTGCAATGTTCCCTGATTTCTTCTACTTTGTATTCTTTTTCCTCATTGATAATGTTAGGTGGTAGTGCTAGATCCTTGTGTTGACTTGCAAATTCTGCCTTTTTGCAATGTGTTAACAGGTCTTTATTGAAAACATCATGTATGACCTATCCTTCTGGAAGCTCTAGTCTGTATGCTCTCTGTCTGATTTCCCCTTTGATTGTAAAAGGTCTGTATATTTTCTGGTCCAGCTTCTTTGAGGATTGGTTTGTTTGAATGTTCTTTACCTCTAGTCACATTTGTTCTTTTACTTTGAGATCTTGTGCCTGTCATCTTCTCTTGTCATATTGTCTTTTCATTGTGTCTTTTGTCCTTTTCATAGTGTTAAGTGCAAGCTTGTGAGGAACTTAAACAACACCCAAAGTGGATATTCAAGAAGAACTCGATGGAGTTCTTCATTGGATTACTTCTCTATTTATACTACTTTACAAGTGGCTGTACACTAATAGTTCATGATCACATGTCCTTCCAGAATGTTCTATAATCACATGATCTTGTCACATGATATGATTACCTAAGTTCCCATGCTATTTATATCTTGTCTTCATTGTATGACTTGATATTGTGGATTAAGTATTTGAATGTGCAGGAAATTATTTCCTTTTTGGGGCTCTCATAATACATAGCTGTCCTTGCTTCCTCTCTTGTTGTTTCCATCTTTTTTAGTAGTTCTTCCAAACTTAGTATCTCTGTTTCCACTGTTAGATTTCCTTTCCAGGGGTGTCTTCTGTAGTTTATGTAGGATGGGATATGTTCTGTTGCTATATGTTCTTTGTCATTATATTGGAATTCTGCTGTTGCTAGCCATTTTGTCCAATCATCTTGTTTGTAGTTGATGTAGTGTCTTAGAAATACTTTGATTTCTTGATTGATTCTTTCTGTTTGACCATTGGTTTGAGGATAGTAGGCTGTTGACATTGCTTTTTTGATTTCTAATGCTTTGCATAGTTCTCCCATGAATGTTAATGCAAATTGGGGTCCTCTGTTGCTAATGATCTTCTTTGGTATGCTGTGTAATTTTCATATGTCATCTCAATATATCTTTGCTACTTTATTTGAGGAGATTGAAGTTGTTGTAGCCATGAGTCTGATCATTTTGGAGAATCAGTCCACAACTACTAAAATAGCATCTTTGTCTTCTGATCTTAGCAGGGGTCCTATGATGTTAATGCTGATTTCCTCCCATGGTGTTTTTGATGTAGGTAAGGGGTGTAAAGGTGTTGCTTTCTTTATGTGTTGCACCTTGTTCTGTTGACATTCCTGGCATCCTTGGATGTATTTTTGTATGTCATTGTATATTCCTGGCCACCAATAGTTTCTCTTGATTAATTCCATCATTCTGTGTTATCCTGGGTGTCTGACATCTGGTGGATTATGGTTGTCATTGAGTATTTCATCTCGAAGTTATCTATTTCTTGGTACATAGATCTTGCCATCTATGTAGACAATTCCATTTTCTTCCTATGTTTGTCCATCCTTTTTTTTCAACTGTTTTGTTACTTCTTGTTCTCTTGTTTGGATTTTCCTGATTTTTTCTTCTATTCCTTTTTCCTTTACTTGTAGATGTTCTTGCTTGAGTAGTACAATAGGTATTCCATCTTGAATTGTTGTTTGTTATATCCATAACTCTTCTTTGAGCATCTGTATATCTTGATTGTTTTCTTTTGTATTCACTTTCTCTCTTCTAGACAATATGTCTGCTTTCGTATTTGTCTTCCCTGGAATATGCCATAGGATAAAGTTGTAGTCTTGTAGTTTCAGATACCATCTTGCTTGTTGACCATTGAGTTTGTATGGTTCTTTGAAGTATTTTAGGTTTTTGTGGTCTGTCTATACTTCAAATTTCTTGACTGTATCTAATAGGTATTGTCACCATTTATCTAGTGCTTCAACTATTGCTAGTAGTTCCTTGTCGTATATCTTGTAGTTCCTTTCCACAGGTGACATTATTCTTGATAAGAAGGTGACTGGTTTCCATTTGCCTTCTTATTCTTGTAAGAGAGCTTCTTTAATTGTATATCCTGATGCATTTACTTCTATCCTAAATTTTCCTTCTCTTTTAGGTAGGGCTAGTACTAGTTGTATCGTTATCTTTTGTTTTAGCTCTTCAAACATATTTTGTTCTTCTTTTGTCCATTTCCATTCTTCTTTTCCTTTTAGTTAATTTAATGGTACTGCAATGTGGCTGAAATCTTTGATGAACTGTCGATAGAAGTTTGCAAAGCCTAGGAAGCTTTTGACATCTTTTATTTTTGTTAGTATCTTCTATTCTTTGATTGCTTTGACCTTTTATTTTTCCATCTGTACTTCTCTATTTCCAACTTGTACTCCTAGTATGGGTATTTTTGTGGCATTGAAGTCATATTTTAACTGTTTGAAACACAAATTGTGTTTCTCTACTATTTTGAGAAACCTGATAGTGTGTTTTTCTAGTTCTTCCTCTGTTTCTACTGGGATTATGAAGTTGTCCATGTAATTTGCTAGGACTCCTTCATGTAATAGTTCTCAGAATATACTTGTTATCATCCATTGAAATGTTCCTAGTAAATTGCACAGTCCAAAGTACATCACTTTGGGTTCAAATAGTCCTTTGTTTGTCAAAAAGGCTGCTTTCCATTCATTGCCTTCTTTTTATTAGAACACAGAGTCTCAGTCTGAAGTGTGCAAAACTGAGATGTAAGAAAAATCTGTGCTGGCAGACATACTTGCTTACTAATCAATCAGAAGATAATGATGAGAGAAAATAGAGACGAAATAATAGTCCACAGAGGATATATTCAATACTTTTATCTGTACATTATTGTATCCCCAGATTAGATCTAATTTGTTGAAGCATTTTGCATCTTTGAGTTTATTAATTACTTTATTGATTAGGGGTAGTGGGGTTTTGTCCTTGATTGTGTGTTGATTTAGCCATCTGTAGTCTTGTACCAATCATAGTATTCTATCTTTCTTTGGGATAAAGAAGCATAGTGCTACATATCTTGAATTTAACTCTACAATGAGTCCTGCTTTTAGTTGTTCATCTAGCCATTGACTGAGTGTTTCTTCTTCTTTAAGTGTTATTAGGTAGGCCTTTGCATTAAGTTCCCTTGGTACTTCTTCCATTAGATTGATTTCATGGTCCCATTCTCGTTGATCAGGTAGTTTTTTGAATTTCTTCTTGTTGAATAAATGCGTGAATAGTTGGATGTATTTTGGAAGATCTTTAGGATTTGTTGGATTGGGTTCTTTGTCTTCTCCCTTTGATTCTTCTTCTTCCTTTGGTAGTAGTCTCTGTGACCATGGGGTGAACTGTATAGATTCATGTTCTGTTTTGCAGTGTCCTGGGCATCTTGTAAACTGTATGACTCCTTCTTTCTAGTCTACTTTTGGGTTGTGTTCTACTAGCCAGTTGTGTCCTAGGAATAGATCTGTTTTCTTGATTTCTAATACCATTGCATTAATTTGTTTGATATGTCCATTTGAGCTGATTTCTAAGGGTACAAATTCTTTGATTGTCTTTTCCCCATTTCTTGATCCATCTGAATTGTATACATCAAATGGTTTTGAAAGTAATTTGATGGGTATCCCTTTTTCTTCAACTGTTTTCCTGGTAATAGTAGTGTTTATATATCCAGAGTCGATTAACATCTTGACCTTGAGTTTTCTTCTGTTTTTTGTTCTAATTGTTGGATGCACTATAAGTTCCCTCGAATGTTCTTTCTGTTGTGGAATAACATATCAATTCTTGGCAAAACTATTTACAGTGGTTCATTGTACTATGCCTACTCCGAACCTTTGACAAAACCCTTTTGTTCTTTATTATCTGAATCTCCTTTTTGTAAACTCCTGATCTTCATTTGTTGAGGTGCTCTGCACCCTATGGCAATATGTCCTTCTTTGCCACACTTGAAACATCCTTGTGGTTTCTTTTTCTTCTTTGGTTGTCAGAAATCTTTTGCCATGTGTCCAAATCTGTTACAGTTGTAACACTTGGCTTTGCATCCTTGTCCATTATTCTGTTGTTGTCCTATTTCTATTGGTTTGCCCATTTCTCTATAGGTTATTCCTAAACCTGTCTTGTAGTCATAGTGGATATTGGTCCACTTGTATCTTTGTCCAACTGCTGTGATTGCCACCTTCCATTGTTTTAGACTCTTTGGGGCTTAAGTTGGTAGATATGCCATTATGGCTCTGATAATTTCCCTGTTTATGTTCTTCTTCAGCAAAAATATTGCATGTTGATCATCTGTCTGTGCTTTGCTTGCTAAAGCCATGAATTCAATAAGGAAGTCTACAATGTGCTTCCTGTCTTGTGTGAATGTTTTGATGTGCCATTCTACATTGGCTTCTTTTATCTTGTCACTGTATACCAGTTGTAATTCTGCTTTGAAAGCATTCTAACTTGGAGTATTGTCTTCTCCATCTATCTTGTTGAGTTTTTGTTGAGCAAATGCTCTTGCAGTTCCTCCTCAGAATCTGCTTAGTACTGCAATGATCTTCTTGTCAGCATCTGTGACTTTGTTTGTCCTAAGGTAGAGTTTCATTGCTCTTCACTAATCTTCAAATGTCTTCTTGTCTCCATTGAACTATCCAGATTCTAGGACCATGGATTTGTGGTTTACTATCTCTGTTGGTACTGGTACTGATGTTATTCTGGTTATCGGTGCTGGTGTGCCTGCTTGTGTTCTAGACATATTTTGCTTTGGTTGCCCTACTAATGGTACATTGCTTAACTCGTTGAGTTCTTCTTCATTGCCTGTTTTGTTAGCCTCTGATTTTATCTCTTGTTTGTCCTGTTCTTTGGACTCTTCTTGGTACTCTGACCGTTTTTCACTGATATGAACTGAACTGAGTTATTCTTTAAGGTCTTCTATCTCCTGTGCTCTGATTATATATTTAGCAGTAATCTTTGTGATATACCAACAGCCAGTCTGCTAGTTTGCCATCCTCCCAGTTGCAAGGTGAGTTGGTAATGCTTTACTAAATGTTATGACCTTGAGAAGTAACTCAGATTGCAACACTCAAGCAAAGACTTGAGGATGATATAGGAGTTGAGGAAGGAAGGGAATGATACAATTGGTAAAGCATAAGGAATATAGGAGAGTATCTACTGTATATATACCTATGTACCATGAGGTAGTAATGAGGAATACATGTGGCAGACATGAGGTCTACTGAGTAAAGAACATGCCCCACCAGTGAGGTGCTGACTGAGTCATTAGATATATGAAGTAATATGAAACAAAGAAGCAGTCCATGTATAGAACACCTGGAGGCAATGAGGTCGATCATTATACTTTTGGAATGTTTTTCTCTATTATATAAGTTTGTAATTTGTTATATTCACTCATTGGTTTGTAATGGAATACATTTTATTCCAAGTCAAACCAACATGCAACTAGGTTTCTGTAACAGGGAGCACAATATACTGACAGACAACACTGCTCACTGTGATGTGGACCATGGTAGGACACACTGACTTCAACACAATATCAACTCCATTCAGAATTAGTAGAGGGTTCAAGTTGGGCCAAAGGCCTAGATGAAAACCTTGTCTTCTAGTATGTGAGCAAGAGGAGAATAACTTGAATGAATCAGTTAGAACAGTTCTTCATATGCTGCTCTCTATTATGTTTTGTTATTTCCAAAGGGGGAGAATGGGTGGCATCCAAGAATTCCAATCTGTGGTACTCAACTAAGAGAACAAGGGGAGAATGCAAGACAAAGAGATGGGGGGGAATGGGCTTGCTCACAAGTGGTTTCTGATATATGCTACTGTTGAATATGTCCTCCATGGACTATTATTTCATCTCTTTTTTCTCTCATTATTATCTTCTGATTGATTAGTAAGCAATGAGTATGTCTGCTAGCACAGACTTTGTCACAAACTTCATTTGGCCATATCTCCATCAATTCTTTGACAATTATCACAGTCTCAATGGCTATGGAAAGCCCTCAAAAAAACCTTTTGATCAATGCCAGTCATGTCTCAAGGCAATCAGTATTGGCCAAGATATTAAGTAGATCAACAGGTAACCTCTATGTTACCATTTATCAAATTGCTAATATCTTGGAAACCACCATAATTGATGCTTTTTTTCTTAACTCAGAAAAAGTCTTCCTTATAAATCTCAGAATGAGCCTAAAATGATTTCAAGGCAATTAATATTAGTGGAGATATAAAGTCCTCAATGTTTGTACATGGACATTAATTAATTACCCATAGATAGTCATCTGCCTTTAATCAGAACAAAGGACAGCCTTCATATGGTTAAGTTATCTTTGATTACAAAGGCAATACCATATGTAGAACAATAGGTAGTAGCATGTGATGATCTGTCCTAGTACACAGACCATCACCTTTTTGTATTTAAAGACTCATAGTCTGATGATTAGACCTCAGACTTAACAACTTCTTTTGTCATTGTCTAAACTTTGCATTTTTGAACCTTTCAAGTTCTAAACCAGCAATCACAAATAAGTAAGTGACCTTTTGTGATAGACTTTTCTTACACCTCAGTTCTGTATACTTCAGACTGAGGTAAATGTTTTTATTATTCTATTTTATACATTATGCTAATGTAACTAGACTTTGTGTTCTAATAGGTTATGGGCCCCATTGTCTAAACTATTAACAAAAGAGAAGCACAATGTCAGCGTCTAAAGTCCGATGACCGGAATTAAGCCAACTGTCTCTTTGTTCAGAGTTTGACAAAGAGAACTCGATGGAGTTCTCGCTCATTTCTCTACTATTTATACACTTTACTACTGTGGCTATGCACTTACTCTCCCATGGTCCTCATGTTACTCTCATCATGTGACCCACTGTGACTGTGACTGTGACATGACTATCTGTGACCATCCGTCACACCATTGTGACATTGTAACAAAGTCACGTGATACTTTCCCGTGCTCCATCTTGTAGTCATAAATAAGAAAAGAAAAGAAAAGAAAAGAAGTATAAATAATGACTTAGCCAATTTGCCAAGTCATGACACACAAGAAGTCAAGTTATTTTAAACCTCACATCAGATCAAGATGAGCTCAAAACCAGACTACATATATAACATCCCTCATTTGGATAACACAGGGTCAAAACTACCATGATTAGAAGTATAGAGTCTTAACAGTCCTATATCTGAGGGATCTGACAGAAATTGTTAAAGAAACTGAATAATATCCACTGGAAATAGCCTTAGATCCAATGGACCAACCTGCTACCACTGTCACTTATGAAAAATGACACTCACACAATTATCAGACAAAAGCAGAAATTACCATGAACTTGTCACAGGAACTGCTTAGTGTTGTCATTCTATACACTTTGGTATCAGAGGTATGAAATTACTTGGAAGAGTGCTATGAAGAAAAGAGACAATATATGATAGTTCAACTACTTGGAGACATTTTCAGGTGTACCTTCCTTGATACTGTTCCAATGGAAAATCAGCTTAGTCAAATATGTCAAAATATTCATAGACTCAAGATTCTTGGACATGATCTAAAGGACTCTCTAATTGCAGTAGTAATGGTCATGTTACTGCCAGATTTATATACCTTACTTCGACAATATCTGTATATGAAAAAGGAGAGCAAGTTGATAACAGGGTTTGTAACAAAACAGATCTTGATGGAAGAAAATTCTCATGGTAATGCTTCATATGTTACATTAATAGGAAATAACAAGAGAAAGAAGCCTTCTTAGGGTCCTTCTACTGATAGTGATGTAAAGAAGAATCAGGCAGCTGGGACAATATCTGAGAACAGGAGAGTGGAAGGATCAAAAACCTGGACTGCAAGATTGCCACAACTACTGAAGAAAGTATTATTCATCTTTTCATGGCATGGGAAACGACCTCAAATCTAGCAAGCAGATAGATCATTGACTCAGGGGCAACATCACCAATGACATCTAGAAAGGAATAGTTCATCAACTATTCCCTATTTAGGACATCTATTCCAATTGATTTAGGCAACAACAGTATTATCAAGGCTATTGGATCAAGACTAATTAGGATCTTAATAACAGTTGATAGCACATCAAGATTGTTTGAACTCTAGGATCTTATCATAAGTCAATGCAACTATGACAATGATGATGGACAGGATCAGCTAATGGAAAGAAGTGGCAAGTGACATAAGAAAAGGACTTGTATTATAAATAGGAACAAACAGTTAGGAAATGTATAAATAGTATAGAAGAATCAAAGTGAGGACTCCATCAAGTTCTCTTCTAACCCTGAAGAGCTCCCTTGATCCTAACCCAGGATTAAGATCTTAAGTTAGTTGCTGACAGATGTATACTATGTCCCAGATATGGGAACAAACAATTTGCTATCAGTCACTTACATGGTTTGGAAGGGATATACTGTCAACTTTGGAACAAACATGTTGAAGAGGCTAATTACACTAGGGTTTTTCCTGTTTTCTTTTTATGTAGAGTTCCCTGACTACAGACTAGGTAGTAGTGAATATAAGTTTTGAAATAATTAAGTTGTGTGGTCTTTTTTTAAGAAAGCACCCTAGCTGATACCATGTTTCAGCCCAGTGGCCCTTGTGCAAATTTGTGGAGAAATAAATTCAAAATTGAAGGTAAAAGAAGTTAAATAAGGTTCTACCAATATACTGTGGTAGCAGTGATATTTGAAATCTAATTCTCATTTCTAGACTACTGTCCTAGCTCTGTTCCTAAGTCCTGCCTGCCTAGTGTTGCCCTAATACCCTGTTTCAAAGTTGTTCTCATAGTAGCACTCTCTGGCTATGTGATCAGACTATCCTTACAGTAGTACTCTTGACTATGTGATCAGATATGAAACTTTGAATCCTCCCTGTATAACTTGACTTCCTAGCAATACTAAACTCTATCTTAAAGCTCTTATAATATTGTCTCTATAGCTAAGTCACTTGTTCTGTATTCTCTTTGTTTTGACTCAGTCTTGAGTTGAAGCACTTTGATTACTGATATGATCACTCTAAAAATAGATTTCCATTTTAAAAACCCAAATAGAGGAAAGAGACAACCTGTCAGGTTCGACTCCAGGAAGGGAATTCTTCTTGGGGGGCTTGGCCTCAACAGCAAGTTGTGCCTGCTCCTACACTTGCCCCTTTTAGGATTCAAAAGATTTATTAAGAGAGAGAGAGAGAGAGGTATATGAGTTGACAAGGATGGGGTCTTCCTGAGGAAGAACGAAACTAAGGTAGTTACAGCAATTGGCAATTATTTA
>Ga0153994_1000219_pt1 | contig 18980 bp, 18 predicted proteins | sample TSNC078MetaG_FD_104735 | JGI IMG/M metagenome (GOLD analysis project Ga0153994, IMG submission 104735) | Attine ant fungus gardens microbial communities from North Carolina, USA - TSNC078 MetaG | ecosystem: Host-associated > Fungi > Mycelium > Unclassified | place: USA: North Carolina, Lumber...
CGACGACGTGAAGGACGTGCCCGGGTTGCAGTTCGACGCGAGCGCGATCCGGGCTCCGGCGTCGACCAGTGCTCGGGCCGGCGCGAACGGCGCCCTGGTCGACAGGTCGCACGCCGGCAGCAGCGTGGCGATCGTGCCGGACCCCGCGAGCGCGTCGACGTCCGTCGCCGACAGGTGGTTGCAGTGGTCGACGCTCGCGGCGCCGAGCTCGACGGCGAGGGCGACGCCGCCGGTCTCGCCGAGCTGGTTGCCGTGCACCCGGAGCCCGAGCCCCGCTGCGCGGCCGGCGAGGAGCACCTCGCGCGACTCGTCGGGCGAGAACGCCCCCGATTCGCAGAACACGTCGATGAACCCGACGTGGGGGCGGACGGCGTCGAGCATCGGGCCCGTGACGAGGTCGAGGTACGTCCGCCGATCGACTCCCGGCGGCACCACGTGGGCGCCGAGGAAGGTCACGACGTCCGCGACCTGCGCGGCGATCCCGGCGAGTCGGCGTTCGGTCTCGACGTCCAGGCCGTAGCCCGTCTTCGCCTCGATCGTCGTCGTGCCCTGGGCGACGGCCTCGTCCACGAGGGCGGCGGCGCTCCGGCTGAGCTCGTCGTCGGTCGCGTTCCGGGTCGCCGCGACCGTGGTCATGATCCCGCCGGCCTCGTAGGGGCGCCCGGCCATCCGGTCCACGAACTCGGTCGCGCGGTCGCCGGCGAAGACGAGGTGCGTGTGCGAGTCGACCCAGCCGGGCAGGCAGGCGCGGCCACCGATGCTCGTGCGGTGGTCGGCGGCGGGAGCTTCGGCGGCCGGGCCGATCCACGCGATGCGGCCGTCCTCGACGACGACGGCCTGGTCGTGGCGGACGACGGTCGCGGCGGCCGCGTCGGAGCCGTCGGCGTCCGCGGGGTCCATCGCGCGGAGTTCGCCGATGTCCGTGATGAGTTCGCTCGTCATGCGCGCGGTCCGTTCGTCGAGGCGGAGTCGGTCGGTTGGGCAGCGCCGATCACGTCGATCGCATCGTGGAGCAGCGCCGCGGGGGAGCGGCCGTCGACGAGCACGCCGCGGTCGGCGACGACCCGGCCACCGACGACCACCCGGAGCACGTCGGACGCCGTCGCCGTGAGGACGAGCTGCTCCGGCCGGGCGCCGACGGTGCGGACGGTCGCGGAGTCGATCTCGACGAGGTCGCACACGGCGCCGACGCCGATGCCCCCGGTGACGCCCAGGGCTCGGTAGCCGGCGGTGGACCGTGCGGCGTCGAGCTCGCGCGGGGAGAAGACCCCGCGCTGTCTGGCGTGGAGGCGTTCGCCCGCCTCGAGCCCGCGGACCTCGAGGAACGGGTCGACGACGGCGTTCTGGTCGGACCCGAGCGCGATGGTCGCACCGGCGTCGGCGAGTCGCCTGGCCGGACCGATGCCGTCGCCGAGGTCGGCCTCGGTGGTGGGGCAGATCACCGCGGAGACCCCGGCGTTCCCGAGCTGGACGATCTCGTCGTCGGTCAGGTGCGTGGCGTGCACGACGCTCGTCCGAGGACGGAGCGCCCCGGCGTCGGCGAGCACCCGTGTCGGCCGGACGCCGTACGCGGCGAGGCTCTGCTCGTTCTCGGCGGGCTGCTCGGACAGGTGCACGTGGAGCGGGACGTCGTCGGGGAGCCCGCTCGCGATCACCGCGACGTCGGAGGGCGCGACGGCGCGGACGGAGTGCACCGCGGCGCCGACCGTCACGAGCGGGTCGTCGCCGAGCGCGGCTCGGAGCGCGTGCCAGCGGTCGAGCCATGCCGCTGCCGACCCGTCGCCGAACCGGCGTTGCTCCGCAGCGAGGGGCTGCCCCGGCGCCCCGGTGAGGTAGCAGGTGTCGAGCAGGGTCAGGCGGATGCCGACCTCGCGCGCGGCGTCGGCGATGGCGAGGCCGACGGCGTTCGGGTCGTCGTACCGGGACCCGTCCGGGCGGTGGTGCACGTAGTGGAACTCGCCGACGGCGGTCCAGCCGGCGGCGAGCATCTCCGCGAAGACGCCGACCGCGAGCTGGCGGTACGTGTCCGGGTCGAGGGCTGCGGCGGCGCGGTACATCGCGGTGCGCCACTGCCAGAAGTCGCCGCCGTCCGCGTGGGTCCGCCCGCGGAGCACCCGGTGGAACGCGTGCGAGTGGGCGTTGCCCGATCCGGCGAGGACGGTGCCGAGCCGCAGGTCCCCGGCGTGCGGCGGGACTCCGACCGTCACGGCGGTGATCCGACCGGCTCCGTCGAGGTCGAGGCGGACGTCGGACCGTGCGACGCCGTCGACGACCGCGGTCGCGCAGTGCACCGCGGTCGCACCGGCGGAGCCGCCGGTCACGTCGACGCCCGCATCACGGTCGTGAGCGCCTCGACCCCGGCGGCGCAGTCGTCGGCGTCCGACCACTCCTCCGGCGCGTGCGAGACGCCGGTGGGGTTCCGGACGAAGAGCATCGCGGACGGGACGTGCGTGGAGAGGACCCCGGCGTCGTGCCCCGCGCCCGTCGGCAGCACGGGCACGTCGCCCTCGAGCACGCGGTCGATCGCCGCCCGCGGTCCCTCCGGGAAGTCGACGCGGCTCGACCAGGACTCCTCGGTCACCTCGAGCGCGCAGCCGTTCGCGGTGGCGGCGTCCTCGGCCGCGGCGACGATCGCCCCGACGACGGTGCGGGTCACCGTGTCCTCGCCGGCCCGGGCGTCGAGCCAGAACTCCGCGGTCGACGCGATCACGTTCGTCCCGCCCGGGACCGCTCGGAGCCGTCCGACCGTCGCCCGGACGTCCGCTGCCGCACGAGCGATCCCGGGCACGGCGGCGATGGCCGCAGCGGCCGCGACGACCGGGTCGCGCCGGTCGGTCATGAGCGTCGCGCCGGCGTGGTTGCCCTGCCCGGAGAAGCGGAAGCGCCAGCGGCCGTGCCCGAGGATGCTCGACGCGAGCGCGACGGGCGACCCGAGGTCGACGAGTCCGCGCCCCTGCTCGACGTGCAGCTCGACGAACGTGCCGATGCCGGCCAGACGATCCGGATCCGGACCGACGGCGGACGGGTCGATGCCGGCGGAGGTGAGCACTGCCTCCAGGCTGGTGCCGTCCACGTCGGTCAACGCGAGCGCGCGTTCCGGGCTGATGGCACCGCTCAGCAGGCGCGACCCGAGGCAGGCGACGCCGAAGCGCGAGCCCTCCTCCTCGGCGAAGACGGCGATCGCCGTCGGTCGCGACGGGCGGTGCCCCTCCTGCTGCAGACGTGCGACGGCGTCGAGCGCCGAGACGACGCCGAGCGGGCCGTCGAAGGCGCCGCCACCGGGGACCGAGTCGAGGTGGGAGCCCGTGACGAACGCATCGGGCCCCGGAGCGCCCCACCACGCCCAGGTGTTGCCGTTCCGGTCGTGCTCGACGTCGAGACCGAGGCGCTCCGCACGCTCGACGAACCAGTCGCGGAGGTCGCGCTCGGCGCCGTCCAGCAGGTGCCTGGAGTACCCGCCGCGGACGGTGTCCCGCCCGACCTCGGCGATCTCGGCCAGCCCCGGGAGGACCGTCGCGCCCGAGTCGGTCATGCTCAGACCTCCCACATGGGGACGCGGAGGCCACGTTCGCGGGCGACCTCCTCGGCACGCTCGTAGCCGGCGTCGACGTGGCGCATGACACCGGTGCCCGGGTCGTTCACCAGCACGCGGGCGATCTTCTCCGCGGCGAGGTCGGTGCCGTCCGCGACGACGACCTGGCCGGCGTGGATGGAACGGCCGATGCCGACGCCGCCACCGTGGTGGATGGACACCCAGGTCGCGCCGGAGGCGGTGTTGAGCAGGGCGTTCAGGAGCGGCCAGTCGGCGATCGCGTCGGAGCCGTCCTGCATGGACTCGGTCTCGCGGTACGGGGACGCGACCGACCCGGAGTCCAGGTGGTCGCGGCCGATCACGATCGGCGCGGAGATCGTGCCGTCCGCGACGAGCTCGTTGAACCGCAGGCCGGCGAGGTGGCGCTCCTGGTACCCGAGCCAGCAGATGCGCGCCGGGAGCCCCTCGAACTGCACCTTCTCGGACGCTGAGGTGATCCAGCGGCGGAGCTTCTCGTCCTCGGGGAAGAGCTCGAGGATCGCCCGGTCCGTCGCCGCGATGTCGGCGGGGTCGCCGGACAGGGCGGCCCAGCGGAACGGGCCCTTGCCCTCGGCGAAGAGCGGGCGGATGTACGCGGGCACGAAGCCGGGGAACGCGAACGCCCGGTCGTAGCCGGCGAGTTCGGCCTCGCGGCGTATGGAGTTGCCGTAGTCGAACACCTCGGCGCCCGCGTCCATGAACCCGACCATCGCCTCGACCTGCTTCGCCATGGACCGGCGCGAGTCGTCGATGAACGTGTCGCGGTCCTGCTCGGCGCGGTCGTGCCACGTCTGGACGTCGTAGCCCTCCGGCAGGTAGCTCAGCGGGTCGTGCGCGCTGGTCTGGTCGGTGACGACGTCGATCGCGACGCCGCGCCGGAGGAGCTCGGGGAACACCGTGGCCGCGTTGCCGACGAGCCCGACCGAGAGCGCCCGTCGCTCCGCCTTCGCGCGGGTGACCCGCTCGATCGCGTCGTCGATGTCGTCCGTCATCTCGTCGAGGTACCGGTGCTCGACACGGCGCTGCAGACGGCTCGCGTCCACGTCGACGACCAGGGCGACACCGCCGTTGAGCGTCACCGCGAGCGGCTGCGCGCCGCCCATGCCGCCGCAGCCGCCGGTGAGCGTGATCGTGCCGGCGAGGGTGCCCCCGAACCGCTTGTCGGCGACGGCGGCGAAGGTCTCGTAGGTGCCCTGCAGGATGCCCTGCGTGCCGATGTAGATCCACGACCCGGCGGTCATCTGCCCGTACATCGTCAGGCCCTCTGCCTCGAGCTTGCGGAACTCGGGCCACGTCGCCCAGTCGCCGACGAGGTTCGAGTTCGCGATGAGCACCCGCGGCGCCCACTCGTGCGTGCGGAAGATCCCGACGGGCTTGCCGGACTGCACCAGGAGCGTCTCGTCCGACTCCAGGTCGCGGAGTGCGTGCACGATCGCGTCGAACGCCTCCCAGCTGCGGGCGGCGCGGCCGGTGCCGCCGTAGACGACGAGGTCGTCCGGGCGCTCGGCGACCTCCGGGTCGAGGTTGTTCATCAGCATCCGCAGCGGCGCCTCGGTCTGCCAGCTCTTCGCGCTGATCTCCGTGCCGCGCGCCGCTCGGACGGGGCGTGCGCCGACCGTGCTCGGGGTGGACTGTCCGGTGCGGGTCATGGTGCTCCTTCTCGGGCTGTGCGTCGTCGCGTCGTGGCTGGGGCCGGGGCCGGGCGTGTGGTGGCCGGGGCTGCCACGTCCATCCGACACGAACGCCGCGGTCCGCAGGGTGCTCCACGGCAGGTAGTGTCCGGGATACCGGACACGAAACACGGCGGCGACAGGAGGACCGTGCTCAAGGCACCTGCGGCGGACTCGACGCTGCGCATCCTGACCGTGCTGGGCTCCCAGCGTGGTCCGATGGCGGCGGCCGCCATCGCGACGCGGCTCGGACTCCCGCGCTCCACCGTCTACCAACTCCTGGCCACGCTGGTCGACCACGGGTTCGTGATCCACCTCCCCGAGAGCCGGCGGTACGCGCTCGGGCTCGCGTCGTTCGAGCTCGGGTCCGGGTTCACGCGCCAGCAGCCGCTGTCCTTGCTCGGCGCACCGCTGCTCGCGACCCTGGTGGACCGGACCGGGGAGAGTGCGCACCTGGCGGTCATGCACGGCGCCGAGGTCGTGTACGTCGTCGAGGAGCGTGCGCGGCACCGGCCGACGCTCGTCACCGAGGTCGGGGTCCGGCTGCCGGCACACCTCACCGCGAGCGGCAAGGCGATGCTCGCCGCGCTGCCACCGGCGCAGCTCCGTGCGCTGTACCCGTCCGACTCGGCGTTCGTGTCGCGGACCGGCACCGGGCCGTCCGACGGTCGCGCGCTCCGGGCCGAGCTGGCCGCGATCCGGGAGGCAGGGGTCGCCACCGAGGTCGGCGCCGTCACGCAGGGACTCGCCTCCGTCGGCGTCGCGGTGCTCGACGGGAGCGGGTGGCCGGTGGCGAGCGTGGCGTGCACGTACCGGTCCGATGACGACGGCGCGGCCCCGGACGGTCTGGTGCAGGAGGTCACGCGCGTCGCGGGGGAGCTGTCACGGCGGATCGGCGGCGCCGATGCTCCGCCGCAGAAGTGAGCGATCCGATTTAATCCACTCGAAACGACAACTGCTACTCAGTGGCAGCACGTTTGCATAGGGTGGCAGCATGGAGCAGGAACCCACCGGCGGGCCCGGCATGCGGACGATCGACCGAGCGCTCCGCCTGCTCGGGCTGGTGTGCGACGCCGACGGACTCACCCTCACCGAGGTCGCACGGCGCGCCGACCTGTCCGCGAGCACGGCGCTCCGACTGCTCCGTTCGCTCGAGTCGCACGAGTTCGTCCGCCGCGACGAGGACGGGCTGTTCACCGCCGGCCCGCACCTGGTGCAGCTCGGCGCCGCAGCACTCTCGAACACGGCCCTGGTCGTCCAGGCCCGCGATGCGATGCGACGCGTCGCGGACGGCACGACCGAGTCCTGCTACCTCAGCGTCTTCGGGACGGGGAACACCGCGGTGCACCTCGCGATCGCGGAGGGCACGCAGTCCATCCGTCACGTCGGCTGGGTCGGGCGCGCCATCCCCGTGGAGGACACGGCGGTCGGCAGGGTCCTGCTCGGTGACGTCGGGCCCGACGGGTACGTCGTGGTCGTCGAGGGCGCCGAGAAGGACGTCACCGCGGTCTCCGTGCCGATCTCCGCCGGCAGCCGGGTCGTCGCCGCGATGTCCTGCCTGGTCCCGAGCTACCGACTGACCACCACCGACGACGTCGCCCGGATCGGCGGCTGGCTCGTCCGCGAAGCGGCGTCGGTGTACGAGCCCGCCCGCTGACCCCCTCCGTCCCGCAGGAAGGAACGACGTCCGATGCAGCCCACCGACGTGCACCTCGACGACGCGCAACTGTCGATCGAGCAGGTCGTCGCCGTCGCCAGGCACGGCGCCGCGGTCTCGTTCTCGGCCGCGTACGAAGCCCGGGTCCACGCCGCGGCGGCACTCGTGACGAAGTTCGTCGCCGACCGGCGCGTGGTCTACGGCGTCACGACCGGGTTCGGCGACAACTACACCGAGACGATCTCCCCTGAGGACACCCGGCGGCTCCAGGAGAACATCATCGTGTCCCACGCCGTGTCCGTCGGCGCGCCGCTCCCCGACGAACAGGTCAGGGCGATCCTCGTCACGATGCTCGGCCACCTCGGTCGCGGGTACTCCGGAACACGCCTGCAGACCCTCGAACTCGTCCGCGAACTGCTGAACCGCGGCGTCACGCCGGTCGTGCCCGGTTCCGGTTCCCTCGGCTACCTCGCGCTCGAGGCGCACATCGCCCTCGTCCTGATCGGTCGCGGGCGCGCCCGGGTCGCCGGCGTGGTGCTCCCGGGGGCGGACGCGCTGCACGCCGCGGGGCTGTCGCCCATCCGGCTCGAGGCCAAGGAGGGGCTGACGCTCCTCAACGGCATCATGAGCGTCACCGGCATCGCCGCCCTGGCCGTGCACGACGCCACGAGCGCACTGCGGCACGCTGATGTGATCGGCGCGCTGTCGTTCGAGGCGCTCCGCGGCACGACCAGGGCCCTCGACCCGCGCCTGCACGCGCTCCGCCGCGCCCCCGAGCAGCAGCGGTCGGCCAGCACCATCGCGCGGCTGCTCGACGGCAGTGCCCTCGCCGAGCGGCACCGGGACCACCGCGTGCAGGACCCCTACCTCATCCGCGCGATGCCCCAGCTGCACGGGTCCGTCGCACGGGCCTTCGGCGACGCCGCGACGATCGTCGACGAAGCCCTCGGATCCCTCGGCGACAACCCGGTGCTGTTCGGCGACGGCAGTGGTGACGGTGACGCGGTGATGGGCGGGAACTTCGACGCGACGTCGATCGGCCTCGCGATGGACTCGCTCAAGGCCGCGGCGGCGGTCCTCGCCCACCACAGCGAACGCCGCGTCGACCGCATGGTGAACAGCACGGTCAGCGAACTGCCACCGTTCCTGGCCAGGACCCCCGGGCTCGACAACGGCCTGATGATCCCGCAGTACACCGCCGCCGCCCTCGTGATGGAGATCCGCGGCGAGGCATCCCCGGCGACGATCGACTCGATCCCCACCTCGGCCGGACAGGAGGACCCGATCAGCAACGCGTACCTCGCCACCCAGCAGGCGACCCGTACCGTGGAGCGGCTCCGGTACGTGCTCGCGATCGAGTTGCTCACCGCCGCACAAGCCACCGACCTGCTCGACTCGATCGACGCGAGCTCCCCGGCGCTCGCCGCCGTCCGGACCCGCGTCCGCCGTGACGTCCCCTTCGCCGAACACGACCGTGCGTTCGGCGAGGACATCGAGACCCTCTACACCCTGGTCTGCTCGGACGAGCTCCTCGAGATCACGGGAACACCGACCATCGGAGCACCATGACATCGTCCTCGACCGGCACCCCCGCGGTGCGCCAGGACCCTCCCGAGAAGCTCAGCCGCTTCCACCTCCGCATCACCGCGCTCACCTTCGGTGCGAACTTCTCGGACGGCTACGCCCTCGGCAGCATCGGGATCGCACTGACCCTCATCGGCTCCGGCATGCACGTCGACGCCCTGTGGTCGGGCCTCATCGCGAGCTCGGTGCTCATCGGCATCTTCGTCGGCAGCATCACGTGCGGGTGGCTCGGCGACCTGTTCGGCCGTCGGCTCATCTACATGCTCGACTTCGTGCTCATCGTCGTCGCGTCGGCAGCGCAGTTCTTCGTGCACGAACCCGTGTCGCTGTTCGTGCTCCGCCTGCTCATCGGCTTCGGCGTCGGCGCGGACTACGCGCTCGGGCCGACCCTCGTCGCCGAGTTCGTGCCGGCTCGCTTCCGCGGCGGCCTCCTCGCCTCGCTCACGGTCGCGTGGACGGTCGGGTACACGGCGGCGTACTTCATCGGCACCTGGATCAGCACGATCCCGTCCGACCTCGGCTGGCGCTTCCTGCTCGCGAGCGGCGCGATCCCGGCCATCGTCGTGCTGATCCTGCGGGTCGGCACGCCGGAGTCGCCGCGGTGGTTGATCACGAAGGGCCGCATCGAGGAAGCCCGCGCGATCGTCGCGAAGTACCTGCCGGGACAGCTCGACGTCGACGCGGTGGCGGCGACGCACTCGACCGCGCGTCCCGGTCGCTACCGGGACCTCTTCACCGGTCGGAACCTGCGGCGGACCGTCTTCGGCACGGTGTTCTACAACGCGCAGGTGATCCCGTACTTCGCGATCTACACGTTCCTGCCCGTCATCCTGCTGAGCCTCGGGATGGACGCCGACGGGTTCGCGTCCGGCCTGCTGCTCAACGTGTTCCTGCTGCTCGGTGGGGTCGCGGGACTCTGGGCGGTCGCCAAGATCGGCCGCCGTCCGCTCGTCATCTGGACGTTCGGCATCATGGCCGTCGCGCTCGCCGCCGTCGCACTCGGCAGCCACGCACCCGTCTGGGTGGTGCTGCCGCCGTTCCTGATCTTCACGTTCGTGATGTCGGGCAGCTCGAACCTCGACCAGGTGTACCCGCCGGAGCTCTTCCCGACGAACGTCCGCGCCGCCGGCGTCGGCCTCCTCAACGGGGTGAGCCGCATCGGATCGGCGATCGGCACGTTCCTGCTGCCCATCACGCTCGCCGGGTGGGGCATCAGCGCGACGCTGCTCGCCCTGGCCGCCGTGCTCGTCGTCGGCATGGTCGTGTCCATCCTCCTCGCGCCGGAGACCGCGCACGTGTCGCTCGACGACGAGGGGGTCGCGTGAGGCTCGTGCGGTTCGACGAGACGCCGCCCACCCCGTGGGCGAACGGGCTCGGGGAGACCGTGGAGCTCTGGCGAACGCCGTCGGCGGGGGACTTCGACGTGCGGCTCAGCATCGCGACGGTGGGCTCGTCGGCGCCGTTCTCCCTGCTGCCCGGCGTGGACCGCGTGCTCGTGGCGCTCGGCGTGCGCGGGCTCGAACTCGACGTGGACGGGGTGCGCACGGTGCTCGGGCAGTACGACGGCCTCGCCTTCGCGGGGGAGTCGGCGGTCGCCGCAGTCGGGGTGTCCGAGTCCGCCCACGACCTCAACCTCATGGTCCGCCGCGGGGTGGGTCGGCCCGACCTGCGCGTCGAGAGCGTCGCCGGGTCGTCCGTGCCGGGCGCCGACGCGCTCGCCGTGGTCCTGCTCGACGGCGACGTCCGGTGCGACGGGCGACCGCTCGCGTTCGGGGACACGTGCATCGGTCCGGGAACGCTGACGGGCTCCGGCCGGGTCGCGGTGGCCCGCACGTCCTGACCAGGCGCTACCGATTGTCGGTGCGTGGACGTATCCTGGGCACAGGAAGCAACGGCGGTTCCCATCCCTGCACGCCGACCCGAAGCCCCTTCTGTGACCGAACACATCATCGAGTACGTCGCCCGCGACCGAACGGGCATCACCGCCGTCGTCACCACGACGAGCGTCATCGACGTGGACACGGTGATCCGCAACATCCACTCCGGGCACTCCGGGTACGTCGTCCGCGCGGGCGAGTGGCACCGGGCACGGGTCCGCAGTCTGTCGATGATCGGCGGCTCGTACCTCTTCGCCAACTGGGACGGCTCCAAGCGCAACAACCTGCACGACGTCGCCTTCCAGGCACCGCAGCGCGTCGCCCGTCCGGCGAAGCCGTCCGGTGGCCTCCGCGCGGTCGTGCGGTCCTTCTTCCGCCGCACCGCGCGCTGATCGCGTTCTCCTGACGGACAGGAGGCCCGGTGCCAGCTGGCACCGGGCCTCCCGTCCATGCGCACCCGGGTCGCTGACCGGGATTGCGCCCCGCTGCGGACATCGCGCCCGCATGCGACGGGGCGCGATGTCCGCACGGGGGCGCGACCTGGGGCGGCAGCGGGGAACCGGTCGCGAATCACTCAGTACTCGGTGTTGCTATGTACCGGTAGTCAGTGTTACTTTCTACCGGTAGTCATCATCACTGAGTAGCAGGAGGGGTCATGGGCAAGCAGGACACCGAGATGCTCAAGGGCGTCCTCGAGGGAATGGTCCTCGCCGTCGTCGCATCCACACCGTCGCACGGAGCCGACATCACCGCGTGGTTGCGGGACCAGGGCTTCAGCGACATCGCCGAGGGCACCGTCTACGCGCTCCTCGTCCGCGTCGAACAGCGCGGCCTGGTCGACGTCGAGAAGGTGCCGTCGGAGAAGGGCCCGCCGCGGAAGGTGTACTCCATCACCGACCTGGGGCGGGACCGTCTCACCGAGTTCTGGAGGACCTGGAGCTTCCTCGCAGAACGACTCGAACAGCTCCGCACACAGACCACGCAGGGGAACTGACATGTCCATCATCACCAAGCTCATCGGCGACAAGCGCGAGTGGCGCGACTACAAGGCCCGCGTCAAGGCGCTCCCGGCAGGCTACGGCACCGCGGTCGAGGGCATCGAGCGCTACCTCATGTACACCGGCCCGAGCGACGCCGAGCGCCTCATGCGCATGCTCGACGACCTCGCGGACCTCTTCGAGCGCGCGGCCGCGGACGGTACCCCCGTCGCGAACGTCGTCGGGGACGACCCGATCGAGTTCGCCGAGGAGTTCAAGCGCAACTACGGCCTCGGTTCGTGGCTCAGCAAGGAGCAGCAGCGGCTGCAGGACGCCATCGCCCAGGCGACCGAGGAACAGGCGGCGGAGTCGTGACCACCCGGGACACCGCCGCCCGCGACACCGCCGCCCACGACACCGCCGCCGCGGCGATCGCCGTCCGGGGTCTCGAGAAGTCCTTCGGCAGCCTCCACGTCCTCCGTGGCGTCGACCTCGAGGTGCAGCGGGGCAGCATCACCGCCCTGCTCGGCTCGAACGGCGCCGGCAAGACGACGGTGGTGCGGATCCTCGCCACGTTGGCGAAGCCGGACGGCGGTACCGCGAGCGTGCAGGGGCACGACGTCGTGACCCGTGCGTCGGACGTCCGCCAGGCGATCAGCCTCACGGGGCAGTTCACCGCGGTGGACGACGTCCTGACCGGTCGCGAGAACCTCGTCCTGATGGCGCGGCTCCGGCACCTGGCCGATCCCGGCGAGGTCGCGGACCGCCTGCTGGCCCGGTTCGATCTCGTCGACGCCGGACCACGGCGTGCGGGCACGTACTCCGGCGGGATGCGGCGTCGACTCGACATCGCGATGAGCCTGATCGGGGACCCCACGGTCGTGTTCCTGGACGAGCCGACCACCGGCCTCGACCCCCAGGCCCGCATCGAGGTCTGGGCGGCGGTCCGCGAGCTCGCCGCCGCCGGCACGACGGTGCTCCTCACGACGCAGTACCTCGACGAGGCCGAACAGCTCGCCGACCACATCGCGGTCCTGCACGAGGGCCGGATCATCGCCGACGGCACCCTCGCCGACCTGCGGCGACTGCTGCCGCCGGCGCGCGTGGAGTACGTCGAGAAGCAGCCCACCCTCGAAGAGGTCTTCCTGGCGATCACGGCAGGGACGAACACGAGGAGCGCAGCATGAGCACCCATGTCATCGCCGACACCACAGCACTGACCGGCCGGTCGCTGCGGCACGTGCTCAGGAGCCCGGACACGATCATCACGACCGCGGTGATGCCGATCGCGTTCCTGCTGCTGTTCACGTACGTGTTCGGCGGCGCGATCGACACCGGCACGGGGTCCTACGTCGACTACCTGCTGCCGGGGATCCTCCTCATCACGGTGGCATCGGGGATCGCGTACACGTCCTACCGCCTGTTCCTCGACATGCAGAAGGGCATCGTCGAGCGGTTCCAGTCCATGCCGATCGCCCGGTCGAGTGCGCTCTGGGGGCACGTCCTGACGTCGTTGGTCGCGAACACGGTCTCGCTCGCCGTGGTCGTCGGCGTCGCGTTCGCCTTGGGCTTCCGCACCGGTGCGGGTGTCGGAGCGTGGCTCGCGGTCGCCGGGATCCTGCTGCTCTTCACGCTGGCGCTGACCTGGGTCGCGGTGATCGCGGGGCTGTCCGCCAAGACGGTCGACGGCGCGAGCGCCTTCAGCTACCCGCTGGTCTTCCTGCCGTTCATCAGCTCGGCGTTCGTCCCGACGGACACCATGCCGGGGCCGGTCCGCTGGTTCGCCGAGCACCAGCCCGTGACGTCGATCGTCGACACGATCCGCGCCCTCTTCGCAGAGCAGGCGGTCGGATCCGACATCTGGGTGGCGCTCGCCTGGCTCGTCGGGATCCTCGGGGTCGCGACGGTCGTCGCGACCCTGCAGTACCGACGCAAGGTCGGCTGAGCGCCGGCCACCCACCGGACTGGAGGCTCGGTGCCAGCTGGCACCGAGCCTCCCGTCCGTCAGTCCGTCAGTCCGTCGGTCCGTCGGTCCGTCGGTCCGTCGGTCCGTCGGTCCGTCAGTCCGGCCGGTGTCGCGCGATCGCGCGCGAGGAACTTCCTTCTGGGGATTGACGAATCCGGTTCCCGATTCCCCGGCGATCGGGAACCGGATTCGTCATTGCGCAGAATGAACTGCTGGTCGCTCCGGACCGGTGCTACTCGGCGACCTCGTCGAGGTCGGTGATCCCGGCCGCCTGAGCGGCGACCCGGCGGGCGCGCATCGACGGCGCGGCCAGTGCGGCGAGCACCGCGAGGACCGCCACGCCGGTGCACGCCCAGAACCCGATCGTGAACGCGTCGTCGGTCGGCAGCCCCTGCGGCGTGCTGTGCGAGGTGATCAGGGCGGCGATGACCGCGGTTCCGACGCTCGAGCCGATCGTGCGGACGACGGTGTTGGCGCTGATCGCCTCGCCCGTCTGGTTCGCGGGGACGCTCTCGATGATCGCGTTCGAGCACGCCGCGAGTGCCAGTCCGATGCCGATCCCGGTGAGGATGCCGGAGACGACGACCTGCCAGAGCTCGCCGTGCGCGATCGCGGGCAGCAGGAACGCGGCGACGATGGCGATCCCGCCGAGGAGCATCGGCGGCTTCGGGCCCACCTTCCGCACGAGAACGCCGGCGATCGGCCCGGCGGCGACCATCATGACGACGGTCGGCAGCAGGAAGAGCCCGGCTTCGGTGACGTCCTTGCCGAAGCCGTACCCGACGGCTGTCGGGAGCTGGAGCAGCGTCGGGACGAGGACGAACGTGCCGAACATCGCGAAGCCGAAGACCAGTGCGACGACGTGCGCGGTCCACACGCCACGGACCGCGAAGAGCCGCACGTCGATGAGTGGTTCGGCGACCCGGAGCTCGACCAGCACGAACGCGACGAGTGCCACGGCGCCGAGGACCAGCAGTCCGATGGTCTTGCCGTCACCCCAACCCCACGTCTCGCCCTCGCTGACTGCCATGAGGATGGACACGAGCGAGACGGCGAGCACGAGCGTGCCGACCATGTCGAGTCGACCGGGCTTGCGGACCGGTGACTCCGGCATGCCGAAGATCGCTCCGAGCAGCGCGATGACGACGAGCACGGCGGGGAGCCAGAACAACCAGTGCCACGACAGGTGCTCGATGATCGGGCCGGCGGCGACGATGCCGACCCCCGCGCCGATGCCGAAGATCGCCGAGAGCAGGCCGATCGTCACGCTGACCTTCTCCTTCGGGAGCTCGTCACGGACGATGCCGATGGAGAGCGGCATCACGGCGCCGGCGGCACCCTGCAGGGCACGCCCGACGATGAGTGTCCCGAGGTTCGGTGCGAGGGCTGCGGTGACCGCGCCGACCAGGAGGATCGTGAGGACCACGATGAGCACCTTGCGCTTGCCGATCATGTCGCCGAGACGACCGAGGATCGGCGTGAGCACCGACGCCGAGAGCAGGTAGGCGGTGAGCACCCAGCTCGCGGCGCTCGTGGAGACGCCGAGGTCCTGGCCGATGGTCGACAGGGCGGGTGCGACGAGCGACTGCAGGACGGCGAAGGACAGGCCGCCGAGGGACAGGTAGACGATGATCGCCGTGCTGTTCGGTCGGCGTCCGTCGGTGGTCGGGTGTGATCCGGTCCGCGGGCTCTGCAGTGTCTCGGTCATCGTGCTCCGTGCTCGTCGTGTAAACAGTTGTTGACTCAACGATCGTACGCACTTGTCGCCTGATGTCAACAGTTGCTTACATCGGGGCTCGTCCCGGTACGCTTCGACCATGAGCAAGGACGCTGCGGCCACCCGGCGGCTCCTCGTGGAGGCCGCCAGGCGCCGGTTCGCCTTCGACGGGTACAAGGCGACGACGGTGCGGGACATCGCGGCGGACGCCGGGGTGAACGTCGCGCTGATCAACCGGTACTTCGTGTCGAAGGAGGGCCTGTTCCGCGCTTGCCTGGACCGCGTGGTGCACGACCTCGACCCGGACGTCGTCCGTCCGACCGACCTCGAGCACGCGCTGCGCGAGCTCGTCGGGCACAGCGTGCGGTCGCCGAGCGACGACGACTCCGTCCAGCTCATGCTGCTGCTGCGGTCGTCCGGCGACGACGGCGCTGACGCGATCCGGCGGGAGACCCTCCGGCGCTTCGCGGAACGGCTCGCGGGCGTGGTCGCCGACGACGTCACCGAGGACCTGCTGCTCCGCGCCGAGATCGCCCTGTCGGTCGTGCTCGGTATGACGATGCTCCGGACGTCCACCCGGGTGGAACCGCTCGCGTCCGCCTCGGACCCGGCGATCGCCGGGCCGCTCGACGACGCGCTCCGTGCCCTGCTCCGTGCACCTGGTACCGACCAGGTCGAGTAGCGTGGAGCGTGAATCGGACAGTGCCGTGCGCGGCGCCCGATCGCGCGGCCGAAGGAGCGCTTCATGTCCAGCACGGTCCACCTCCACCGAAGGCCCCGATGAGCGAGTTCACCGCCGCCGCGAATTCCATGCAAGCCGCCCCCGACGGTGCCGACCTCTGCCCGTCGTTCCTCGCCGTCCTGCCGGTCTCCGGAGTCGGCATCTCGACGCTCGGTGACCCGCTCGGCTCCGCCACGGTGTGCGCCAGCGACGCGATCGCCGAACGGGTCGACGAGATCCAGCTCGACCTCGGCGAGGGGCCCTGCTGGGAGTCCCTCGCGACCCGACGTCCGGTGCTCGAGCCGGACCTGTCGGCGACGACCGGTGACCGCTGGCCCGCAGCGCTGGAGGCGCTGCTCCGCGCCGGCATCGGCGCGGTGTTCTCGTTCCCGATGCGGATCGGGAACATCCCCGTCGGTGCGGTCGACCTGTCCGTCGACCGCGAGCACGTGCTCACCGTCGGGCAGATCCGTGGTGCGGTCGAACTCACCGAGGTGGCGGCCAGGCGTGTCCTGCGCGGAGCCCTCCTCGACGCGGCGTCCGACGGACGCGCTGACATGGACCAGGGACGATACTCGCGGAGAGAGGTCCACCAGGCGACGGGGATGGTGGCTGCGCAGCTCGCTGTCACCGTCGCGGATGCGCTGCTCGTCCTGCAGGCGCACGCGTACGCCACCGAGCGGACCGTGCGGGAGGTGGCGTCCGACGTCATCGCCAGACGCATCGACCTCGACCGACCGTACGGTCTCGAGAGCTAGGGAGCACACATGATGGCATCGACACGCGAGCACCGCCTCGTCGAGACGTTCGTCGCGCTCACCGACACCCTCGTCGACGACTACGACGTCGTCGAACTCCTGCAGAACCTCGTCGACACCGTCGTGGACCTCTTCGACGCGTCCGCCGCCGGGATCCTGCTCGTCAACCAGCACCAGGAGCTCGAGGTCCTGGCGTCGACGAGCGAGCGGTCGAGCTTCGTCGGGCTGCTGCAGCTCAACGCCGGCGAGGGGCCGTGCGTGGAGTGCTTCGCCACCGGACGACAGGTCTCGGTCCGGAACCCCGCCGAGATGCAGGAGCGGTGGCCGCGGTTCGCGAACGCCTCGGCGCAGTTCGGCTACGCGTCCGTGCTCTCCATCCCGATGCGGCTGCGCGAGACGACCCTCGGGTCGCTCAACCTGTTCCGTGAGTCCGAGGGGGAGCTCAACCCGGACGACGCCCTCGCCGCCCAGGCCCTCACCGACGTCGCGACCATCAGCGTCCTGCAGCAGCGGACCCTCGAGCACGCCGACCTCGCACAGCGCCAGCTCCAGCACGCGCTGGACAGCAGGGTCGTCATCGAGCAGGCGAAGGGCTTCGTGGCGCACACCCACCAGGTCGACATGGAGACGTCGTTCGCGCTGATCCGCCGGTACGCCAGGTCGCACCAGGAGCCGCTGGCCGACGTCGCGCGGGCGATCATCGAGCGGCGGCTGGTCCTGCCCTGAGGAGCGCACGGATCGTCGGCGTACGATCCGGCGTGTAGCCCTGGTCCCTGGTTACGGCAGCGGAGCCGAACCAGGAGGCATCATGGCAGACACGTACATCCCCACCGGGCGTCGCACCCCGGGGACCGGAGGCACGTCCAGCTACACGGCGCTGCTGGCTCGCGTGAAGGACGAGGATCTCCTCGCGCGGAGGACCGGTTGGTACTGGGGGCTGATCGGGGTCCTCGCGGCCGTGCTGGTCGTCGCCGGGGGAACGTTCGCCGTGCTCGGCGGTTCCTGGTGGCAGCTGATCGTCGCCGGCGTTGTGGGCCTGGTCTTCACCCAGTTCGCGTTCCTGTCGCACGAGGCCGCGCACCGGCAGGTCTTCGCGTCCCACACCTGGAATGACCGTGCGGCGCGGTACGCGGGCACGTTCCTGACCGGTGTGAGCTACGCGTGGTGGATCAACAAGCACAACCGGCACCACGCGAACCCGAACACCGTCGGCAAAGACCCCGACATCTCCTTCGACGCGATCTCGTTCCGCCCGGAGGACGCCGCGAGCCGCACCGGGTTCCTCAGGGTGCTCGTGCGGGTGCAGGGGTACGCGTTCTTCCCGATGCTGCTCGTGGAAGGGGTCAACCTGCACTGGCAGTCGATCCGGACCTACACCGGTGGCGACGGCGTCAAGCGGCGCTGGGCGGAGGGCTCGGTCTTCCTCGGACGGTTCGTCCTGTACTTCGGCGCCGTGTTCTGGTTCCTGCCGCTCGGCGTCGCGTTCGCGTTCCTCGGCGTCCAGCTCGGCGTCTTCGGGTTCTGCATGGGCATCGCCTTCGCCCCGAACCACAAGGGGATGCCCATCATCGAAGCCGGCCGCCGCGTGGACTTCTTCTCCCGCCAGGTGCTGACCTCCCGCGACATCACCGGCGGTCGATGGGTGGAGTACTTCATGGGCGGGCTGAACCACCAGGTCGAGCACCACCTGTTCCCGAGCATGGCGCGGCCGAACCTGCGGGCCGCGCGAGAGCTCGTCCGGCAGTACTGCGCCGAGCAGGACGTGCCCTACACCGAGACGACGCTCGTGCACTCGTACGCGATCGTCGTCCGGTACCTCAACGAGGTCGGGTTGTCCGCGTCCGACCCCTTCGCGTGTCCGATGGTCGAACGCTTCCGCGTGCACTGACCGCCCCCCACGACCGGTCAGTGCACGCGGGGCGGGTCATCCCCAGACCTGTTCCTGCACGGCCTGCAGGAGGCCGTTCGTCGCCACGTTCGTCTGGTTGATCTCGACCCAGGTGGTGCCCTTGATGAAGAAGGTCGTCGTGGTGTCGACGGGATAGGGGACCGCCTGCTGCGTCCGCTGACAGAACCTGCCGCCGTCACGCGTGGAGCAGACCCAGCCGTCCTGCTCGAGCAGGGTGGTGTCGGCGTGGACGTTCTCGGGGGTCGACTTGCCGACCTTGATGTCCAGACCGGTGACGTCGGCCCTGGGGTCCTTCCAGATGCACCACAGGTCCGGCGCGGGGAATCCCGTGTCGTCCCCCCACTCGCTGCCGGCCGGATCCTGGAGCGGGATCGTCCCGAAGAACCGGTCGTAGTCGTCCGCCGGGACGAGCGCGCGGCAGTCCGACGGGATCACGCCGTCGGCCTGCGCCGGTGTGGGTGTGGTGGTGGGTTCGTTGACGACGGGTGCGGAGGACTTCGTCGGGGTCTGGGTCGGTTCGGTGACGGTCGGGCTGGGTGCTGGTGCTGCGGTGAAGGGTTGGGGGACCATGCC
>Ga0153994_1000220_pt1 | contig 18907 bp, 14 predicted proteins | sample TSNC078MetaG_FD_104735 | JGI IMG/M metagenome (GOLD analysis project Ga0153994, IMG submission 104735) | Attine ant fungus gardens microbial communities from North Carolina, USA - TSNC078 MetaG | ecosystem: Host-associated > Fungi > Mycelium > Unclassified | place: USA: North Carolina, Lumber...
AGTCCATGTGCAAACATTGAGGCCTTCATATCTCCACGGATACTGATCGCCTCGGCGCCGTTTTAGGCTCATTCTGAGCGGTATGAAGAGGGCTTTTCTGATGCCTAAAAGCGAAGCTTAGATTGTGGCGGTTTCCGAGATATTGGTGATTTAATAAACAGTACCATAGTGGTTACCAGTTGATCTGCCTAATATCTCGGCCATTATTGATCGCCTTGAGACGTGACTGGTACCGATTGAAAGGTCTTTTCAAGGGCTTTCCGTAGCCGTTGAGACTGTGAGAATCGTCGAAGAATTGATGGAGATATGGCCGAATGAAGTTTGTGACATCTGTGAGGGACTCTGTTAGGGCACACTTCACAAGCGAAGGCCCAGTAAGCTTATTGAGTAGTCCCAGAAGCTAAGGTGATATTCAACTGAAGTATATCTACCACAGGAGACTAGTATTTATACTACTAGATCGTCAAGGCACCGTTCTCAAGGTACCTGACAGATATTCATACTAAGTCCAATAATAGTTTTAGAGGAATCACACAGTATGTCACAGAAGGGAAGATAGGAGAGAGTGAGAATGCGATCGGCAGGACGATGGCCCTTAGGTGGGAGCCTACCCACGTCACTAAGCATACCTCTAGAGTTATCCCCTTATAGACTCTAGTCTCATAGGTTGATTTTCTTAAGCCATATCTCAGAGAAGGAATATCTTCTCCTGTCATGACTTAGTAAAACAGCTAAGTCATTATTTATATTTCTTTTCTTTTCTTTTCTTTTCTTATTTGGACTTACTACATAAGAAAGGAGTGCAGGAAAAATACTATATGACAATGTTATACATTGCAGTCACAGATTAGTGTGATGTCACATAATGGAGTCACATGGTGAGTATGGGAAAATAAGTGCACAGACCTTGTAGTAGTTGTATAAGTAGTGTACAAAATAACTTGGTAAAATAGCTAAGTTATTATTTATATTTCTTTTCTTTTTCTTTTAGACTTACCACACATAAGGAGTATGGGAAACATCACAAGTGTCACACATCACATCACAGTCACAGTCACATGACCAGGTCACATGAGGAGTGTGGGAAAATAGTACACAGACCATATAGTAGTTGTATAAGTAGTATACAAAAAATAAATAAGAACTTTATCAAGTTTTCCTTGTCAGCTCAGACTTGGAGAATGATTAAGTCATCTAGGCTAAGTCACTACACTAATAGGAACTTCATCAAGTTCTCCTTGTCAACTTAGACTTGGAGTGGGTTTAAGTCATTTTGGCTAGAGCCTTACATCTCCTGACTGTGGATTATTATCTTGTTTTTGAGGTATTACAGTTGGAACCTAAGAAGGGGTGCACTGTGAGAGACTAGTTCTAGGAGGAGATAGGCTTGAGAAATATATCTCAACATTTTTATCTTCAACATCTTTGACCTCTTCAATCTTCACTGAGAACTATTTAGATGGTATCAATGGAGGAGAGGGAGGTAGAGATTCTGAGTGAGTTGGTAGATTAGGAGGGTATCACAAATAGTTACTTACTGATTTGTGATTAGGTGAAGTCATATTCAAAGAGCTCAAAAAAGCAAAGTTTAGACAGCAGCAAAAGATGTTATCAAGTCTAAGGTCTAATTCTTAGACTATAAGTCCTTATACACAGATTTGTGATGGTCTGTGCACTGGGACAGATCATCACTTGCTACTACTTATTATTCTACATATGGTAGTGTCTTTGTGCTTAAAAATGCAATAACTTAACCATATGAAGGCTGTTCTTTATTCTAATAAAAGGCAGATAAGTATCTATGGGTAATTAATTAAGTTTATATACACAATATTAAGGACTTCATATCTCTATTAATATTAATTGCCTTGGCATCATTTTAAACTCATTCTAAGTGGTATAAAGAGGGCTTCTTCTGAGCCCAGAAGCAAAGCATCATTTGTGGCAGTTTCTGAGATATTAGCAATTTAATATGTGGTATCATAGCAGTTACCATCTGATTTGCTTAATAGCTTGGCCAATATTGATTGCCTTGAAGCATGACTGGTATCAATTGAAAGGTCTTTTTAAGGGAATTCGGGAGCCATTGAGACTGTGAGAATCATTGAAGAATTGGTGGAGATTTGGCTAAATGAAGTTTATGACAACTTGGTAGTAGATTTTATTCCTAAAGTTTTGCACCATTCTTGGAATAGCTTGGCCAAGTATTGTACTCCTCTATCCAAAATAATTTGTAGGGGCAGTCCATGCAATAGATAAACCTTATTATATAGTAACTATGCTGTATTCTTGCATGAAAACTGATTATTAATAGAAATAAAATGAGCTCTTTTGGTGAGTCTGTCAACAATTACACAGATAGCATTGTAACCATTTGACTCTGGCAATTGAGTGATTAAGTCTATAGAGATTATTTCTCAAGGCCCATTAGGCATCTTGTTAGGCATAAGTAGTCCAAAAGGTTGCTATGGGCAATTTTTCATCTGCTGACATATATCATAACCTGTAATGTATTTTTTAACAAATGTAGTCATCTCAGACCACCAGTAATTTCTAGAGACCAACTTGTAGGTCTTCTACCAACCTAGGTGTTCAACAGATGGAAAATTGTGGTGTATCTGAACAATTTGTTGTTGTAAAGTGTTGTCTACATTGTAAGGAATATAGATCTTCCTTTTTTACAAGAGTAGTTTATTCTCATAGTTCTAGTCTTGCAAGGATTTTCTAAATTCTCTGGAACCAGACTTGAGTAACAACTTGTAGTCTTTAGTAACTTCATCCAATAAAAGTGTAGCTTTGATCTTCTTTAGAATTATCTTGTTATTTATTGGCAATTCATGAGTTGCCTCTAATGTATTAATAGCAAAGAACTCAGGTTTTAGCAATACCTGATTCATATTGTTAAGGTCTATTCCCATCTTATGGTCTGCTTGTTTAGATAAGGGGTCTTTCACCTACATTGTCTTTTCTGGTTTATGATAAAGTACAAAATCAATATAAGTCATGAATAATGTCTATCTTGCTTGTCTCCTGGTTAGCTTTTGTGCTATTCTAAAGAATGTAAGATTTTGATGATCCAACCAGATCTCAATTTTATATGGATGTTCCTTCAAATAATACCTATATTATCATAACTTGGCAAAATGGCTAAGTCATTATTTATATTTCTTTTCCTTTTCTTTATCTTGGACTTACTATACAGAAGGGAGTGTGGGAAAGTGTTATGTCACAAGTGTTATATAGTCACAGTCACATGACAGAAAGTCACAGTGTCACATCACATCACATCACATGATGGGTCACATAATAGGCATGGGAAAGTAGTACACAGACCATGTAGTAGTTGTATAAGTAGTGTAGAAAATTTAATAGGAACTCTATCAAGTTCTCCTTGCCAACTTGGACTTGGAGGATGATTAAGTCATTTAGGCTAAGTTGCTACACTAGAACTCAATTTCACTTCACAAGCACCATTTGTCTTAGACCTTGCTTAATCTCACTTTTATAATCTTATTGACTCTCGACTGGTGGTCATTACAACTACTAGTCACCTCTATATATAGCCAGGCCCTTGGCTTAAGGGGACTTTGCAGTCAGTTAGGGACTGTAGGTAGAAATACAGTACCAAACCCAGGTATTGCATTCAAGACCTGATCTTGCAATTGGATGGTGTTTAGTAGCTACTTGTAATCTTCTTAGTATAAACCTTGTGCTGTGCTCCATTGTGAGTAGTACACACAGAGGAGTGACAGTTACTTCTAGAAGGCCATCTAGAATAGGGGTCTCCCCTATGAAGTGATTGTTTAACCATATTACTAGAGCAGTAGTTAGTAAGGCAGTAGGTATCTAGCTGGGTGAAGATCTTGTACCCTAGTAGACATAGTTGTAGCTAGCAAGACTCAACATTAATTCCATACTACTGTGGAAACATAATACAATGTCTCTACAACAATATAACTCCCTCATGAGCAACTTGCTCAAAGAAAAGCATGCTCTCACTTCATTAAGGGCAAAATTAGAAGAAAAGAAAAAACAAGAATGTTGGAGTTGCAAAAGGTTTGGGCACCTGGCCCAGAATTACAGGAATAAGAAAGAAAAGGAGAAGAGGAGAACTGCTCCCCAAAATAAATTTGAAATACTGAGGAGTAGAGTAATACAGTGTGGTGTAGAAGACAATCAGAAGGCAAGAAGAAGTAAGAGTTGAGTATTTCAAGTGTGGGAAAAAAGAGCACAAATGTAGAGAGTACCTACTATGGGAGGAAATAAAGAAAAAACAAGTAGAAGAGAGAGTGGTGCATGTAGCTATGCCACAAAAGGCATAGCAAGAGGAGTGGAAGAGGAGTCTGGCACATGTTTTATGACAAAGGGTACAAGAGCACTATGGAGAGGGCATTCCTAATGAGGCATGTCTATTAGAGTTAGGGTAGTATACCAAAGAGATAGTGGTGTCATATTTGGTATGTGAGAGGTGTGGGAAGCAGGGATGCCATATGAAGAAAAATAGAGACCAGGGAGTGATCTCGAAAAGACAGCTGAAAAAGCTGAAATAGTGTAGATATTCAAGGAGAGAAGAAAAGTATCACAAATGGTCACTTACTTGGTTTGTAATGGGTTGGAATATAGATTCAAAGTGCTTATAGGCAGAGTTAGACAAGCAACAAAAGATGTTGTTAAGTCTGAGGTCTAATCTTCAGACTATGAGTTCTTATATACAGAAAAGTAATGGTCTGTGCACTAGGACAGATCATCACATGCTACTACCTATTGTTCTACATATGGTAGTACCTTTGTGCTATTAATAGTGATAACTTAACCATATGGAGGCTGTTCTTTGTTCTAAGAAAAGGACAGATGACTATCTATGGGTAATTAATAAAGTCCATGTACAAACATTGAGGCCTTCATATCTCCACTGATATTGATTTCCTTGAGGTCTTTCTAGGTTCATTCTAAGCAGTATAAAAAGGGCTTCTGATGAGCCTAGAACCAAAGCATCAATCATGGTGGTTTCTGAGATATTGGCAATTTAATAAATGGTACCATAGTGGTTACCTGTTGATCTGCCTAATATCTTGGCCAATATTGATTACCTTGAGACATGACTGGCATTTATTGAAAGGTATTTTTGAGGGCTTTCCATAACCATTGAGACTATGAGAATCATCGAAGAATTGATGGAGATATGGCTGAATGAAGTTTGTGACAAGAAGAAAGTGGCGCACTATTACGCTGCTAGAGAATTCTCTGCAGAAATGTAATATAGGATACACTTTATACCCCTGGATTTCACTATTGGAACCCACTCTAGAGACCTCTTACAAGCCCCAGACATAATCTAGACCCAAGATTGGGTACTTCTATTAGGTAGTTGCCAAACTATTACATGCTAGAATAGCATATACCTTAGGAGGCAAGACTGATGAGCTAGCATCAGGTTTCTCAGATACAGACTATTAATGTTGAAGCTTTAGAAATCAGAGGCTTAGAGATATCTTTGGAATACGAGATAATTTCAATCTAGAGCAGACTTAGACTAATATGATACCAAAACGGCAGATCAAAAGTCTATCAGTGACTAGTAATCCCATCACTGCTAGACTCAGACAAGAAATGGATGCTGAAGGGGGCAAAAGGGACTATTAGCCTGGCACAAGCTAAAAATGCAGTACCAAGTCCCAATTACATGCTAAAGAGTTTGTGGGGATGAATCAAGAATGAAGGTATTAAAAAGAGAATATAGAAACTTAGTGTGATAATTAAGATAAAAATGTTCAAAAGGATTGTAAGCTCAATCTAGATCCTCCTTGCATAGTGTCCCTAAGGTGTTCACCTTTACACACTGTAACAAGCTCACTATCAAAGTAGTCAGTAAACCACTCATAGGCCTTACCACACTCAATCAAGCCCTCATTTGCACTCTCACACCAAACCTTATGGGTATGATATGATCTGAGTTAATGATTAGCCAGGCTTTTCAGGCCTGCTACTCCGTAGAAGATTGTCCGAGCAACCGCTGTGTCTTGTCTCTTGACCAAGTAGGGTATAGAGTTCCAGTCTCCCCAACAATCTAACCACTTCACTTAGAACTCAGAAAAGTACCATAAGATGACTTTCAAGCCCTTGAAATAGCGGCAGGTGTTAGAATTCCATTGTCTTCCTCTCAGGCTCTTTGAGTGTTATATTAAAAGTACAAACTAATGAGACTCAATTAAAAATAAATAAAAAAGGAAACTCCTTCTTCTTCCAGCCTCTCTCACTTCTCTCCTCCATGACATTGCCATGTGGACATGACAAATGTCACCTCCCTATCCTCCATGCCTACTAGCCATGGCCATGTGCTCCTATTCCATCTCCATACTTCTCTCCTACCTGATATCCTCTAATCTCCAAACTGGCGTCCTTTTACTCTGAATACAATCTAGAAACACTATAAGGGGATAGCTCTATCTCCACCCCTAAACTGCAAAGTGACACTCTGGAGCAGCCTAAGCCTGTTTAAGTATTACTTTAGTAATACTTGAACACACTAGTATAGCTCTGATCACAGAGACCCTGACACTTAGAATGCAAACCCAGTATATAGTATAGAACATTCCTTCAGGAACCTTATTCTAATCTCTGAGGATTCTCCTGGAGATGAGTTGTATTATAATTACAAACTGTAATGTTATCTGAGGATTCTCCTGGAGTCTTGTGTCCCAGTCGCCCTTACAGCAGATTAGAATCCTTAAAAACGGAGTCTTGGACTATCCCAGTAGACAGCCGCTCAATAGGTCGCCCTCCCCTGCCATACCCAGCCCTCCAAAAAATCCACTCTCCAGATGCCGTTGCCCTCAGACACCCCCCAAGGCATAGCCGATGCCCTAGGGTATCTGCAATACCATCTCCACGAGTTAACGGAGAGACAAAACATCTCTGAAAATAACATCAACACTACCCAGGTGGCCTTGACCATGTAGCTACAGCAGCTCACACAGCTAGTGGCTAATTTCTCCCCTCTGTTTGTATTAAACACACCTCCTCCACCTGTACCATCTCCTCTTGTGTCTCCGCCCTCCGCTCCGACAGCAAGACAAATGCATCCCAAGCTCTTCTGTCCTCTGGACTTTGGCAGAGAACGTCACAACAGCCATGCATTTCTAAACTCCTGCTCCCTATACATCCACCTGGCCCCAGAACAGTTCCACAATGAAGAAGAGAGGATTCTTTGGGCTCTCACGTTCTTTAAAAGTAGTTGTGCCACCAAGTGGTCTGAAAATGTATTTCGTCAGGAAGCAGATACTGGGGTCTTCCCCATCCGAACCTAGAGAGACTTCAAGCAACAATTCCAGGTTCACTTCTTCCTAGTTAACGCAGAAGCGGATGCAATCAATACTCTGGAAGGTACCTCCTATCACCAAGGAGGCCAGACAGTAGATGACTATCTGGACAACTTCCAGGCCCTGGTCTCTGACGCAGGTTACATGGATCCCTGGACACTAGTGGTAAAGTTCCGACGAGGTCTCAGGTTGGGAATTCAGAACCAGATTGCCACTATGCCCTATGGACGACCAGCTAACACAGACCCCGACATGTGGTACAGAGCAGCACAGAGGATTGACCAGGCGCGCCTCGCCAATGAGGCCTTTCAGTCTGTGTCATGTTCTGCTCCCTCCACACTGCTCAAAACCATCTCCGCCCGATCCTCACCTTTGTCTGTGGTAAGATTGCCCCCCATTCCACCTCTTCCAGTCACTCCAAAACCTCTGCTGCCCACTCCATCTATGGGAATCCCTATGGACATCGACGCGACTAGGAAGACAAGGTCCTTGCCTCTACGAGGATGTTACCAATGTGAGGACACAAATCACTTAGTCTGAGACTGTCCTCACTGCATGGACGTCTGTCAACTCACTGCAGAATAATGGGAGGAGCTGATTGAAAATTTGTTGGTATTGAAAAACATAGTTCCAATTGAAGAGTCTTGTCCCCTAGAGGAGGAAGAGGATTTTGCGTAGCATGGCCAGCAATAAGTGTGCCCTGGTTGCCAGTAAATAAGTTCACTGTATTGACTATAAAAGACCCCAATACAATTGACAGTGAACTAGTAGACGCATCACCTCTTACCCCCCTAGTCTCTGCTCCGCTCTGTAAGCCCAAGTGGGAGAGAAGGCTATCCAAGCTCCTCTCTATCAGTGCCTTGAATGCACGAGGAACTTCCTTACTCCTGCCAGTGGAAATCAGAACTATGGACACAAGTGAATTCTACTCTGTCAAAGCCTTCTTGAACAGCGGAGCAACTGGAAGCTTCATCGACAGGGACTTCATCTGTTCAAAAGGGATAAACACTCAGACCCTCTCATGTAACATTCTGGTCTTCAATGTTGATGGTTCCCCTAACAAGGCCAGACAAATTTCCAAAGTCGTAGACATACTTCTCCATTACAAGACTCACTCCAAGAGGATGCTCTTAGCCGTCTCTAGACTTGGGAAACAGAGTCTGATCCTAGACTACAACTGGCTTAAGGACCATAACCCCAAGATCGACTGGAAAAAAGGAGAAGTCAAAATGACCCATTGTCTACTCCAGTATGAAGGAGGACACGTCCTACAGAAGGAGCAAACCCGCTAGAAGAGAATTGAACTCCAGGCCCTCCGATCGTATCGTAATGGATCCACATCCCTGCTCCAAGAAGAGCCAGACCTTAAAGAGACGCCTCTGCAAATATACAGCCCTGGTTGGGAGCTCGGAGACTGACTGTTCCTTATACGCCTCTTCCTAGAGCTTACTGAGGTCGACCTCCGAGCCACAGCTATGACCTCCCAATGTCTCACGGAGGGAGCCAGATGCAATAAGAAGACACTTGCTGCTGCCACTCCGCTACCTGCCTATGTCATGGAGTTCCAATCCGTGTTCACCAAGGAGGACTTTGACATACTGCCAGAGCACCACAAATGGGATTACACTATCAAACTGATCCCTGGAGCAGAGCCTAAGTCATCAAAAGTCTATCACTTATCCCTGTTGGAACAAGCTGAGTTAGACACCTTTCTGGAGGAAAACTTGTGTACTAGACAAATCCGACCTTCCAAGTCCCCCATAGCAGCTCCTGTGTTCTTCATTAAGAAGAAAGATAGCTCGCTCTAGCTGGTCCAAGACTATCGTGCGCTGAACGCCGTAACCATCAAGAACAAATACCCCTTTCCTCTCATCTCCGAACTCATCTCCCAGCTCCACAGAGCCAAGTACTTCACAAAACTTGACGTCCGATGGGGTTTCAACAATGTGCACATCAAGCCCAGAGATAAATAGAAGGTGGCCTTCCATACCAACTATGGCCTCTTTGAACCCCTTGTGATGTTCTTCGGAATGACCAACAGCCCTGCTAAAAGGGGCAAAAGAGATATTTACTGTGACAAGCAAGTAGGAAAGGCAGTGACAGTTCTTAATTGCGTGCTAAAGGGTTCATGGGAAAAAGGAGAAAGTAGGGGTATCGGAAAGAAATTAAAAAGTGAATACGCAGCTTATTTGAAATCTAAGTATAGAAGGAATGATAGGAGCTCAATCTAGATCCTATCTGCATGGTGTCTCTAAGGTGTCCACCTTTACATACCATAACAAGCTCACTAGTAGAATAGTCAGTAAACTACTCATGGGCCTTACCACACTCAATCAAGCCCTCATCCGCACCCCCACACCAAACCTTATAGGTGTGATACAATCTGAGTCAATAATTAGCCAGGCTTTTCAGGCCTGCTACTCCATAGAAGGTTGCCCAAGTGACCGCTGCGTCTTGTCTCAAGAAAGAGCAGGGTATATGGTAGGAAACATTCACCAACTTAACCTCTCACCAAGATTACCCCTTACACACTCAAGAGAATCACATTTACAACCTCAAAAGCTTCTGAGATGAAGGCAAGGGCCAAGAAGACTCCCTGCATCAATCTCCACTCTAAGAAATATATTAAAATATTACAAATGTTAGAGACTCAATTAAAAAGAAATAGAAAAGGAAACTCTCTATTCTACCACTCTCTCTCGCGTCTCTCCTCTATGACACTACCATGTGGCTATGACAGCCGTCACCTTCCTGTCCTCTATACCTCCCAGACATGACCATGTGATCCTGCTCCACCTCCATACTTCACTCCTGCCCATCGTTCCCTGAACCCCAAACTGGCTTCCTTCTACTCTGAATACGGTCTAGAAACACATGACAGTGTGTTCTAGTGTCAGCAATACAATCTTTATCTGGCAGCGTGTCTGTTTCTTGACTGAGTCCAGCAGTGATGGGATCACTAGTCACTGATAGACTTTTGATCTGCCATCTTAGTGTCATATTAGTCTAAGTCTGCTCTAGATTGAAATTATCTCGCATTCCAAAGATATCTCTGAGCCTCTGATCTCTAGAGCTTCAACATTGATAGTCTGTATCTGAGAAACCTAATACTAGCTCATCAGTCTTGCCTCCTGAGGTATATGCTATTCTAGCATGTGGTAGCTTGGTCACTACTTAAGAGAAGTACCCAATCTTGGGTCTAGATTATGTCTGGGGCTTATAGGAAGTCTCTAGAGTAGATTCCAATAGTAAAATCCAGGGGTATAATATATATCCCATGCTACATTTCCACAGAAAATTCTCTAGTAGCATAACACTGCTACCTTTCAAACTATGATGAACGACATCTTCAGAACCCTCATAGCCAAAGGGATTGTAGTAGTGTACTTGGACGACATTCTGATTCTTATGAGAATGGAAAAGGAACATGAATGAGCAGTCTGGAGGGTCTTGGAAGTACTGGTAGAGCACAAGTTATTCCTCTGCCTGAAGAAGTGTGAGTTCCATCAGAAGAAGATCAAATACCTTGGACTGGTCATCTCGGAAAACAAGGTTGCAATGGACCCTGTTAAAGTCGCCAGAGTCTGCGATTGGCCCATCCCAGAGAACCAGACTGATGTGCAGGCTTTCATAGGCTTTGTCAACTTCTACTGCTGTTTTATCCGAGATTTCTCAACCATAGCCAGACCTCTCTTCAACCTCATGTGTTCCAACCGAGCTTAGAACTGGGATGCCAAAGAACGGGAAGCCTTCGAATGTCCCAAGATAGTGGTGACCACTGCTCTGGTCTTGGTATCACCCCAGGACTCAGAACCCTTCTGCATTGAGGCTAACAGTTCTGACTTCACCTCTGGAGCCATCCTTTCTCAGCGACTACCCAGAGGAGAGAAGTGGCACCTGGTGGCCTTTTATAGCAAGTCCTTGTCTCTGGTGGAGCAGAATTATGAGATTCATGACAAGGAGATGCTCGCTATCATCCATGCACTGGAAGAGTAGAGGCATTTCCTAAAAGGAGCCCGACACCTAGTGGAGATCTGGACAGACCACAAGAACTTGGAGTACTTTATGATGGCTAAGAAACTCAACTGTCGTCAGGCTTGCTGGTCCCTGTACTTAGCCTGCTTCGACTTCAAGTTGATCCACTGCCCAGGACATTGCATAGGAAAGCCTGACGCATTATCGCAGAGGCCAGACCATGGCAAGGGAACCTCCAACAACAAAGAGGTGGTCCTCCTATGACCAGAGCTCTTGGCAATCCAAGCTCTCAAAGGAGTCCAGATGAAGGGACTGGAGAGAGACATCCTTAGGAAAATTTGTCAAGAGAACCAGAGAGGTGACCAAGAAGAGCCAGTGGCAAAGGCAGCAAGAGAACTCTGGCAAGCAATGAGTAAGACAGTCCACTCCGTGGAATAGTTGGAAGAAAAAGAACTACTCCAGTTCAGAGGCAAAATCTATATCCTCTGGAACGCAGACTTGCAAAGGCGAGTGGTCTCACTGTGCTATGATACAAAGGTTGCCAGACACCCCAGATACTGGAAAACACTGGATTTAGTCTCTATGAGTTACTGGTGGCCTTAAATGTCTAGATACATTGGACAGTACGTTAGCACCTGTGACCTCTGCCTCAGGACAAAACCGATGAGACAGGCTCTAGTAGGCGAATTGTACCCTCTCTGGATCCCAGACTCGCAATGGGACATGCTTAGCATGAATTTTGTAGTGGAACTCCCTCCCTCCTCTGGACACGACGCAGTAATGACAGTAGTGGATTCAGTGTCAAAATAAGTACACTTCATTCTGACACACATAATGATGATAGTGGAAGGAGCAGCCAGGCTTTTCCTGCATCAAGTCTGGAAGCTCCATGGTCTTCCAAAGTGTGTAATCTCAGACTGTGGACCTTAGTTCGTAGCTCGCTTTACCAAGGAACTTTATTGCTTGCTAGGAATAAAGTTGGCGTCCTCTACAGCCTGGCATCCTCAAACCAATAGACAGACAGAGTGCGTCAACCAAGAGTTGGACCAGTACCTCTGGCTCTTTGTGAACGAAAGGCAAGATGACTGGTACGACCTCTTATCCCTGGCGGAGTTCCAGCACAACAATCATGTCCACTCTGCTACTCAACAGCCTCCGTTTCTGCTTAACACCGGGCGGCTTCCTCGTATGGGCTTCAAACCCCAATAGAACCCTTCCAGTCTAGAGACAGTCAACGAGTTCATGGAAAAGATGAGAATAGCAATCAAAGAAGCAAAGTCCACGATCCATAAAGCATAAGACGATATAAAAAGATACTATGACTGACAAAGAACTCTGGCTCCAGTGTTCAAACCTGGCAACAAAGTCTTCCTGGACACATTGGACATCTGGACTATGCACCTTTCGCAGAAACTCTCACATTAACGGCTGGGCCCCTTTGTAGTGGAAAGACAGATCAGACCTATGGCCTATCACTTAAGGCTGCTACACCAGATGAAGCAACTCCATCTAGTGTTCAACGTAGTGAAGCTTACTCTAGCTCCAGACAACCCGATTACAGGCTGGAAAATAGAGGACTACCCACTACCCATAGTCATCGACAGAGAAGTAGAGTGGGAAGTAGAAGAGATACTCGACAGTCATTGGCACTGGAGAAGATTCCAGTATCTCATCAAGTGGAAAGGATATAGCCACGAACACAATTCCTAGAAGTCTGCCTCTAAAGTCTCTGCTCCAGAACTGACAGTGGAGTTCCATCACAAACACCCTGGGGCCCCAAGACACATCCAGTGCACAGAGTTCAACAACATTTTTCATTCTAAGTCCATTGCTCTGAGACATAGCAATCTTGATGGGGGTGAATATAAGGGAATAGCTCTATCTCCACCCCTAAACTGTAAAGCAACACTCTGGAGCAGCCTAAGTCTGTTCAAGTATTACTAAAGTAATACTTAAACACACTAGTATAGCTTTGATCACAGAGACCTTGACACTTAGAATGCAAACCCAGTATAAGAGAATCACTCAGTGGCAATCACCCTTCAAGCTAGTGGATAGTTCCGGAAGCTAAGTTGAGATTCAAGTGAAGTATATCTACGACAGCTTGCTAGTATATATACTTCTATACTAGATGATCACATGCACCATCACATGGGCGCATGGATCAGTAATCACAATGTCCTAATAATAGATAGAAGGTGTCGCCCACATGATACAGACAGAGAGAAGATAGGAACGATGGGAATGCGTATACGTACTGTCACTGGGCCACTAATAGAACAGACCCTCAGTCCTGACTAAGCACTACCCTAGATGTCCCCTTACACTCCACAAAAGAAAAAGTAATTTTTGAGGATTTAGTTACAACCTTAAGGGTTAAACTGGTCTCTGTACCAATCCTCACTTCAAGTTTTAAGACTAGGGTTCCAGACTAGAACTACAAATAGGCAAGGTCGGAAGAAAGGGAAAGATTAAAGTTTTGCCTTATGAAGAACAAAGCTAGGGTATACTGACTAACAGACATGTACTTCAACTGTGCTGACTAATCTTAGGTAATACTCTGCTAAGTCTGGTGTCATGGTTAAGGCTATGACAGTGCTCCAGTGTAGGATTATCAGCAAGGACAGAAGATTTAGAGACAAGATGGTATTGATTCCAAGGATCAGGTTATCACCTAATACAGAGACTCTGCCTGTGCCACTCAAGAGACTTCAATTCCCAGTTAGACTAGTCTTTGCTATGACTATTAACAAGTCTCAAGGACAGTCAGTGGAGCATGTGGGGATTAATTTACAGACATCAGTGTTCTTCTATGGATAACTTTATGTGGCCTTTTCAAGGTGTACTTCACCTCTAAATATTTCAGTACTTCTTCCAGAGCAGAACCAAAAGAGCAGAAGGACACTTAATATAGTATATAAAGAAGTATTTAATAGCATTAGATTATAGATTGTATATGTATGTGATAATAGACTTGAAATTGATTCTTTTTATGATTTAAGAGATGAAGAAATAAGTTAGAAAGAAGAACCTCACAGACTGTTAGAGGAAGGGAGCATAGCAACCTTTCAGACAACACTATTTGCTATTCCACAGACTGTTGTGGGAAGAGAGCATAGTAGACTGACTTCAACACAAACTTAACAAGCTAGGCCAGAGGCCTGGATGAAAACCTTGTATTAATTACTTTGAGACATATTTGATATCAATCAAAAGTTCTTCTTAAGGGCTTTCTGGTACCATTAAGACTATAGAAATCATCAAAGAATTAATAAAGATAGGTCTAAATGAAGTTTGTGATACACTCAATATTCATAACATATGAAGTGCTCAATGTTTGTACATAGACTTAATTAATTACCCATAGATACTCATCTGCCTTTGAATAGAACAAAGAACAGCCCCAATATGATTAAGTTTGTTGGAAAATCAAGCTAGTACTGTGATTCAGTAGAAGTTTCAGGAACTTTCTATAATTCTTATTTAGTATATAAGATTGATATTTGTTGTATCTAATTATTGGTTTGCAATGGAATATGCCTTATTTCAAGTCAAACTAACTTGTGACTAGGTTTTTGTGACAAAGTTATCACTATTTCTAGTACAAAGACACTACAATATATAGAACAATAGATAGTAGCATGTAATAGTCTGTCCTGGTGTACAGACTACCACAATTCTATATTTAAGGACTCCTAGTCTGAGGATTAGACCTTAGACTCATTAACATCTTTTGCTACTGTCTAAACTTCACTTTTTTGAGCTCTTTGAATATCCAATTCACCAATCACAAACTAGTAAGTGGCCATTTGTGATATAGATATTGTTTGAAAGATCTTCTTAAAAGCTTTTGAGCACTGCTAAGACCATAGAAATCAACAAAGAATTGACAGAGACAAGTCTGAATGAAGTTTGTGATAGTTTAAGTAATAATAAAGCATATTTACTAGTACTTGGTATGTCCCCTTTATTATTACTGCATATCTCCTAGGCATACTAGCTATTATATTTTACACTATTTTCTTGGATATCTCATTCTATTTCTTCTCAATCTTAGCCCAAAGCCCATGTACCCTCCTAGGTAGTTCTTGATAGTCATTAAGCTTTCTCATAAGATGATTCCAAAGATGTTCAATGGAATTAAGGTCTAGAAATTGTGCTAGCCATATAAGGACTCTGAAATTATTGTCCTGGAACCACTTCTTGGCCAATTTTGAGATATACTGTGAGGCCTAAAATATATTCAGGCCTAAAATTAAACAAATTTTGTGACTTCACACCCCAAAAACAGGACTAAGATAGAATTACCTGCTAGATAGTAGAAAAGGCACAGAGGACTTCACTACCAAAAAGCTGGCTACCTAACTATGTAGCAGTATACCCAGAGACATAAGGTCACTACCAACAACAGGCCAATCACTCAAGAACCAGTGGAGTTAAGCCTGTGGCCCCACAGCGTCATTACTGAGAATAACAGCTTAGTCAGAAGAAAGAAGTCTTATGTAGAAAAGTCCAACAAGATGTCTATCACAAAGGAACAGGACTGGTGGTTTGACAGGAAATAAGAATAGCTATGGTATCACTCAATAAGTGATGGCTAAGAATAAGAGTACATCAAAACTGATCCACTATGATCAAAAACAAAGGAGTAACAAAGAGCTTTAGAGAGCTATGGAAACAACATCTGAAACTCCCTAGGCAAGAAAGGAAAGAGTCAGGTCCTGAGTCGCTAAGATAAGCTAGAGAAAAAGGAAAACCACCATGGGATTGGGAGTAGGTAACCCAGCAACTCAGCAAGAGCAGAGCAGATCTGGCAGAACTAATAGGAAATAATTGAGAAAAGACAAAAAGATGCAGAATTCTCTATCACTACTGGAACGATCATTGTAATAATAGATTATGACTGGGTTTATTATTTTCTCTATTTTTTCATATATTTCTTTTGTATTTCTCTAAACCTATAAAAACTCCTACTTAGTAGGAAAAGAGTAAGCAATCTCAGTCACCTCTTTCTTCTATTTGGGTTTTCAAAGTGGAAATCTATTTTTAGAGTGATCATAACAGTGATTAAGTTGCTTTGACTCAAGACTGAGTCAAATCAAAGAAACTACAGGACAAGTGACTTAGCTGTAAAGGTAAAATTATAGGAGCTTTAAGATAGAGTTTAGTATTGCTAGGGAGTCAAGTTATACAGGAAGGATTCAAAGTCATATATCTGATCACATAGTCAAGAGTACTACTGTGAGGATAGTCTGATCACATAGTCAGAGAGTGCTACTGTGAGGATAACTTTGAAACAGGGTGTTAGAGTGATACCAGGCAGGCAGGACTCAGGCACAAGGCCAAGACAGTAGTCTAGACTCGAGAATCAAGTTTTGAACATCACTACTACCATGATACATCAGCAGAACTTTACTTTTACAACTTCTTTTCACCTTCATCTTCTGGATTCATTTCTCCATGAATTTGCATGAGGGATACTGTGCTAATACATGGTATTAACTAGGGTACTTTCCTTAGGAGATCACACATTTTATTTTTATTTAAACTTTTATCTTCACCATTACTTAGACAGTAGTTAGGGAACTTTTATTTAAAAAGAAAACAGGAAAACCTCTGGCACTAACAGCCTCTTCAATGCTTGGGGTTATTGTCTTGCTAAAAGTAGATATCCTCTATTTGATAATCATAATACTTTAAGGATTTTTCTTCTTTTCTTATTTCTTTTGTGTTTGAATCAGTTGCAAGTGATCTAGGTTTTGTTTTATATTTCTCATTAGGCTTTTCTTTGTATTGTAGAGTACTAGGTACTTTACTATGGACTGCAATTGAGTACTGCATTACAAATTTATGATTTAAAAAAAATTCAGCACATAATACAATGACAAAAATAGCAAAATACCATAATAGAATATGACTTTGTGTTGAGTGAGCCATAGCTCACCCACTTAACATAACAAAGTTCTTTTATAGCAAAATAAATTATATACAAGAGAAAAAAAGGAAAGACAAAAAGACTTAGCATTGTAACTACATAACCCTTTAAATATTCAAGACAACACTCCAATAAAATTAAAATAAGGTTTCCATAATAAGTTGAGAAGTGATGGTAGCAGAGATAAAGATAGCTGACTACAAAAAAATTCAATTCCTTTTACTACTACTATCCTCTAGGACAAGATGACCCCGAGAGGTTATATTCTACCCAACACCTCTCACTAATATTGTCATAAAATCACCTATCCACTTTATTTCTTATTGCTCTTTGGAGCAGCACATTTATGTATTTATGCATTGGGAGCATGACTACCACAGCATATTCCCTTTACACCTGTTCTTTGCTGAGGTTGGAAGAGGGCACTATCTAGGGACTGAACTAATAGCTAGAAAGAATCCACTCTCAAAAAGAATTCTATAAACACTCTGTTATTGAATGACACCCATATGGAAGAGCTTCCTATAGCTCACCACAAATATATGTTGTCACAAACTTTATTCAGCCATATCTGTTGAATGGTACATCTTGAGACCAGCTCGGAACTCCCTCAATAGCCAGGACCATTCTTAATTTAATTTTGTCTTCATTCCATTATGAAAAATTTCTTTTAGTTATTACGAACATTTTTTTGTATGGTATAAAAGCATACTCACCATTTTACTAAAGTTCAACTCACTTCGTTTGGACTTTAAATGTTAGGGAACTACTCAGAGGCAATCACCCTTAAGCTAATGGATAGTCCTAGAAGCTAGTTTGAGATTCAAGTGAAGTATATCTATGACACATTGCTAGTATATATACTACACTAGACAATCACATGGGCAGTCACATGCATATGGTGTAAGGAAGCTAAACTCCAAGCCAGAATAAAGCCAACTGCTCTTTGTTCAGCAATTGACAAAGAGAACTCGATAGAGTTCTCATTAGATTTTCTACACTACTTATACAACTACTACATGGTTTGTGCACTATTTTTCCATACCTATCATGTGACTCATCATATGATGTGATGCTGTGACTTCCTGTCATGTGACTGCAACTGTGTGACACCTGTGATGTGACACTTTCCCACACTTCCTTCTGTGTAGTAAGTCCAAGATAAAAAGAAAAGAAAAGAAAAAGAAGTATAGATAGTAACTTAGTCGTTTTCGCCAAGTTATGACACTACCCCCCTCTTAAGTTTCCTCATCCTGAAAAATTTCCTACAACTCGTAGTATGGATCAGCCATGTTGCCCATCTCGTCATTGTCTTCTTCTGTCCATTCTCTAACTTCTGATTTTTTCTCCTTGATTTCTTCTTCCTCCAGAATCGTCTTCATCATCTCTCTTTTCGTGGGTTTCTTGCCCTTCCATCGTCTTCAGTTCTTCTCCATTCTTCCCCAATATTCTTGGTCATATTGCTTGTCTGACCACCCATATAGTTTCTTTGCCATAAATCTTCCTGGCAGTTCTCTCCGTTGGAACGTTCCCTCTTCACACTCTTGCCGCGCCACGTTGATGGGGATCAAAAGGTTTGATCACGAAACAAAGGTGAAAGCAAGGTCAGAGAGGCGAAATCTCCAAGCTGCTTCACAATTGTGCACTAAACAAGTAGGCACTGGGGAGATAAATCAAA
>Ga0153994_1000222_pt1 | contig 18807 bp, 16 predicted proteins | sample TSNC078MetaG_FD_104735 | JGI IMG/M metagenome (GOLD analysis project Ga0153994, IMG submission 104735) | Attine ant fungus gardens microbial communities from North Carolina, USA - TSNC078 MetaG | ecosystem: Host-associated > Fungi > Mycelium > Unclassified | place: USA: North Carolina, Lumber...
GGTCTCCCCCGTCACCTTGTGCACGGCCGGAACGACCGAGATGAGGAACCGCGGCTTGACGACGTCGTCGACGACCAGCCACTGCTGCAGCGCCACCTGGATCGTCTTCACCAGACCGATTTTACTCGAACACATGTTCGAAAGTTAATGGTTCAATCGATGTGGCGCGACGCCGCTGATTGCGTGACGGTGACGCGACTGACGAGGCAGTCCTGGATCGGCTGCGCATCTACTTCGCTCGCGTTGGTTGGCCCTCCGATGTGCTTGGCGGGACGCCGTAATGCTCGAACCGCGCCTGTACAGCGGAGTATCTGCTGACGAGTGCCGCGATAGGAAGGAACCGTTTTGACCCGTTCGGACACTAATAGAGTGAAGCCGGATGTGCCGGCGGGGGAGGAACATCATGAATAAGACGTTGGGGGCGCTCGTTGTGGCCGCGCTGGCGGTAGCGATCGCCGGATGCTCGGCGGTGCATCTGGAAGCGCAGGGCCCATCGAGTCCCGGTTCGCACACGATCCTCGCAAGCAGCTCGCACGCGGGACAAGCGGAGGCACCGGCCGACACCGTATCTGGCAAGGCCCCAGGAACCATCCACGTCAAGGGGGCGCTGTCCGGCAACACGACCGCGGCCAGCAGCCCCTTGATCGGCGTCGCGCGCATCGCCGGCGACGATCGCTATGCGACGTCCGTCGCCGTGTCGAAGGCAGAGTTTCCCGGTACCGCGCCCGTCGTCTACATTGCCTCGGGGGTCAACTACCCTGACGCGCTTGCCGCTGGACCTGCTGCCGCCAAGAGCGGCGGCCCGCTCCTGCTGACGACGCCGTACGTCGTGCCCCGCGACGTGACGGCCGAGGTGCAACGCCTCCACCCGTCGTCGATCCTGGTTGTGGGCGGCCCGTTTCCCATCGGGGACTCGGTGCTCACGCAGCTACGTGACGCGGTTCCCGGGGCGAACGTGTCGCGCGCAGCGGGAGATGACCGTTTCGCCACCTCCCGCGCAGTCGTCTCGGGCGCCTTCACGACGGCGAGCACGGTGTACCTGGCGTCGGGCAACACGTTTCCCGACGCGCTGACCGCCGGAGGCGCGGCCGGGGATAAGGGTGCCCCGATCCTCCTGGTCGACGGGAACGCACCAAGTGTCGACACCGCGACGGCGTGGCTCCTGTCGTCGCTGAAGGTAAAGAACGTCCGGGTGGTCGGCGGCACGGACGTAATGTCGACCGGCCTCGTCGGGTCGCTGGCCGACGAGGGCTACACCGTCACTCGCCTCGCCGGCTCGGACCGCTATGGAACGGCACTAGCCGTCAACGCCGACGCTTACGCTCACGCGACCACCGCGCTGCTCGCTACCGGGTTCGGCTTCCCGGATGCCCTGTCTGCGACATCACTCGCCGGCTCGGCCTCCTCCCCGCTCTACCTGGCGCCCTATAGCTGCGTGCCGCGCGGTGTGCTCGCCGACTTCACCCGCCTCGGTACTACGACGGTCACGCTCATTGGCGGCCCCGCGATGCTCTCGGCGTCAGTGGAGTCCCTCACCCCGTGCGCGTGGTGAGAAACCACCGTCCCCATCTCGTTCAGAAGCCGACAGAACGAGTACAACCCGGTCCACGCTGTTCGCGATCGGAGGTGGCAGCGACACGCCTAGGCCGCGCGCTGACGGAAGGCGAACTCGCTGTTCCAAGCGGCACTCCTCGCCACCCGGCGGTTGGACCTCTCGAACACACATGGACGTCCGGCTTCGTCCCGCCCCAACAAGCAGGGCCTTAATGGAAGGAGGTGCCGGCTGAGGCCGGCGCCCCCTTCAGTATCACGCGGTGGCGGGCGAAATTAGCCCGTCGAATCTCGGTAAAAGCGAGGGCGAGCAATTTGGGCCATTTACTGGGCCGAGGGTGCTGTCCGGCTGGAACGGTGGCACCATTAAAGGTGCACCCCTGGACCCTGGATGCGGAATTGTTCGGCCCGCCTTTCTTCGGTCCTGCCCGTGAGGAGAATGGTATGGGCACGTTGTTCTACGGTACGCAAGCGCGTGAGATCGTGATCGAGGATCGTCTGCTTGCCCACCTCGAAGTCGCCATGCTCTCGAAGATGCGACGGCGTGAGCCGTTCGCGCTGTCTTGGCTGGAGCCCGACGACGAGGAGCGAGGGCTGCGTCAGGCGGTTTGGGTGAGCGACGCCACTGAGCTAGTCTTCGTCTACTCATCGCCGGGTATGCCGACGCTGAATCGGGCCTGGATCGAGGCGCTGGCCATCGGTGCGGACAAGGGCAACCTCCACCTACGACCGGAGCCAGTCAAAGACGAGCCGTCTCGTCAGGCGCAGGACCTGATCGCGATCCCGTGAACGGGTGGCAGCGCCAGCCGAGGTAGGTGAACGGCGGTTCCCTGTCAGGCGAGCGGAGCGCCCGCAGCTGAGTCGGTAATCCCGACCTTTTCCACCGATTCGCTGACGAGTTGGCTCGCCGGGCTCGCCACCGACTTTGAGCATGCCCGGCTGGCCGTCGCTTGTTCTACCTGGGACTTCGATGGTGCCTGCGGCGGACTCGAGCAGAGCGTCCGCGATGCGATCGCTCGTGTACAGCGAAGGGATTCTGCGCATAATGCCACTCTGCTCCGCGTTTGTGGGCGGCGGCCAGCGTCATATGGGCGCTGGCCGCCTCGCACCGACCGGGTTATGCGTCGGCGGTTCGCGACACTGCGACCGGCTTCGCGTCGGCGCTCATCGAAAACGGTAGGGGAAACGCCAGAGCAGTCAATCCCCTTGTATGGGCCTTAGGGCGGGGCCGAAATGGTGGACTGACTGAGACATGCGCGCACGGCGACTCTACCGGGACGCCTGGTCGTCCCACTCGGGTATGGGGCGGCCGGGCCTGTTGATCCCGTCGTTCTCGCGGCGGCGAGCTACTCGACGAGCGTCGGACAGACGGTCCCGGTTTTCCGGACCTTGCCCGATGACCTGAGTCGCCTCGCGATCGCTTTCAAGGTCTTTGCGCATTGTGACCGGTTGTGGGGCTCCACCGGAGGTGCTTCAGCGATTGCGGCCATATTTCCGAAGTCGCGAGAAGAGGAGACGCGATTCGGGTCGGGCGCCTGCGATGGTGGGCCGGAGGTGTCGCGTTCAGGTTTTATGCGCCGTGTCTCTCGGAGTGCTAGTCGGTGTGGTTTCGGCGAAGTGTGCGGCCCTCCCCCGTATCGGGAGGCGCGTGTTTGTTCCGAATCATGCGCCCGGCGGGAGGGGCCGAGTCACCGGCCGGGCGCATGCATCAACCGAGTATCACGTGCACCCGAAGCACGGACTCGACGTGGTCAAAGCTATGGCTATACCGGCAGTGCTGCGGGGCGCACCGATCCAGGACCCGATATTTAACCCCACGCTTAACCCCTTGGCGAAGCGTTTAGCGTGCCGCGCATTCTCGGGCTTGGTAACCACACGACGAGGCCATCGGGGACGTGGGTGCAGCGGGGAGCCGAAAACTCGCGAACGGTTTTTCGCTCTGAATAGCCGAACCTGGTACTGAGATCGACCGTTCACGCCCGCTTGGGCACTGGGCTGCCCGACTTGTCGCCACCGTGATGCTCACTCGGCTACAGAACACCCGCGCGTTTCCCTCAGTCTGGACTGGTCGGACTTCCAGGCATCACCTCGTCGTGGGACGGCTCACCGTGGATTTCTGACCGATGCCGGTGCTGGCAGCGAGCGGTGGTGCCGTAGGCGTTGCCGCGCACGGGCGTTCAGGAGTCCCTATTTACCGCGAATGTGGAAGAAGCGTAAGGTGTGGTCACTCGGCATTGCTAACCATCAATTGTTGCCAGCGTGGGCGGGAGGAAGCGATGTCTCATTTCTTCGCTTCTCAGAGCAGGGTCTCGCGCCCTTTCAATGAGCGCCCGCTGTTTCGGGGAGTAGCAGCATTCGTTGTTCTCCTTCTGGCGGTGGCGACGCTGACGTTGCTCGCACCGGTCGATAGGGCTAGCGCGACCGTGCCGGGGTCGCCCGGAACGCCGCAGCCGGGCACTGTTGTCTACACCGAGGACTTCGAGAACAACCCCGGTGCGTCGGCGACCAACTTCGCGAACTACGTTGGCTCGACAGGCGAAACATACACAGGATCCCCGTTCTGGATTAATGGTGCGCGCTGCAACGGTGTCATTCTGAACTACACGCAGACGACGACCCCAGCGTTCGCCTTGTCGGGGACAACCGCCGCGAATTCCGGCGTGAACGGACGGTGCTCCGATTCCTCCGGGGTGCGCAGCTACCAGTTCCTCAGGATGCTTGCTCTCGGGATGGGCCAGCAGTTCACGCCAGGCTCGCCTACCACCGACAATGTCGTCAGCTCGTACACCGAGTGTCAGAGTTCCGCGACGGCCGGCGGCACCTGCGATGTGCTGCCTACAGGATCGACGGTCGCCTCCGGCTCCGTGCTGTTCCGCACCGTCCAGCCGATCGCGACCTCGCTGAACCACTACTACGTCTTCGGTGTGGACAGCGCGTACATCAACTGCGGCGCGGCAGGCGCCGATCCTGGCTACCAGTTCCAGACGGTCGACCCGGCGACGGGCACCGCGACCAACCTCGGCGCCGCTCTCGACGGATGCACGACCACCAGCGACCCGAACGTCCAGACCTTCACGCAATCCGTCACCAGCAACGTCGGCGGCGACTTCGGCACGGTGACAAAGGTCGTGCGCATCAACTCCATGACGACCACCCAGGCGTTCAAGGCGGCGGGCGCATCCATGGGCCTGCAGATGTACAACACCAACGGCGTCACCAACGGCAACGACGGCGCTTTCGACAACCTGCGGCTGATCGATGTGACCCCGCAGCTCGACAAATCATTCAGCCCGGCTCTGATCGGCCCGGGTGGGGTGTCCACGCTCACCTTCACGATCACGAACACGGACGAGATCAACGCCAAGAACGACTGGAATTTCTCTGACACGCTCCCCGCCGGTGTCGTGATCGCGCCGACCCCTTCCATCGGCGGAACGTGCGCACAGACGGCGGGGACCGCCCCATTCGTCACAGCGGGCGCGCCGGGCTCCAACGTTTTCGCGGTCACCGGCGGCGACCTGGCCAACAACCAGGCCTCGTGCACGGTGACGGTTGCGGTTACCGCGGCTGCGGAGGGCTCATACGTCAACGGTCCTGCGAACGTGTCAACGAACCTCAACCCGCCGGGCAGCACAACCCTCACCGTTCGTGCACCGCGAATCGAACTGAGCAAGGCGCTGGGCGCCCCACGCCAGTCCGACACGGACCAGTTCACCACGCAGCTCCGCGTCGGCGGACCATCGGGCACGGTTGTCAACGACACCACATCGTCGACCACGACCGGCGGCGGCGCGACGGTCGACCCCGGCACGGGAACCACCGGCAGTACCCTCGCGAACGTCGGCACCGCATACACGCTGACCGAAGCCGCCGCCGGCACCACCGTGCTCGCCTCGTACGCAAGCACGATCACCTGCACGGACGCATTCGGCCTGCAGCCTGGCCTTCCGACGAACGCGCCCTTCACCGGCGCGCTGACGCTCACTCCCGTCGCAGGAGCGGACATTCACTGCACCCTGTCAAACACGGCACAGCCCATCCTCAACCTGACCAAACAGGGGACCGGGGTGACCGGCCCTGATGCAGCAGGCGACTACACCGCGCGTTACACGATCACGATCGCCAACTCTTCCTCCGTTTCGGGCACCTTCGGCCCGCTGACCGACACACCCGCATTCGCACCGAACCTCACCGTTACCGGTGCCACGTGGACCGTCGCCGGTGACGGCGCGCCGCCTGGCGGGAGTGCGACAGGGGCCGGACCGTTCACCCTCACGCCAGGCGGGGTCACCATCGGCGCACGCACCACGTACGTCTACGCGATCGACGTTCAATTCCACTACTCGGACACGACTCAAGCAGTCGACTGCGCGGGACCGGGCACGGGCCTGTACAACTCCGCGGCCGCCACTGGCGAGACTGGCGACGAAGGGGACAACACGGCCTGCATCGCACCGCCCGCTCCCCCGACGCCCGGGATCGCGCTGATCAAGACCGCGAGCACTAACGATCTGACAGTCGGCACCACGATCGTCTACACGTTCGTGGCCACCAACACCGGCAACGTAGCGCTCTCCGCCATCCAACTTGTCGACCACGACTTCACCGGTGCAGGCACCCTCTCACCGATCTCTGGATGCGCACCCGCCCTCGGCGCGACACTCGCGCCCGGTACGACCCTGACCTGCTCGGCGACCTACGTGGTCCAGCAAGCCGACGTTGACAGCGGCATCGTTTCGAACGCGGCCACCGTCACCGGCACCCCACCGGTCGGGCCCGCTGTCGAGGCGACATCGACGGCGAAGGTCCCCGGAACCGAATCACCCGGACTTCTGCTACAAAAACTGGCCGACGCGTCCGCCGTGACAGCCCCGGCCAGGCCCGGCGAAACAGTCACCTACCGGTTCACCGCGACCAACACCGGGGACGTGACGCTGCACACCGTATCGATCACGGACGATCTCCCCGGCCTGTCATCGCTGGTCTACGTGTGGCCAGGCATTGCCGGCATCCTCGCCCCAGGGCAGAGCGTGACAGCGGCAGCGACGTACACCATCACCCAGGCCGACATCGATGCCGGCCACGTCCCGAACAGTGCAACAGCGGAGGGGATCGCACCTGATCTCACCCCGACTCCATCCAACCCCTCGTCGACCGACACCCCGCTAACGAGCGGGCCAGCACTCGCCATCGCGAAGACAGCGGACACCTCCAGTGTGTCGAACCCCGCCTCCGTCGGTGAGACGATCGTCTACACGATTACCGCCACCAACACCGGCAACGTGACCCTCACCAACGTGGCCGTCGCCGACCCGCTCGTCGGCATCACCCCGCTGATCGCCAACTGGCCGGGGACCCCCGGAACGCTCGCACCCGGTGAGAGCGTCACGGTGACGACCACCTACGCGATCACTCAGACCGACATCGACAACGGTCACATCGCGAACAGCGCAACCGTCGTCGGCTCGCCGCCGACCGGCCCTCCTGTCGCACCGCCACCCGCGACGACGGACACACCGCTCACCCCTGGACCGGCGCTGACATTCACCAAGACAGCAGACACCACAGCCCTGTCGACGCCGGCTCAGCCGGGCGACACCGTCACCTACCAGTTCACGGCAACGAACACCGGCAACGTGACCCTCACCGACCTCACAATCACTGACACGCTTCCTGGCTTGTCGACCATCGCATACACCTGGCCGACACCAGCCTCCCCCGGCATGCTTTCCCCGGGAGACATTGTCACCGCGACCGCGACATACACGCTGACTCCCGCCGATGTCGATGCCGGCCACATCGCCAACACCGCGACGGTGAGCGGCACACCACCCACCGGTAGCCTCGTGATGCCTCCACCGGCCACGACGGACACTCCGCTTCCGAGCGCCCCAGCGCTGACGCTGGCGAAGACCGCAGACACGTCGGCCCTGTCCGCAGAACCCATTGCCGGCGAGACGATCACCTACCGGTTCACGGCAACGAACACGGGGAACGTGACGCTCACCGACGTCACAATCGCGGACCCGCTCACCGGACTCTCGGCTCTGACATACACGTGGCCGACTCCTGGCTCGCCTGGCACGCTCGCCGCACACGAGACGGTCATTGCAACCGCCACGTACCAGCTGACTCAGGCCGACATTGACACGGGCAGCGTCCAGAACACAGCATCTGCAACAGGAACACCACCCACCGGCGTCCCTGCAACCACTCCCCCGGTCACCGTCGACACGCCCCTTGGTGGTACCGCGTCGCTGAGCGTGACTAAGGTCGCCGATCTCACCGGCCTGGCCGACCCGGCCGCGGCGGGTCAGACCATCGCATACACGTTCACGGCAACAAACACCGGCACCGTCACGCTCACCGACGTGACGATCGTCGACCAGCTCGCCGGCCTCTCCACGCTGACATACACCTGGCCAACCCTAACGCCCGGACTCCTCGCCCCGGGCCAGACGGTCACGGCGACCGCCGACTATCACCTCACCCAGGCCGACGTGGATGCGGGCGCCGTCACGAACACAGCCACCGCGACCGGCACCCCACCTACAGGCACCCCTGTCACCGCACCACCAGCATCGACAGACTCCCCGCTAGCAACCTCACCCTCGATCGACCTCATCAAGTCCGCGGACACCAGCGCCCTCTCCACTCCGGCTCAGGTCGGCGACACGATCACGTACACCCTCACCGCAACGAACACCGGGAACGTCACCCTCACCGGCGTCGACATCACCGACCAGCTCACCGGGCTCCCTGAGCTCACGCTCGTCTGGCCAGGCGTCCCCGGCACCCTGACCCCGGGCCAGGCCGTCACTGGAACAGCCACCTACACGCTCACCCAGGCCGACGTGAACGAGGGGTCAGTCACGAACACGGCGACCGCGACCGGCACCCCGCCGACGGGACCACCGGTGACGGCGCCGCCGGCGACAGTGGTGACCGCGCTCGTCGAAAGCCCGGCCCTAACCCTGGCGAAGACGGCAGACGCATCCGGAGTGAGCGATCCGGCCTCGGTCGGGCAGATCGTCACGTTTAGGTTCACGGTGACAAACACCGGAAACGTCGCCCTGCGCGACGTCGCGATCAACGACCCACTCCAGGGGCTCTCGACCATCGCATACGCGTGGCCCGCTACTCCCGGCGACCTGGAGCCTGGCGAAACTGCCACAGCCACCGCGACCTATCAGCTCACCCAGACTGACCTCGACGCTGGCCGCCTGAGCAACACCGCATTCGCCGCGGGGACGGCGCCGGGCGGCACGCACATCAGCTCCGACCCGAGTACGGCGACTGTCGCCGTCACCGCACCACCGACAAAACCGACGCCGCCAGGCTCATCCACGTCCGGCCTCCCCGCGACAGGCAGCAACATCGCGGCGCTCCTCTGCTGCGGCGTGCTGCTGGTAGGAATCGGCGCCTACTTCGTCAGAAGACGACGCGGCGTGCGAATTCGGTGAGCAGGTAGCATTCCTCGAATGCGTCCGTGCAGGTGATCGCGGCCCACTCGGCCCCGGATCAGGCGAACGGCAGGCCAATTCACGATCGGCATCCCGTCCGTCGCCGATACTGCTCCCGCGAAGAGAAGACAGATTTCGAATGAATTCAATCGGATCGCCTCGGTCGAGCACCCCGGCATTTCACGCACGTCCGCCAAACGACCGGCAGAAGCAGCAGACGTTCCCGCTGCATGCCAGGATGAGCGGATGGTCAGTGCTGTCCGACTCATCCGCTCATCGGCGCTCAGCGACATCGCCGAGTACGCATACGCTGCAACCGCACCACCGGAGGCTCGCTTCATCTTCCTTGCGGGAGCCTGTCCGCTCCAAGCCGACGGAACCACGACAGCACCGGGCGATTACGCGGGGCAAGCGGCCAAATGCGTTGAGACCCTGGCGCAGGCCCTTGAGGCCGCCGGGGCCGCATTGACAGACGTGATCAACACGCGCGTCCTCGTTGCGTCATCGCGGCAGGCCGACCTCGTCGCGGCGTGGGAGGTCGTGCGGGATGCGTTCGGGGATCATGACGTGCCGAGCACCCTGTTCGGGGTGACTGTGCTCGGGTATGACGATCAGCTCGTCGAGATCGAGGCGATCGCCGCCGTCGTCGACTGACCCTCCACACGCATTCCGACGGGCTGAGGCGCGCACCGGAACGCGAACCGGTCGGTCGGTGAGAACCGGTATTCGTCGTCGCAACGGTATCCGCGTAGCCACTGTTGCCCGTCGACCACACGCAAGTAAAAGCCCTTCGGGAAGGCAGCATCGTCGCTGACTGGTTCTGACGCGACTTTCAGTGCGCCGGCGGGAGACTTTCCGGCTGACAGCACGGAGTCCGGTGCATTCGCCTGTGACGCCATCGCGAGGCGAAGATAGGGGCCGGTGTCGGGTGGACAGAGCGTCAGGCCCTGCTCTAGTGCGGCCGCGTAGACCTCCATCAAGGTCGGACCACGAGTGAGATCCAAATCCTCAACAGACAGTTCGACGATGCCGATCGTTTCGCCGTCTCGTCGATCAAATATGGAGTGGTCAAGCAAGGCATCGGCGTGTGAGTTAAGGAGGACGCCGCGTAAATGCAGGAAGCTGCGCAACTCCTTTCGCGTCAAGCCCCCAACCTGAATGCACTGAGCGGCGGGGGTCGCTGTCCGGTTTTGCACCGACCCAGACTACTCACTTGACCACGGGTGCTTGCCCGCGCGGGCAACTCAGGCTGTCCAATCACATCCGACTATTGGGTGGACGGGAGTTGCGTTCCCAGCTCGGGCTCGTCGATCTGGATCCAGTACTCGCAGATCAGGCCATCGATGACCCAGTAGACACAACTGGCGACCTCGGTGAGGGTGCGCCCCGACGCGGGACCCCGCGACCGCGTGTAGGTGGTGCGGCCTACCCGCTCAAGATGGCACTACAAGATCGGACGCAGCAACATCGGGAACCGTTTGCTCAGTGCGGACATTATCTGAGTGTGAGTACGAACGATGCAGACGAATTCGCGCTGCTAGCGACAGCTCGTCGGAGTGATCCCGACGAGTTCGGCACGCTTTTTGATCTTCACCGAGACCGCGTGTTTCGTCATGCCTTGCGGCTGACACGGTCGCTGCACGATGCCGAAGACATCACGGGAATAGTGTTCCTGGAGGCCTGGCGTCGACGTGAGTCAATGCGTGAGGTCGATGGCTCGGTTATCGGGTGGCTGCTGGTGACGACGAACAATGTTCATCGCAACTTCTCCAGAGCTAGTCGCCGCTACCAGCACATCCTCAGTGTTCTTCCGATGCCGGAGAACAGCCCAGATCCCACCAACACTGTTGACGACCGGCTGGATTCCGACGCGCGACGCGCTGGGCTGCGGCGTGCACTCGCACAACTCCCGCGCCGGGACGTGGATGTCCTCTCGCTCTGCGTGATCGAAGAACTGAGCACCGCAGTGGCTGCTGCCGTGCTCGGGGTCGCGCCCGGAACGGTCAAGTCCCGCCTTTCCCGGGCCAAGTCTCGCCTGGTCGCCCTGCTCGACGACACCATCCAGCTCGCCTCTCTGGAAGGAGACCCCCGATGAACGACGACCCTCAATTCGACTCCTGCCGCTCCGACGCCTGGCGGAAGGCCATCGTCGACGCTGCACGCGCGGACCTCGCAGGGCGCCGAAGCTCGCGCAATCGCGCGACCATTGTGGTTTCTCTCGTGGTCGCATCCCTTGGCGTGTCCGGCGGCGGTGTCGCCTACGCGCTCAGCACCCACTTGCTCACGCCCCAATCGTCTCTCGGAGCAGCCTCAGACGCAGCCACTCCCGCCATCCCCGAGAGGGACACGCCAACCGTGACCCCCGCACCGACCCCGACACAGCCGCCGACACCGACCGAACCGGCCGAGACGCCTGACTACACGGTCCTTGGCTTCGACGCATCGCAACTCTTCGACCTGTGTCAGAGCGCTGTTCGCAACCAATACTCGAGGTGGGAGACCAGCTACCCGGGGATGACTCAGTTTCAAGCTCTCGCTCCCGACAGCCTTAGAGACGCCCAAGAAGACGGCATCGGACACGTGGCAATCTTCGCACCGTCCGCCGCAACCACGCCCGAAGGGTATACGACAGTCTGGATCTGCGAGTTCTCGGGTGATCCCGCAAACCCGACGATGGAGTACGCCAGCTTCGCCGACAAGTAGTAGCTGGCGATAGTCTCGCCGCTTACGGTGCAATCCCGACCGCAACATCACGCACTCCGATAGCGTGGCCGCACTGAAGGCTAGCTACCCGTTCAACCGGCACGACGTGGCTCTGCTCGACGTCGACACTTCTCTGCTCGATTACGCCTGAACTGGTGGAAGCATTCGACCGCGTCGGGCTTCGCTGGGTTGAGGACTGACCTCGCGATCAGCGCCGAAGGGACCCGGCCCACTCGGCAATGAGCTTCAGCTCGCAGTATGGGTGTCGTTGGGCCACTCCGCTGACGGACGCGCTTAGGCGACCTATGGCGATAGCGATACCGATCAGCACACATGCTGACAGCAAGAGCAGTCCCGCCCCTACGATCATCGCGATCTCGACAGGCATTGGTGTTTCCACGGTTACCGCGAGGACGCAGACAACCACAGCGAGGGTGGCCACACACGTCGCTAGGGCGCCGAAGGCCTTGGTATTCACAAATCGAACGTAGCATCATCACGCCGGGCTCACGGCCGTCACCGTCCGCGATCCCAGCGCCACCCCTCCCCCGCGCCGGCAACCCGTCATGATCGCAGCTGCACGGTCCTCTGGAGCGTCATTACAGGCACTCTTCCGAGCCACACAAGCGACAGGGTCAGGTTGCCCGCCTGGGAGCGGTAGCTAGGAGGATGTCATGAAGTTCAGGATCAAGGCGATGTTCGCTGCGGCCGCCTTGGAGGCTGTCGTGAGCACGACGCACGCGACCGACATCGTCTCTGTCTAGACCCACAACGGCCGACCCGCGCGCCTTGTCTGGCTCGGCACCCGCTATGTCGTCACCGACCAGACCGCAGACGCGCTGCTGCGCATTGCTAGTCGACGCGCGAGCTCCACACACAAGCCCCACCCGCGCCCTCAGGCCGACCTGGCGAAATAACTGTTGCGTTTTCTAAGTGACGTTTTGGGTGTCGTAATTGGTGCGGATTTGCTTGTCCTGATTCTGCGGGTGTATGACCTGATCTGGCGATGCGTCCGCTGGGACGCGCAGCACACAAGGCGTCGGTGGTGTCGGCATCACCGGCGATCGTCGCCCGGCTGCAGGAAGTGCTCGGCCGCGATGTCGTCCCATCATCACCAGCAAGACACCGCGTCAGGTGTCTCGGTGGATCTCTGGTGAGGCGAAGCCGCCACTGAATGAGCAGCGGCTGCTTCGTGACACGTTACAGGTCATCGAGCTGCTGGCTGAGGTTGACCCGGACAAGGTAGTCCGAGCGTGGTTCATCGGCATGAATCCGCAGCTGGAGGATGCTGCGCCGGCTGAGGTGGTCGCCGAAGGTCGGGTGCGCGACGTGATGGCAGCGGCGCGGGCATTCGTCAATGAGTGGTGAGCTCGTCCCGGTTCCGGCACCGTCCCCGCTCTGGCGTGTATAGCGAACAGGCCCACCGCTTCGGTTTTCGCTTCCGAACCCGGTCGACGCGATGAGCGACCGTCTGGGCAACCGGTTCAATGAGCCCGGCGCCGGCGCCGGTGCAGGCGAGGGGTGCATGTCTATGGCCACTGAATCCAACTACGCTGTCGCCCCTGGCGAATACCTCAACGAATAAATTGAAGAGACCGGCGTCAAGCGGATGACGGTCGCCGAGCAGCTGGAGATCAGTGAAGCCCAGCTGGGCTTGTTCCTCGCGGTAGCTTGCCTCTCAGCGAGAATCTCGTATGCCGGCGGGCAGACCTCACGCAGCTCAAGGCTGAATCGTGGCTGCGTTACGAATTGTGCTACCTCGAAGACGTTGCTGTCTCGGGATGGGAGCCGAGACCAACGGTCTAGTACCTGGGCATTCTGCGTCCAGGAATCACAACCTCAACGAGTTCTACGCCGACCCGCAGGCCTAGGCGAAAATAGTCGAAGGCCCGAATTCCGGATGCGTTGAGCGCTTCCCCGATCGCTTCCAAGAAGCATCGACCGTAGCGTGGTGGTCGACCCAGGAGGTGGCCCTCGTCGGCAGCGATTGGCCGGCTTCTCTAGCTGTGCCCCTGCGGCACCTTGCGGCGCCTTGCCATCCGGCGTCATGAAATGGTCTGCCCGGTGTCACAAGGTCAGTGGGATGTGAAGATCAGATTCTGCCGCCGACCGCGTTGAGTGAGTGGCTTGACGCTCATAGGCTGCTCGTTCGGCAGCCAGACAAGAGGGATGCGATGAAGTACAAGTTCAAGTCGATGCTTGCTGCTGCTGCTGCTGTACTGGCCGCGACAGGCGGCGCCGTTCTCATTGGCGGCGCAGCTCCGGCAAGTGCCGCGACGAGCACCAACTGCACCAGCACGCTGGTGAAGACCGTAACGTTGAAAGCCGCAACCGGGAACGTGCTCGGGGAAGGCCGGCTGTACTCGAACGGTAAGGGTGGGTGGTGTGCCATGACCGTGCACACCGGCTCCTTCGTCGGGAAAACGACCTACACGTCCGTGTGGATCGGCGGCATGAAGCAGAGTGGTTCCGCGGAGACCGGATACGGGGATGCGGACATGGGTAACTTCTCCCACTACGCGGGACCGGCGTTGGTCGCAGGTCCGTGTGTCAAGGTCGTCTTCGGGATGGATAACGCGTCTCAGTCTCACGGAAATACCACGGACGTCGTTTACGGCTGCAACGCCAACAACCATGTCAAACCGACTATCTGGTGACCCCTCCGCCCACACGACTGACGCTCTGACTCCTTATTTTGTATGGCAAAACCCGCAGTTTTGTACATACAATTTATGTATGGGCATTGAGCTCACTTGGAGCGCTGGGAAGCATGGCATTTCCGAGGCGGATGCTCTGTACGCGATGCAGAATACGGTCTAGTCGAGCTCGCGCGTCAAGGTGAACGAGGCGGGCCGACCAGATCGCGCTCGACGCGTCTTCGTGGGTCCCCAGCACGCGCAGACGGAACGTTTGATCGAGGTGTTGATTGAGATGGTTCCTGGTGGGTTCGTGGTCTATCACGTGATGGAACTTGGGTCGTACTACGGCGACAGATGGAGGAGGAACAGCGGTGAGTATCTCGAAGAAGGAACAGGAGCGGTTCGACCGAATGGCGGCGGTTGAAGCGACGGCAGACGGTGACAGCGAGCGAGGAGAGAGCTTGCACGGCGGTGACGTGGCTGCTCTGGGGCAGCAGATGCTGCTCGACGCGCTCGGCAGCGCAGGGGCCGTCGAACGGGCGATCGTGGGACGTCCGCGCGTGGACAAGGGCGGTGGGCGCGGGCAGGCGTCGCCGACGCTGCAGGTGCGGATCACCGCAGCCCGGAAGAAGGACCTGGAACGACTGCGCCTACAGACGCACAGCAAGTCCACCTCGGATGTGGTGCGAGCCGCGATCGACGAGTACGTAGACCGCCACCAGATCAGCGCCTAGTACGCCGGTCGCCTGCGGCGACCGCGGGGGGCCCTCGCTGAAGCGGTCAGCAGGATCTATGCGAGCGACGCCAATATCAGCTTAGTGTTCTCGCTGGCCAGGAAAGTTGAAATGAACCGTGTTGAATCAGCCCTAGTGTTCCGGGGCATCCTCGCCTGATTTATCCGCTCTAGGAGCGTTCCGGCGAGTGAAAGCCGGCCGAACAAGGGTGAGGGCTACCCAGAGCCCAAGGAGGACCAAGAGCATGAAGCCGGCACCGAGCAGCGCGAATGTGAATGAAATCAATCGACACTCCTACGGGTCACCAGAACTTAAACTATCAATATCAAAACAGCCCACTTCTTTGTGCCCGTGAACCCACTGGAAGATTGCTGTCGAGTGTCGCCCAGCAGGCGCACGGTGGGCCCTCAGGCTGACGAAATCACCATTACCGGCTCTTGTTTAGATACAGAAATGTGTACAGGTTTCGGCGCGGAAAGTGATACACTGAGCATATGTCGATTGCTTCTGCCTCCCCGATTCCCGTTCTTCCGACGAACGAAGCGCGCGCGGTGTTGCCGCAGGCGCTGGCGCGGTTCCGTGAGAGCGGCGCGCTGGCCGAGCCGGTGGTGTTCGGCGCGCAGCGGCGTCCGGAGGGTGTGATGATTTCGTTCGAGCTGTACTCGGAGCTGCTGCCGGTGATTGAGGATGTGGAGATCGCGCACCTGGTGCGCGAGCGCCAGGCGGCGGGCGACACCGTGCCGTTGGCTGATGTCGCGGTCTTCCTGGGTCTGAACGCGGACGACTACCGGTAGTGGCCGCACCGTTGAAGCTGACAGCCCTCCCCGGCTTTCAGCAGGATATCGACGCGCTCCCGGACTTACAGACGAAGAAGATGGCGTTGGACATGTTGGTGCTCGTCCGTGACGGGAAGACGCGCGGGGTGAAGCTCGACGCGCGAGTGTCGACGGCGGACCTCGGGGATTGCTACAAGCTCTACTTCGACCCGGAAGGCGTCGGCCGCCCGCGCTATCGCCTGGTCTACCGGTTCACCCCGGACGAGCTAACCGCCGTTGCCCTCGAGGCCGTCGCCGTTGGTCGACGAGCTGACCTGGACGCGTACAAGCGGGCGGCCGCCAACCTCGGCAGGCAAGGAAGCTAGCCGCGATGCTGTCTCTGCGACCGGACAGCAGCCCGTTCCACGCCCTCAAAGCGTTGCGCGAGGCCCGAAGGCTGTTCGCGAACGCGCAGAGCGGCACGTCTTCAGCCGATCCTACAACTCGTATTTGGAGGCCGCCACGCAGTCGCACCGGCTGTTGGCGACATGGTTCGGTCCTGACGAGGTTGAGCAGCTGGTGCTTGGCCCGACGTTCCATGCGTTCAGCGCAGGGTGGATGATCGCGGTGGCCGGGACAGTTCGACGGCTCGACCACGAACTAGAACAACGCGTCCTCGTCCTCGGTGGCGCGATCGACCAGCTCGAACGAGAAGCGCGGCTGTGGCTTTACGACAAGCCCGAGGGTACCTTCGCCGATGACCGGCTACACGCGCTTGTCCTCGATACGGGGGCACTTGAAGAGCACCCAAGCGCTGAAGAGCTCGGCGGTCTCGCACCGCAGTGGCTTCACCGGTCCGGGAACCAGGCGGGCGGCATCGCGATCGCGTTCGCGGCTGTCACTCTCGACGAGATCGATCGACACAAGACCGTGACGACCAAGATGCACGGAGGGAGCAAACTCATCAAGACTGAAGCGCGCCGCGCGCAACGCCTCGTCGCCGAACTATTCCCCATCGGCGTGGGGCGAGCTGAGGTGGCGACGCCGTTCCATCAGGTTTACGCGGTCCTGCAAGCCAGGCCGCTCAATCACGAGCCGTTGCCGATTGCGGACAACGAGATCATTTCCTACGCCCTGGACCTGAAGCCGTGCGCAGCTTTGGTCACCTTTGTCAGCTACGACCTCGGCCCTGTCATCACAGCTCAACAGCAAGGTCTCAAATCGCTCCGACTGGAGTACCCGCCAAGCACATAGGTCATGCGCGATCAGAAGGTGCTACGTGGCGAGGTCCTCTATCGCGATCATGGTCGCATCGAAGGACGCCTCGCCGACCCTCCACATCCGAACGCTCTCGACCAGCTTCGGGAGGTTGACGACGATCCAGGTGTGCGACCGCCCGGGAAGCATATAGACGACCTTCCCGACGAAGATCATCATGGCGCCGTCCTCGCCGCGCGCGAGCATGTGCACCCGATCGACCTCGACCAGGAGGCCCGCGGCTTCGGGTGGCCAGTTCACCCGCTGGACATTGAGCGAGTCGCGAAAGGACTTGTCCACTAAGTCCCGCATCTCGCCGAATAGCCCACTTAACGCGTCATCAAAGCGGTCACGATACTGCGACTCCCTGCTCGCTGACCATGTCTTCCACGCGATGAGCGCACTGACGGACCCAGCGGCGATCGCACCCGCGAGAGCGCCCCACATTGTCGCCCAGAATTGCTGCCAAAAGTCCACGCCCGCATCCTAGAGGACCGAGCCTGTCGAGCGGTTCAGGCTGCACGGATGGAGAGAAGGTGCTGGCCCTCCGTCACCACTACCGCGGACGATAGTTGACCTTCACGGGGTGACGGAGAAGCAGGTGTCGGCTACCCCGTCTTGACCGCCGCGGCCTCGGGATAGCCGGAGCGGCGGTGAACGCCGCCCCGTCGGCGCGCACCTGGTGTGTGCGATGCCCGGCCGGGCATATGGCACTAAACCAGGGTCAAGTTCGCGGGTGCCCGGTGCCGGGACGAGGCCGGCGATGGGCAGCCTGCGGCGACGATCCCCGCACGCCGATGTATGCACCGATCGGGCCCGTGCGGTGATCAAGACAACTGCGGCTACCCTGTCTCGACCCGGCGCAGGCTTGCCGAAGTCGTAGTGAGTTCGAGGGTGGAAAGGGCGGGCCACCACCGCTTCCCCGGATTGGGGACAAGGATGATCCGGTCGAGGTCGATGCCGGCGGTCGCGGCGGCTTCGATACCGAAGTTGGGCATCCCGACCACCGCGCGCCAGGCGCCGGCAAGGGACGGACCGGCGAGCATCGCCTGCAGCAGGCTCATCGACCCGTGAACCTGGTAGCTGGACCCCGCGAAGCGCGCCCCGTCGGGCAGGAGCTCGGCGATTTCTGGATGGGTGGGGAGCCGCTTCTCCGCCAACCGGGCGCCTTGCATCTTGTCGATGCGGGACCGCAGCTCGAGCACGGTAGCGTCCGGATCCTCGACCGGTTCGACGGCTCGCAGGGCGGCGCGCGCGTAGGCCATCAGGTCACCGCCGACGTCCGCGGCTGGCCGGTTCGGGGATCCTGCCCCGCCAACCATCTGGCCTTCTGCTCGGCCGGGGTGAGGATCGTGCCGTCAGGGCCCGTTGCCGGCGTGCGAAACTCGGGCATCCCGAGCGTCGCTGCGCAGGCGTCGATCGCGTCCTGCAGGGACTCGTAGTAGCCGAGCGGCCACCGGCGTTCCTTCTGCAGCACCCAGTGGTCGACCCGGTAGCGCATTAGCGTGCGCAAAAACGGGAGACTAACTCATGAAAAGGCAGCTACCGATCGCCGTGTTCGCGGCCGCTCTGGTGCTCGCACTGTCGGGTTGCGCACCAGCCCTGACGCCCGCCGAGCAGAAGGCGAAGCTCAACGGGAAGCTGATGACGGTAAGCGATATCACTACCGGTGGATGGACCGAAGTTGCCAGTTCGAGCGGCAACA
>Ga0153994_1000223_pt1 | contig 18683 bp, 15 predicted proteins | sample TSNC078MetaG_FD_104735 | JGI IMG/M metagenome (GOLD analysis project Ga0153994, IMG submission 104735) | Attine ant fungus gardens microbial communities from North Carolina, USA - TSNC078 MetaG | ecosystem: Host-associated > Fungi > Mycelium > Unclassified | place: USA: North Carolina, Lumber...
CCGCGCCGCGACGTCGTCCGGCAGAGAGACCAGCTCGAAGGTGGAGCCGAGCACGAACTCGCCAGGGTGCAGGATGAACGGCTGGTCCGCATCCACTTCGACCAGCCTGGTGAGCTCCGGCTGGTCCTCTGCGGGGTCGATGAAGGGGTACTTGTGGTTGTCGAACAGGCGGAAGAACCTGTCGAGCCGCACGTCGACGCTCGACGGCTGCACCATGGCCCCGTCGAACGGTTCGAGGGCGATGCGTCCGGAGCCGAGCTCGGCCTTGATGTCGCGGTCTGAGAGAAGCACGGGATCAGCCTATCGGGGGCGACGACGATCGAGCAGGATCGGAGAAGCGTTCGCTCCTACGGCCGTCTTAGATTGTGTGCAGACCGGAAAAGGGAGGGGCATCATGGCCACCACGACGTTCAGCAAAGAGGAGAAGGCCGCCATCAAGGCCGCCGTCGCCGAGAAGAAGGCAGCACAGGAGGGCGCAGACGCCGCGGCAGCGTGCGACGCGGCCATCGCCGCCATGACGGGCACCGACAAGGACCTCGCCGAGGCGTTCCACGCGCTCGTCGCCGAGAACACGTCGCTCGCCGCGAAGACCTGGTACGGGATGCCCGCATACGCCGACGCGGACGGCAAGATCGTCGTGGCGTTCAAGCCGGGCGCCAAGTTCAAGATCCGCTACGCCACCCTGGAGTTCCAGCAGGCGGCGAAACTCGACGACGGCACGCTGTGGCCGGTCGGCTACGCGATCACCGGAATGGGCGACGCGGAGAGGACGCGGATCGCCGAGCTCCTGCAGACCGCCGCCGCGCGCTGAGGCGGGGGTCGGGGGTCGGTTGTCGGTGGTGGTTGTCGACCCATCCGTCAGGGAACCGTTAGCGTCCCCTCCGTCGCCGTAAGGACATCGCAAGGATCGGCCATGGCATGCAGGAACCGGCGCACGCTGAAAGCGTGAACGAGGTCCTGAGACGAATCACCGAAGGCCGCGCCCTCTGGGGCACGATCGACGTGTCCCCGCTGAGCAGGGGCATCTGGCAGCGCGTGCGACTGACCGTGTACCCGCCAGGCATCAGCCGCGGGGAGCGACGTCTGCTGCACGCCTTCCACGCATGGCCGATCGTCGGCGCCGTCGGATGCCTGTTCGCGCTCATCCCGCTCAGCGACGCGGGTCCTGTCCTGGCCCTGGCGACGGCACTGGCGGTGTACCTCGCCGGGTTCCTCGTGCTGGCCGCGCTCAGCCACGACCTGCGCGTCCGCTGCCACGTGGTCACCGCCGCCTCCGAGTACGTCGGAGGAAGCCTCCGCGAGTTCGGCGACGTCCAGCTCCTGCTCACCGCCGGCCGCCGGCTCGTCGACCTGGAGACGCAGCGCCGCGCCGGGCGCATCGGCCCCGTCGCATACGAGGCCGAGTGGGCGGCGGTGTACGACACGCTTCCCGCGTCCGCGGAGCGCGCCACGGTTTGGCCAAAAACCACAGACCGGGTACGCTGAGGATCCAACTCGGATTCCAGATATTCACTGGGAACCTGGGTCGTGCGAGTGTAGTTCAATGGTAGAACTTCAGCTTCCCAAGCTGATAGCGCGGGTTCGATTCCCGTCACTCGCTCTCTTACCGGTCTCATGACCGATGTCGTTTCTCAGGCATCGTGAGACTTTTCTCGCCGATGTGAGACCACCTTTAGCGCTGCGTCACGTCCTTACGCAACTATCTCGGGTCTTGCGCAAGCGCCTGGGTCAACCGCGGGAGCAAACCTGCCCCCATTCCGAAGTCGTAGTAGAACAGGTCCGGCAGCTGTCACCGGTGGGGCGAGGCGTTCGGCTTGGCCCGGGCATCGGTCACCGCCCCAACGATCGACTTCGCAACATCCGGCGGACGTTCATGCTCCCAGAATCTGAGAACTGTCCACCCAAGGTCGGTCATCAGCTCGGTGGTCTCAGTATCGCGCGCACGATTCCTCACAACTTTTTCGTCCCAGAACCTCTGGTTGATGGCCGGTCGCTGATAGTGCTCCGGACAGCCATGCCAATAGCAGCCATCAATGAATACGGCGATCTTCAAACCGGTGAAGGCGATGTCAACCGTTCGACGGGGCACTACCCGAAAGTTGACCCGGTACCTCAGACCCGCTGCGTGAAGCAGAGTCCTGACAGCGAGCTCTGGCTTCGTATCGCGACCCTTGTTCGACTGCATCGAGCGTCGCGTCGCTTCCGACGAGGCCCAGGAGTCAGCGTTGCGATTCACCTTCAGATCATCTCGCCAATTACCTCAGTCAGCGCTGATGATCTCACCATAGTTCTTGCTGTTGTCACGAACACGGAAACCGAATCGGCCGCGGGGCGCCGACAGATACGGGAAGGCAAGCGAGAAGAGCGTGGCTACGTCTCGGACATCGATGGGGTCGGCGAGCCGCCTCGGGTCACGATCTTCCTTGGCAAGAGACTTCGGGTCAGCGGCAAACGTGAGAAGCAGAGCTCCCCGCGTCGGAGTGGACAGGGCGGCGGCGTTGGGGCCACCCGGCGCGTCGATGTCACCTGCGATTCGTTCGATAGCAGCCCGCTGGCGGAAGGAGCTCCCCGAGAAGCCGCCGCGAGGCTTCTCTCTGCGCGCACGAGTCAGGAGCTGCACTTCCAGGTCATCGACGACACGCTTTTCTATCCCCGCAAGCTCGGGAACAACGATCACGAATTCGTCGAGCTGCCCTTCTTCCATGGCTGTCTTGAAGAAACGGAGCGTTGGCTCGACGGAGTAGTTCTCGGTCCATTCGAACTCGCGGACTGCCTCATAGACCGATTGCGCGGAGACGATGGTGTACCTCGCGGAGAAGAGCTTGATCTTCGGTTCGTTCGCGGAGTGGTCATCGACGTACTCGAATTGCGTGAGTTCTCCAAGTCCCTCGAGCCATGGACGTACCGCACGGAAGTGCTTCACGTTTGCGGTCCCGTCGCCCCGATCGGCTTGCCGTGGGAAGTCCTTGAGCTCGCCACCGTCGCCTTCGAAGTCGAGCTCAGCGTTGTACATCTTGTTACCCGCGGTCGGCTTAAGCCAGGGAAGCTGCTGATATACGAGCGGAGGTACATCGATCGGTCTGAGTCGGGGGTGACCGGACTCGGGGTCCACCGTCGAGAACTCTCGTAATTGGTCTCGGAATGCCTCTTCGTCCTGAATTATTGCGGTGAACGCGTCATACAGGTCATACGTCTTGCCTCGACCGTCCACAACGTCGCGCGCGATGTAGAGACGAACGAGGTCACGATAACCAGGTCGATAGCCGAACCAGCGACCCATCTGCATGAAAGTGTCTGCGGCCAATGCGCGTCGCTTGAAATACGTCACCGTAAGCCCCTCGACGGTGAAGCCGCGGCTGAGCTTCGCCCCGCCGACCATCACGCGCCAGTAGTCCTTGGTGAGGAAGTCCATCTTGTCGTAGTCGCTCGCCTTGGATCCGTTCACGATCACGACTGGATTGTTGTCGAGCATGATCTTGCTGACGGCCTCTCCGACGAAAGGCATCACTTCGTCGAAGGAATCAGGCAGTCGAGTACCCCAGTCGGCACGGGCCTCATGCACTGGGACGATGTCACTCTCGTAGAGTTCCCTCAACCGGGTCTTCGTCTCGAGAGACCGGTATCCGGCTTCAGCCCACACCCTTCGGATGAATGCAGCGAGATCCTCATGTTCGATCTGCTTGACCGATTCGTGGACCAACATCGTGTGATGTTTGAACTTCAAGCCTGGATCGTCGAACTGCCTCCAGAGCTTGATTGCCCCGGTCAGGACGAACATATCGAGCGCCGTCCGTAGCTCTGCGTATTCCTTTTCCTGCTGCGTCGCGTGGAGATCGCGCACGTGGGCTACCTCGTTCGAGTTTGCAGCGGTGATCGGTTCGTCACTCGGAAGCGTCTCAAGGTCGTGGAACGACTTGCCCCCCATGTACTCACCTGAGGGTTCGAGACCGATGATGAAGTCTCGGGGGAAAATATCGGCGTCGTCCTGTGGTTCGACGAAGACGTTCGCGAAGGGCGTTGCGGTATAGCCGATGTACTGTGATCGTGGCATCTTTCCAAGGATCTGAGAGATCAACTTGTTGATCGCGGACCGTTCTTTCTCATCCGCTGAGGCCGCGTTGCTATTTCGCGGATTCGTCGTGTTCACGGAAGCCTGGTCTGCTTCGTCGTCGATGATCAGCGCTGGGATCTCTCGCAGGTCGGCCTTGATGTTGTTCAGGTCGTTGAGCAGCTTCGTCAGGACGGCCTTGTTCTTCTTGACGACTGCGATTCGAACGTCCGTGCCGAACAGATTCACCGGGTCATATACCGGCCTCAGTTGATCGGCGAGTTCGCCTGTTCGGCGGAAGTCGAGCGTGTCGAGCCCTTGCCTCAGCGCCGTGTAGTCGCGTTCGAGAGTGGTCAACCTTTTGATCCACGGAATGTCTCGCCGCTCGCCTACGACGGGACCGTGCTTGAGGAATCGCCCCTCCACCCAATCCAGATCTCCGGTGCTGGCGTAGTCGATTCCTCGGATCGCATCCGCGTCGATGCGGTCGCGACCTTCAAGAATGTTTTCCTCCCCGATCAGTTCCATGTCGAGGCGTCGCTGTGTCTGACCGCGGAGCAACTCGATGGTGCCGGTCAGCACGATGATGAGACGATAACCCGCGTCGATGCCCTTCGCGATGATGCCGGTGAAATTCGCTGTCTTGCCGCTCTGGACGTAGCCGACGACCAGCCCACGCGACGAGTACGAAGTGGGTCCGGCGGGATCAGCGAGCCGGCCGATGACGTTCGCGGTGGATGCATCGACGTTCGCCACAGCCTCCGGTGACCACCCCTTTGCCAAAAGCACGTCGCGGTAGGCGCGCCAATAGAAGTCCGATGCTCTGCGTTCCGCCGTGTACCAGGGGTCCCATGGCCCCGGTTTCGCAATCACCACGTCGCGCGCAGCGAAACTCGGAAAGACCGCGTCCAGCTTCTCTCGGCTTTCGGTCTGCAACTTGAGCAGGTCGAAAATTCGCTTCCGTCGCTCAGAGCTGCCAGCCTCCGTACCGTCGGTCCACTCGGATTCGATGACTGCATCCCACTCCGCGATACGGATGTGAGTCGCGGTCTTTGCAGGCGCGTTGATATCTGCATCGACAATGAAGTCGATCACTTCTTGCTCAGTCACCGTCAGGTCGCACTCTTCGTCAACCGTCATGTTCACTCGCGGGAGCAGGGGCTTCGGGCCGACCTTCTCCATCGCGCTCAGAGCTGAGTGAATTGCCTGGCTGATTACGGTGGGGCTAACGTCAGTCATGCGTGTCCTTCGCAGAAGTCCGAGAGGGGTTCGGGCGCACCGACATACGGAAGATCGGTGACATCAAGACGGTAAGTGACACCACTGACTCGGACGGACTGTGGCACGGAGCCGTCGATGCGAGGGCGGGTGATCGCGGGAAACTCTTCGTCGACTCGGAAAGCCCGCGGCACACTTCGGAACTGGAAGCGAGACGTGTAGAGGTCTCGAGCGTCTTCGCGCCAACCGAGGGACTCCAGTTTGTCGTCGAACGCGCGCGAATTGCGGTCGAGCAAGCCTCGGGCTTCTCGGACCAAAGAAGGAAGTGTGAACGCCTGGTTCGCCTTGCCCGCCTGTGTTATCTGGATGGAGATCAGATAGAGGGGGCGCTGTGGAGACGGCTGGAGTTGGGTTTCGGAACCGATTACGTGTACGCGAGCTTCAGATCGGGTCGTCTTGATCTCTGCTTCGAACATTTCGAAGCCGAAATCGTGTTCCCCCGCGTCGGGACCCAGCCAAGCCGCTATGGCTGAGTCTTCACCGAAGTTTTGGACGACATGTTTCAACACCAGAAGCTCGCCGATCAAGCCTGCTTCTGCCTCGTCCGCGAGCTTCTTTCTTTTGGTCAAAAGGTCCTTCAGGGACTCGAGTGACTCGGACATCGCGTGACGGAAGGTTGCGCCGTGTTGAAGCTGGTCAACCACCGACTCGGCCAGCGCATAAGCCTCGTAACGCATCCCATTCGCGTCGATGTCGAGAAGAAACCACTCACCCCTGTGCCCGGATAAGGGCCCGCGATTGACGGCGATCCGTTCGAAGGCCGATACGTCGGGCAGTTCGCCGACTGCGGGAATGTGAAGCACCACACGCTGTCTGATGGGGTCGATGTCAAGCAGCGCATCGACTCGCGAGCTCAAGGGAAATCTCGAGACCCCTTTCGCGCGAAAGTATTGCTCCACCGTCTCCGGGGTCAGATGCTGAACATCGTCACTACCGCGATCCACTGCTACCGCCCTCCCTCGGTCAATGGGGTGCCCACGTCTGCTCAGAGCGGCATCTACCGAATCTATGTCGGTCGACCCGCTCAGCTTGCCGGCGCATCCGCAAAGATCCATTGAGGTAAACCTCGCGTTCTGACCTTCGGCCCGCTGACCGAGCACCGGCCAGGACGACCGCAGTTGAGCGCCTCCCGGTCCTTTCTATCCCACCTCGACGCTGCGGGTGGGAATGGCGGTGCGCCGACGCGGCAGCCCGCACGCGAAATCCCCCTGTTCTGGGGTCGGGATCCCCGACCAACCCCGCAGGCGACCGCATTCCTTGTCCTAGGCAGCGCGTAGCATCCCAACGTGAGCACGATTCTCGACGCCTCCGCTGGCCCAGCGCCCAGCGACGTCGCGCGCGTTCTCACCCTTCCCCCGGACCCGTCGATCATGGACGCGATAGGCCGGGGTCACGACATAATTTCTGCGATAGCAGACATCGTGGACAACGGCATCGACGCCGGCGCCGAGAGAATCGGGATCCGCTTTGTAGTGTCGGACGGCAGAGTCGTCCAGGTCAGGATCCGCGACGACGGCACGGGGATGAGCTTCGAACAGCTCAAGGATGCGATGACTCCCGGAAAGCGTCGACGCTATGGGACAGCAGACCTCGGTCACTTCGGCCTGGGGCTCAAAGCGAGTTCGATGAGCCAGGCACGAGTCCTCGCTGTCTACACGAATTGCGGGTATGAGCCGGCACATGCCATGCGGATGACGCGAAGTGCCGCTTCGACATCGTCGGAGGTTGAACAGCTCACGGACAAAGCCGCGTTGGACGGCTTCGCGTACGCTGCCGACGCGAACGCTTCCGAAAGCGCAGGGACGGTAGTCGTGTGGTCCGAGCTGGAGACCGTCTCGGCGGCGCGGTCGGTGGTGGCACGCGGGCAGTGGCTCGAACAACTGACCACGAAGCTCTCCCATCACTTGGGATTGATATTCCATAGACTGATCTCCGCTCGTAAGGTGCGGATCGAGATCGACCAGTACGACTTGACATACAGGGACACCGGCGCTCCGACAGTCGTGGCCGCGTTGGATCCTTTCGACTTCCACATCGCCGGCGCTTCCGGGTATCCGGCGACGCTCACCGGCATGACGGTGGACAACGTCGCGGTCTCGATCGAGTGCCATTTGCTGCCACCGGGTAGCCGGACGTCTGTCGCGGCGACGCTGACCGGAAGACCGCGTAGCGATTGGCAGGGTTTCTACGTCTACCGCAATGATCGGCTGCTTCAAGCGGGGGGCTGGTTGGGCCTGGGCCCCGAGGTGCAACCGGATCTGCAGCTTGCACGCGTGCGCCTAGACCTGACGCCGGCTCTTCTTCGCTACGTCACTATCAACCCGGAAAAGCACGGCGTGGTCCTACGCCCGGAATTCGTGAGGGCGATTGAGGAGGCGCGCAGCGACTCAGACCTCACGTTCGGGCTCTATCTTCGCAGCGCTCGACAAGTCCTCAAGGAGTCGAACGTACGCCGTCGCGAGCTCAAGCCCGTGGCTCCAGTGAGCGAAGGACTGTCGGACTCGGTGCTCCGCGCAATCGAGAGAACGCTTGGAGTCCGTGAAGGCGACCGACCGGCGCGCATCGCTTGGAAAGCACTGGATGAGGACCGGATATTCTCGCTGGATCTCTCGACAGCTACGATCTGGCTCAACGCGGGTTATCGGCGCCAGCTTGAACACGATTCGTTCTTCAAGACGGCGCTCTTCTTCATTCTCGAAGAGCACCTGGAACGATCCACGTTGCAGCAACTCACGCTCGATCGGATCGAGGCGAAGCAGAAAGTTCTCGCCGCGGCAGTCTTCGAACGCATCGACCGTGCGTCGTATGACCCCGTAGGCCAGGAGAGCGACCACGACAGCCTGTTGGCAACTGCGTTTGGTGCGCCCGAGGACGAGGGGCCGATCGTACGCGGCTCGCTGGCCGAGGGAACAACGCCACCGACTTCCAATCGGCATGTTGGCCCAAGCGGCGCGACTCCGCTTGACGTGGCTCGCACAATTAGGAAGGCCCAATCTGAACTCGCTAGCCAACAGAGCATCGATGCCCTGGCAACCGACGGAGATGAAGACACAGTCGAGTCCGCGTATTTCGATCTCGACGACGAGCGCAGCGGCACACCGCCGGAACAGTCGGCCATTCCGGCCGATCCCTATGCGGCGGGCGAGCGCGCCGCCTTAATCGCGGGCGGGACTGCCGACCCGGTCAAGGACTATCTGAAGCAGATCGGCAAGGTCCCGCTGCTCAACGCCGCGGAGGAGGTCGAGCTCGCGATGCGTATCGAGGCCGGCCTGTTCGCGGAAGACAAGCTCGCGATCACCCCGAACATGCCCAAGGAGCTCGAGCGCGAGCTGCGCTGGGTCGCCCGCGACGGCCAGCGCGCCAAGAGCCACTTGGTCGGCGCCAACCTGCGCCTGGTGGTCAGCCTCGCCAAGCGCTACACCGGCCGCGGCCTGCAGTTCCTGGACCTGATCCAGGAGGGCAACCTGGGTCTGATCCGCGCGGTCGAGAAGTTCGACTACACCAAGGGCTTCAAGTTCTCGACCTACGCCACCTGGTGGATCCGTCAGGCCATCACCCGCGCGATGGCCGACCAGGCCCGCACCATCCGGATCCCGGTTCACATGGTGGAAGTCATCAATGCGGTGAGGCGTGCGCAGCGGATGTTGGACATCGAGACGAGTCAACCTCCCTCGATCGAACAGATCGCCACCGCAGCGAAGGTTGACATCAAGTCCGTCACGGATGTGTTGCACCTGGATCGCGCATTGATCTCCTTCGACACGGAACTCGGGAGCGAAGACGACCCCGTCACAATAGCGAGCCTCCTTCTTGACGACTCTGAGGCCACCCCCGAGCTGCACGCCGAGCTTGCTTCGTTCCGTTCGGCGATCCAGGCCGCCTTGCTCACTCTTCCTGAGCGATCTGCCGAGGTTCTTCGCATGCGCTTCGGGCTCGACGGCGCCGACCCGATGACGTTGGACGACATCGGTGAGCGATTCGCGGTCACCAGAGAACGAATTAGGCAAATCGAGAAGAAGGCTCTGAAGGCACTCGCGGATGATGCAAACGTCCACGACATGCTTGTCAGCTTTCTTAGTGACACACCACGACCCTCATGGGTCGGAGGACCCGAGGTGGTCGAAGCGACAGCCGGCCTGGTCAACTTGGGGGCACACAGACGCGACCGTAGCGCGTCGGCCGTCGCCGGTTCCCTCATCGAGGCGCGACAGGATGCGGCCGCACTGGACGAGTCGCGACCTGCCGGAAGGCTCACGCCGCTCGCTGTGCAGGCGATACCTCCGGGCCGAGAAGAGTTCGTTCTTGAAGTCACTGCCCGCTACGCGCGCGGGGAGACGCTTTCAACCATCGCTGCCGAGCTCGGCGCCGATAAGAGGGACATCGTCGTCGGGCTGGGGTCGAGCTTGTTCAGTCTCGATCTTTCAAGCGAGGACGACAGTCTGGCGGCTCGTCATGGTCTGCCGTATTCAGATGGAGAAAGGGAACGAATCGTCAACGCCTTCAAGAAGGGCCCAACTCTCGATCGGATCGCGAACGACGTACAACGGACCCTCTTGGCTGTGGCGTGGCAACTATTGGATAGCCCTCGTCGTCCCGTCCAAGTGCCGAGGAAGCTCCTCCGACAGATCCGCGGCCTCATCGCTTCAAATGCGGAAACCGCCGGCGCGCCGGCACCGCCTCTGCCCCGCTCGGCCGGCTAGCATCGAGATGACATGACTGCGACTTCTTCAGGTGAGCCTGCGCCAATCCGAACCCTCGATCTCTTCGCCGGCGCCGGGGGCATGACGGAAGGCTTCAGACAAGCATCAGAACGGTACCGGACGGCTAGGGCTGTCGAGATGGACATCCCGGCCGCCGCAACCTACGCAGCCAATCATGGCGCGGAGACAGTGTTCGCGGGGTCGATCGAAGACTGGCTCGCGCATGAGGTCGTCCCGGAGGTGGACGTCGTGATCGGCGGCCCCCCTTGCCAAGGCTTCTCGACGCTTGGGAAGCAAGACGCCGAGGACTCGCGGAACTCCCTTTGGCGGCAATACGCGGAGACCGTGCGTCGTGCGCAGCCGAAGTATTTCGTCGTCGAGAACGTTGCTGCGTTCCGCAAGTCGGCACAGTTCATTGATTTCAAGCGCGAGACCTCGGAAGGCGGCATGCTTTCCAACTACAGCTTCGAAGACCGAGTTGTGAATGCGGCCGACTACGGCGCACCCCAGGCCCGAAAGCGAACAGTTATCATCGGCTGGCGAGACGATCAGGTGTACCCCGGCTTCCCATCACCGACTCACGGCCTAGGGCACAGCAATGCTCACAGGACCGTGAGCGAAGCCTTCGGTGCGCGGAACATCGCCCCCAACGTTGCGCGGATCGAATTACCGGCGGGAAGGGCCCGAGTGGTATCCGGCCGACGCATCCCAGGTCCTTTTACCCCGTCGGAACTTCATGTCACGCGCAATTACACGGAGCTTTCGAAGCGGCGTTTTCGGGCGATCCAACCCGGCGGGAACCGATTCCAGATCCCTCCCGAGGACCTACCGGAGTGCTGGAAGAAGCACACGTCGGGCAGCGCAGACGTCATGGGCAGGCTGCACTGGGACAGGCCGTCCGTCACCATCCGCACAGAATTCTTCAAGCCCGAAAAGGGTCGGTATATCCACCCGGTCGAAGATCGTGCGATCACCCACTACGAAGCCGCGACGCTGCAGGGCTTCCCTGACGACTATGCGTTTCTGGGCTCTAAGACGGACATCGCACGGCAAATCGGCAACGCTGTTCCGATCCCGCTCGGAATCGCGCTTGGCCGACACCTCGTGCAATTCCTCTGAGACAAGCGATGGTTCCCGCGATTTGCGCACAAGGGCGGCGTTGAAGGGCACACGCTGATGCTGGCTCGCCCGCGAGTCAAGCACTGCGCGTCATGCGACACCAGGGGTCCGAAAGTCCCGCTCAGTCGAACCTCCCGAGGTTCGACGCAAAACGTAGAAGCCGAAGATGGTCGCTGCGCAGGACGAACCCGAGCCGGTCTCGGATGGGCTCCCCGGAACGGGCATATCGACATCGTTCATGCTCAACGGGGACCGTTTCGCAATCAGACGCATACCCCCAAATACCTGGGGATAAGGGACAAGGACTCAACTACGGTTGGCGTGCTCACGTTCGGGGCGGAGGGGATCTACCGCTTCAAGGGTAGCGACCATTGGGCAGTACCTGACGGCCAGTTTGACGATTGGCGAAAAGCGTCCAGTGTGGCGTTGGTGCCAGCTGAGCAGCCCGAGTCCGGATCCACCGGATAGCCAGCCCCGCATCACCGTCCGCGGGCGCTCCGGCGAGTCAACGAGCGGCCCCAGCCGCGAAGGCCCAATGGCGGCCGGGAACTAATTGAACCCAGCAACTCTTGACGGTTTACCCGAACGATGGGTTGAGCGTCGAGGCTTGGGGGACTATCTTCATTCTCCTCAGCGGATGTTGGCCGCGTCGTAAGTTGGCGTGAGTCTGAGAAAAGACTGTCTCAGAGGCGGGGTCAGACCATCGTCCCGCGAAGAATTTACGCATGCGTTCATACCCCCGATTAGGCGGTTGTCTGCAGCCGGACCTTGTCTTGAAGGGATGGACATGGGATACCTCGACGGCAAGTACAACGAGTCGCGACTAGACGTGAATCGAATTCGTAGCTTTGCGCAAAAGGTGGCGAAGCAGACGACCTCAACGGCCCTGCCCTTTTTGCCCGCAACGGTAGAGACAGACCCCGTTTGGGTGATCGCAGCGGCTCCTGCCGAGGCGACTCGATCCTCGTACATGACAGATGATGGCGTCCTAAGCCTCATGAGCCACGAAGGAATTCTCCTTGCACTTCGACCCAACGGCGAGCTCGTCGCCGATTCTTATTCCTACGATGGGCCGTGGGAGATCGATCCAGCTAGAATCCGACCACTGAATCGAGACAAGTTCAACTTTAGGCCGATGTCCCTCACTTATTACATGCATTTGGACTACGGCCGCGACCGATGGCGGGATGTGCCGGTCAAGTACAACGGCCATCGAGGCGAGTACTCTCGCGACGAGTTGGTGAGTTCTCGGCCAATAATCGTACATGCTCGAGGAGTCGGACTCTCGCGAGCTCTCAAGCAGCTCTACCTTGATGCGGGTGGCGAGGACTCGCCGCGACCGAATGGCGCGCGCGGCTAGTAGCGCATCAACCGCTCGGCGATAGCGTCCGAAATAGGCAGGCCACATAGCGCCTCGATCCACCCGTACTGGCCGGATGGATTGATCTCCACGAACCTATATGTGCCGCCAGGCTCGACGATAAAGTCCATTGCTGCGTAGACAAGTCCGCACTTGCCTCGGAGTGCGAGAATCGAGCGAGTTACGTAGTCGGGCAATAAGTGCTTCTCGTGAGCAACGTTCTTGAGGTCGTAGTGTCGCCAATCGATTCTTGATGCTGGACTTGCTTGCGAATCGATCTTGCATGCGAATACGTCGTCTTCGACAACTGTGACGCGCAGCTCAAAGGCCTTCTCGATGTAGGGCTGGACGTACAAGGGCGCCGCCCCAATCTTCTTGACGAGACCCAGGGCTTCAGATTTGGCGAACATACGGGTGTAGGTGGCGACGTGCTGCGTGGAATCGACCTGATCGGAATGCCACTGGACGGGCGACTTCAGCGCAATGTAGGAGGTTGAAATTTCTGCTATTGCAGCGGCGAACGCTGATTCGGAGTTCGTCAAGACAGTCGGAATAGTGGAGAGTCCGACCTCATTAGCGAGCTGCGCTTGGAGTATCTTGTCGGCGCCGATCCGATCGCGATCGGCGCGGGCGTTAATCCATGTCGCGGGGAGCGCCAGGACCGATTCCCACGCGATTCGAAGGCATGCCTTGGTGTACGAAACGTGCTCGGCGTGAACGGTCTTCAGCTGGGAAAATATCGGCTTCCCTTCATGCCATAGAAGCACCCGGCTGCTTGGGTCAAGTTCAATACGGTGCTCCCCTTGCAGAATGCGGCCACTCCCGTCGGCGGACACAGTGACCTCGTCGAGCGGGATGCTTAGATCAACGACGATCGGCTCGCGACCCCGCGAGCGGATGGCCCGGATGACAGGCCCTAACGCTAAATGGGCCGGTGAGCGGGTGATGATGACTGGGACGCAAGGTGCGGGCATCTAGTCGTCGTCGTTGTGGTAGTCGTAGTTCCAGACCTTCTCAGCGCCGATGGTCTCGCCAGTGAAGGTCTTGTACTTGGTCATGGCCCCGAGTTTGGGATCATAGTGGGCGTCGTCAGAAACAGGTTCCGCTAGCGCGACCATCAATGGGACACTCTTAAGTCGCTCTCCATGGTCAGACATATCAATTCCGTTCTCGGTTCGGGTCACGAGATTGCTGGAGACACGATGACGTAGAAGCGGAGACGCTGTCAAGGGACCCGCCTTGAACGGTGGTAGCCACCGTACTTGTCCGTGGCGACCACGGGGGATCTCAGTTGATAGGTCTCTAGTGAGTCGGGACATGCGTCACAGTCGGTGGCATGTCGAAGGCTCGGGTCGCCGTGATGAAGATCGTGTCCAAGCAGCTGACCGTGCCCGCGGCAGCGATCGAGTACAGGTTCCCGCCTGGAGCCGAGCCAGCTCCTCCACGACGACGGGTGAGCAGCGAGCGCACTGACCCACATCGACAGCATCGCCTCGCTATTCGTCGAACACCTCGACGGATACGTCGGACGGTCACCCGAGTATCGCGGTTACAAGGTCGAGAACGAGAACCTCATCGACATCTTCGCTCTTCACGAGGCCTTCGATGACTGGCTCCTAGAGTCCTGGAACCACCGCCTGCACCGAGGACTCAGCGACCCGATGTTCCCGGAAGTCAACCTGACGCCATATCAGGCATACCAGGCGAGCATCGCCGTAACCAGCCAGCTTGAGACCGCCCTCACACCGACCGAGTACATCGAGATGCTGCCAGTCGAGCACAGGAAGGTCCGCGATACAGGCGTCGCCATTCATAACCGGCATTACGACTCAGCATTGCTCAACCCGCTTCGCCACACGAAGTCCTCCAACCCACGGGAGAACGGAAAGTGGGAAGTCCGATACGACCCGCACAACCCGATGTACGTGTGGGTCCGGGGCGAAGACGGCACGTTCATCGAGTGCGTCAACCGCGATTCTGACCGTTCATACCAGCCGTTCCTCGAGGGGCCCGACCAGTTCGACGACGAACGCATCGCAATTGCCACGGTCGGCGCTCACCGTTCCGGCACCCCCGCCCACACCGGGTACCCGTCCGGCGCTCTGTCCGCAGAATCCGATGAATCGGTAGACGACTCAGACCACGTGAACCCGAACGTGACCCTCCTCAACTAGGACAACGACACATGTATCACTTCCACCAAGCCCAGGACCGGCCCGACGACTACCGCACCGCAGAAGGCCTTCAAAGCTTCCTCAATCGCACCGTTCAGCGACCTGACGTCATCAGCGACGCCGAGTACGACGGACTGAACGAAGAAGCCCGGGCCTCCTACAACCGGCGCCGTGTCACGTACGCGTCAGGTGGCATCACCATTGCAACCCCCAGCTACCACAGCGCTGTCCGAGGTCTCCACAAGGCATTCGCCGAGAACTCCGGCCATCCCGGTCAATGCGGTGTCCTCGTCAGCGGCGACTCCCACCTCGGCAAGACCACCATCCTCAAAGCCCTCATGAAAGACGTTTACCGCGACTACGGCAAGCAGTTCCCACAGTTCGAACGCCACGACCGAATTCCCGTCGTCTACGTCGAAGTGCCGCCCAAATCTTCAAGCAAGACGCTCATGCAAACGTTCGCCGACTTCTTCGGCCTTACAGTCACACGCAGCGAGAACGAACGCGACCTGCGCATCAGAGTGCTCGAAAGACTGCACGCCCACGACACGCAGCTGGTCGCAGTCGATGAACTGCACCGACTCATGCGAAAGACGACGAACAACGAGGAATCTCTCAACGCGTTGAAGTCGCTCCACGACCTTGCTCCGGCGACGTTCCTCTACGCAGGCATCAACGTCTCCTCACAGCTCTCCGGCGAAAACGGACAGCAGCTAGCAGCTCGACAGGAAATCGTCCCGATGCGCCGTTTCAACTGGTCCAACCAGGACCACCGGAAGGACTGGAACGCGCTCATCCGCATGTTCGAATCGGCGCTGCCCCTCCGACATCACCAGCCTGGAATGCTCGATGGGCATCGCCAGTATCTGTGGGAACGCACCGCCGGGTCCCTCGGCAGTCTCAGCCGACTGCTGTTTCGAGCATCGCTTGATGCGTTCGAAGACGCCGAGTCACCCGAAATCATCACGCGTGAACGACTGGACGCCCAGCGAATCGACTTCGCCGCGGAAAGCCTGTACGCGCACCGCAACAGTAAGCCAGCCCAACTCCCCGCACTCCTGAAGGCCCTCCACTGATGCTCCCAACCCTCACCCGCCGTTACCTCACTCGAGTGCGACCCCGCCGAAACGAGACCATCGCGAGCTACAGCCGACGGCTCCTCGCTGCGAACAGCGAGACGGAAGCTCACCGCGAGCACCTCACATCCCTCGTGACCTCCTCCAAGGCGCGCAGCGACCGCGAAAAGGCATGGGCCGACGTTCTTCGCCTGAAGACAGACCGGCCAAGCCTCGACCTTGAGACCCCGTCAGAGACTCCAACGGTCCATCCCGACAATGAAGTTTGCCCCCGCTGCTTCGATGCTCTGAAGGAACGGCGGATGTGCATGCTGTGCGCCCACGGAGAGAACGTCACGCTGCACGGCGTGTTCGAGAACCCTGTCTGCGCCCACCATCATCGGTGGGTCGGCCTCCACGGCGGCGCCCAGGTCGCCGTGAATGACGAGTATGTACGAGCGGCCAAGGTGTTCGACAAGCTCCTGCGTGCGAAGCGTCTGGACTGGCGGCTGTACAACATCCTCCCCCGAGCGTTCTATCAGGCCGATGGAGTCAACGAGCTCACCCTTTCGGAACTTGAACGAACGCATTTCGTCGAGGTTGTCAGCCTCGTCAAGGAACTCACACGCCAGGAGTTCCTCTTCCAACTCTTCGACCCTCAGTCGGCAATCGGGCAACATGGCCAGCTTGGAACTCTCGTCACCCGAACCCTCGGACGGATAGAAATCGGAGTGACAAACGCTCTCTGGCAATACTTGCTGCCGTCGTTCGCAGCCCTGCGAGGCGCCTGGATTTGCGGCACCGAATACCAGCCGCATCACCCGCATGACTTCGTCATCCCCGACACAGTCGTCCAGAGATACCTTGTGCGCCCAGCAGAGTCCTCGGTTCCACGCGCCGACCAGGCACAACCGTTCGAGGACTACTTCGCGGCAAGCGGCGACGACGAACAATCGCTGCTGAACTCCGAGGCCGGCCGAACACGTGTGTTCGAACGGCTGACAACGGCCCGCGCGCAACTCGGGATGCTCTGCCAGCACGGCCATCTCACAGCCATCCCAGTCCTGTTGGACACAGACGGGCTCGTGCGAGGCCGCCCCTCGTGCATGGTCTGCTCTGGCATGCACGTCGTCCCCGGTTTCAACGACCTCAACACAGTAGAACCGAGAATCGCCGGTGAACTCGATGAAGTCCTTTCGCGCTGTTCAGCTACCCAGGTCAGCCGCGCCTCGTCGCGAGAGCTGGCATGGAAATGCCGCGCGGGACACCGCTACTGGGCGACCGTGTCGAACCGGGTCCTCAACCGGACCGGATGCCCGTACTGTCACGGGACACGCGTGCTGCCAGGTGTGACCGACCTATCGACGACGCATCCGCATGTTGCCAGTGAGCTCGATAGCCAAAGCCGGTCAGCCTTCTCGCTCACGTCACGAAGCGACTACAACGCTGGCTGGGCGTGCAGCTCTGGTCACAGCTATCGCATGCGAGTCTACGAACGCGTGGCATTCGAGCGATGTCCCGTCTGCACACGCGAGGCGAACATGCTCGGACACAACATCACAGCGACCCACCCAGACATCGCCGCACAGTGGCATCCCACGAAGAACAAACACCTGCGCCCCGAACAGTTCACCCACGGGTCCGGCACCACCGTCTGGTGGTTATGCCACCACGGTCACGACTACCAGGCGAAAGTCGAAAGACGCACCGCCGGCGCTGGCTGTCCTGTCTGCGCCGGACGACGACTCGTGAAAGGCGTCAACGACCTCGCTTCCCGGGAACCGGTGATGGTCCTCGAATTCCATCCGTGGCTCAATGGTCCCCTTGAACCAGACGAAGTTTTCCCGAGCGACACTCGGTTCTGGTGGAGGTGCTTAGAAGCGGGACACGTTCTGCAGCAGACCGTTCAGCATCGACGGCAGTCTGCAGGATGCACAGATTGTCAGAAGGAAGACCGCATTCTCATTCGCCGAAAGTAACCTGTCCGGGGAAAGCTCGGGGGTGTTCGACACACGTCGCACACTCCCGAGCTTTTGTTCGTGCGGATCGTCGCGATCGGTGATCTCCGTCTCATCTTGGTTGAGAGAAGTAGGTCTCAAGCAGATTGAGAAGACTGAGAGTCGCAGTCGCTCTCACCCTCCAGGAATCTGGTGGTCTCGAGTTGAGAAGGTGGTCTCATCTTCAGTGAGAAACGACAACCGAACGGCACTCAGCGGCTATCCGCCCTGCACGCTCGACCGCTAGCGTGAGCGCATGCGGCAACGAATCCGGATGCGGTCGACCGGTCTACGCACCCGTCGGCGTGCGCGCCCGGAGGTGACGATCTCGTGACACCGCTGATCCTGGCCTCGTGCGCGACGGCGCCGCCGGAGGGCCAGCCCTGCAACGACACCGTGGCGTTGGGGCCGATTCCCGACTGGGTCTGGCTCGGCGTCCTCGGTGTCATCGCAGCAGTGACCGTCGTCGCCCTGTTGGTCTCGTGGTCGCGGCGACGCTCACGCCGCGAGCCGCGCGGATGACCGTCCGGCGGACGTCCGCCGGCCCGCGACCACTGGCCGGCGCCTCATCCACCGCCGGCCAGCATCCCGTCGGCCTCAGTCGCCCGCGACCCTCCCGTAGATGGCCTCCACGTCGGCCAGCTCGAGGTCGGCGGTGGCCTGGATGAGCTTCAGCAGCTCCGGGTCGAGGCCCGGCGCGAATTCCTCGAAGCGCTCCGTCGCGATGACCGACGGGACTCCCTCCGGCGCCTGCTCCGAGGCGTCGAGGTTCGTGCCGTCCTTCGACGGCGAGAGTCCCTGGAAGATCTTGCCGGCTTCGGACTGACCGGCGAGGTCGAACGTGTACTGCTTGCTCTGCAGGCCGAGGTCGGTCAGCTTCTTCACCTCGGGGAAGCGCTCGGCGTTGGTCTTCGGGATCGGCAGCAGTTTGTTCCAGTCGACGCCGAGCGTC
>Ga0153994_1000224_pt1 | contig 18392 bp, 15 predicted proteins | sample TSNC078MetaG_FD_104735 | JGI IMG/M metagenome (GOLD analysis project Ga0153994, IMG submission 104735) | Attine ant fungus gardens microbial communities from North Carolina, USA - TSNC078 MetaG | ecosystem: Host-associated > Fungi > Mycelium > Unclassified | place: USA: North Carolina, Lumber...
CTGCCTGTTCCAATTTATTTGAATTTATTCTGAATTTATTTGCATTTTTCATTGAAGAGAGAGAATGCTGACCAATGCTTGTAAAGCGTTGGCTAAGCGTTGGGTAAGCAGGCATCACTCCCATGTCCTTCTCGCATACATATATGATGCTGTGACCATGACTTGTGACTTCTATGTGACCATTCTGTGACTACTGTCACACCTTTTGTGACTCTGTGACTGTCATGTGATATCTTCCCACACTCTATCTTAGTAATAAAGAAAAGAAAAGAAATATTAAATAATAACTTAGTTGTTTTGCCAAGTTATGACAATTTACTCTTTTTGTTTGTTTGTCTATTTGGAGGTGGTAAGCCGTTGAAGACTTTGTTTAAATTCCTAGTAAGCTGTTCAACTTCTTTATTATTTCCATTATAAACTGTACTTCTCTACCTAATACAATGCTTTCTAGAAACCTATACAACTTTTATACATAGTCTTAGAACAGCTTGGTGAGTCCTTCTACTGAAGTTTTCTCTGTGGTTACTATAAAATATGCCATTTTACTAAATCAATTATACACTACTAAAATTACATCGTATCTCTGAGCTAATATAATAAAGTCTACTGATATATGACTTCATGGTAACAGGGATAAGAATCCAAATAAGGGTAAATGTGAGGTCAGAGAGATAAAATCTCTAAGCTACTTCATAGTTGTGTGTTAACAAGTAGGCACTAGGAAGATAAATCAAAGAATAGAAAGCTTACAAAGATGAATATCTAATAGAAACCTAGAAAGAAGAATTGTTTTTAGTATCCACTCGAGAGAACCTTTACCTAGCCAGATCTCAAAGGCATGCATTCATCTCATACTGTAACACTACTACCCTTACCTAGTCTAGTAGCCTGGCTTGCCATTGATATAGTAGTACTACCTAGAACTCCTGGGCCTTTATGTAAGCTCTACTTCAGCTAATTGTACAACTGGAAGCCTACTCCAAAAATACATAGCAAGGGGTTAGCTCCTAGCATAAGCAAGTGTCCAAGTCCTTTTTGAGGTCAAGTATCCCTTTAAAGAAAGTTTTATAGGGTTTTTAACATAAAGCAAAAGTAAAAGAAAACCTTAATCACTCAAATAGCCATTAAGCTCTAGAGCAATAGAGGAAGATAATGGAGAAATAATATTATGATGTCCTGTCTATGCCCTAGGGTATTTTATTAGGATTATAAATCAAAGATACAACAAAAGAAAAAAACAAAGAAAACTTCTAATATTCCCAAAGATAGTAAGAGTGAAATAATAAGATGGTATCTCTTCTAATTACTTGGCTACCACTCTCTACTCTAATTCTACTTCTGGGGATCTTCTCTGAACAATAGATAGCTCTCAAGCCCTTTGATGGGCTGTAGAGAGAGACAGCAATCTTGAGTTGTCTTGCTCTTGAGTATGTTGTCTTTATCAAACCTCTTCTTCTATCTCTTTATCTGACCTCTTTGTATGATCTCTCTAGTTCTTCTACTACTCCTTTATACCTCATCACATCTTTGAGCCTCAGTCTCCTTCTATTAGGTTTGCAATATTGAGAGGATTTATCTTGCTAGTTCTTGCTATAATTAGCCATCAGCAATGATGGCTCTGATATGATGGTAATCTAGACATTATAAATAAGTAGCTGCTACCAAGATATGACATCATTCCTATAGAAAACAATCCTCTAAGGTTTTTTCTGCTCTTGAGAATACTTTAGAAGAGAGTTCTGTTATAAATCTGATTTGGAAGGTCTGGGCAAATGTCTATGAGGTCTCTGTAGCTGTGGTCACAGCCACTACTCTGCTACTCAAGTAATATGCTTGAGTTCACAACTGGATGTCTAAGAGAACATCTTTGGGGGCCAAACTTGTCTCTTAAGCTAGTTATTCTCATTAATATAGTGAAGAATGCCACTTGTATTGCCTAAATAGCTGTCTGGCATGACAATGGTTTCTCTAGGACAGTATTGGACATCAACTTCCCCTTAGGGGCCTCACTTCTATTCTTGTACTATTGGCAAGCATCACACCCATCTATGTATCTCCCCACCTCTTTTGTAACTTATGACCACTAATAGTTTCTTATGACCAGCTCTATTGTCTTCCATCTTCTCTTATGTCTGCCTATTGGGGTATCATAGTGTAGTTAGATTACTTTTTCCCTTAGCTTCTCTTTTGGCACATATATACATTCTTTCTTTATTACTACTCCTTCTTTTATTATTCACTTTCTTATCCTCTTTCTGTGCCCTCTTGATTCTTCCTCTTAAATTGTCCTCTTCTACTAGTATCTCTGTTTTCTTTATCCATCCTAGCTTGATTAACATCTGATCTTTGTTATCCTTTTTCACCCCTTCCTACTAATCTGGTCTCCTACTCAAGCCATCTGCCTTTTCCATACTTTTTCCCAGAACATGTTTTAATATGAAGTTAAATCTTGACAGGTACAGAGCCCATCTTGCTTGTCTTTGATTTAGCTTTTGGCTTGTCATGAAGTACTGAAGGTTCTTGTGGTCTGTCTAGATTTTGAATTCCAACTTTGTTCCTTTTAGATAATGCCTCTATACTTCTAGGCACCAAATTACTACCAACATTTCTTTGTCATGAATTTCATAATTTTACTCTATGGTATTTAGGGATTTGGAAATGAAGACTACTGGTCTTTATTTCCTGTCTTTATCTTTTGTTGACAATACTTCTCTCATAGCATAGTCTGAGGTATTTGCCTCTACTCTTATCTCTCTGTCTATGTTTGGAATTGCTAAGATAGGTTTTGTGGTAAACATTGCTTTTAACTTTCCAAATGCTTTCTCTTGTTCTTTTCTCCACTCCTACTTCTGCTCTTTTTTGACCAAGGTATGTAGAGGCACCTCTATTTTTGCAAAGTCTTTGATAAATTGTCTATAGTAGTTGGCAAGGCCCAGGAATTTTTACACTTCTTTGACATTTCTTGGTACTAGCTAGCTCAGTACTCCTTCTACCTTTTTCTTTTGCATCTCTACCCCTCCTGGTCTGATTACTACTTCTAAGAATTCTACCTCTCTTATTTTCTACCTGCACTTTTCTGGCTTTATAAATAGATCATTTTCTTCTAGTCTTGTTAGTACCTCCTTTACTAGTTCATTATGTTCTTTTTCTATATCTATGATAACCAATATATTGTCAATGAATATTGCTATGTTTCCCTGGTTTATCAAGTCTTGGAACAAGTTGTTCATTATTGTTTGGAGGGTTGTAGGGGAGTTGGTTAGTCCAAAGTACATAACTATTAGTTCATAGGCTCCAATATGCATTGTGAATGCTACTGAAGAGGCTGAATTATTGCTAGGGTTTTTCCTGTTTTCTTGTTAAATTAAAGTTCCCTAACTACTATCTAGGTAGCAGTGAATATAAAAGTTTTTAATAAGTAAAGTGTGTAATCTCCTAAGAAAGTATCCTAGTTAATACTATGTATCAGCACAGTGTTCCTTGTGCAAATTTGTGAGAAAATGAATTTAGAAGTTGAAGATGAAAAGAAGTTGTTTAAATAAAGTTCTACTAATGTATTGTGGTAGTAATAATGTTCGAAATCTGATTCTTAATTCTAAACTACTGTTTTTGCCCTTGTTATTGAAAAACTGTGATAGTTCTTAGTGATTACCCTAGGTAAATATTCAAGAAGAACTTAATAGAGTTCCTTATTGTATTCTATACACTACTTATACTACTTTTACATGGTCTGTGCATAAAAGTCTCATGGTCATATGTTTTTCCAGAATGTTCTACAATCACCTGACCTAATCATGTGATGTAGTTTACTTAAGTTTCCCATGCTATTTATAGTTTTATTCCATTATATATCTTGAGATTGTGAATCAACTGTTCAAAAGTGTGGGAAGTTATTTCCTTTCTGGGGCTCTCATAACATGGTCCTCTCTTCAAGATTCCTCATCCTAAGGAATTTTTCCATTGACTCCAATTTTTGTCCTATCTTTTTTCCCTTTCTTTTTCATATCTTTTTCTTCTTTATCCATATAGTAATTTTGCCATGAATTCCCTAGGTAACTCTTAACTAAACTTCTTCTCTTCTTTTTCCTGTTCCTGTCGCCTTAGTTCTTCAGCCTCTTCCCCATACTCCCTCTCAAACTCTTTTACTAACTTTTTTGTGTTCTCTAAGTTTTCTCTATTCTTCCAAGTATCTTCTTCTGCTGTGTATCCCTTCCATCTTACCAAAAACTTTTCCTTCCCTCTAACCATCCTTTTGTTTAAGATTTTCTTTACCTCAAATTCCTCTTTTCCTTCAATAATGACCAGTTTTGGCAGTATCTTTTTCTGTCCCTCTATCTATGGTTTATAGAGTCATACTCTACTTATATTGACTACAGGGTGTATTTTAATAGACTTAGATAGTTCTGACTCTATTGTATTACTAGAGACAATTTCCTTGACTTTATAGGAGCCCATAAAATGCTTTGTTAGCTTCTTTGATCTTCTCCCTTTCATTTGCCATTTCAAGTCCTTTGTACTTAGCAGTACTAAGTCCCCTACTTTGTATTCCTCTCCTTCCTTCTGCTTTTTGTTTGTGAACTTCTTCATTTCCTCCTGTGCTTTTTTTAGTACTGCTTTTGCTTTCTCCTGGATTTTCTTTATCTTTTCTACAAATTTTCTTGCCACTTTATACTTCCCCTTTCTTCTCCCTTCAAATCCTATCCTTGGGTCTTGACTATAATTTGCTTTGAATGGCGATACTTTTGTTGCTGCATGAATTTTGTTATTATATGTGAATTTTGCTGTTCCCAACTAATCTGGCCACTGTTTTTATCTATGGTCAATAAAAACCCTTAGATATTGCTCTAACTCCTGGTTTATCCTTTCTGTCTATCTATTTGTTTGAGAGTGGTAGGCTGTCGAGAGTTTTGTCTAGATTTCTAATAAGTTATTTAACTCCCTTATCATCCTCACCACGAACTGCACTCCCCTATCTGATATAATGTTTTCTGGAAGTCTATGCAACTTCCATACATAATTTCAAAATAACTTTGCAAGACCCTCTACTGATGTTTTCTCTGTAGTTGCTATAAAGTATACCATTTTACTAAACTAATTGTATACTACTAAGATTGCATCATATTCCTGAGCCAGTGGTAGCTTAGTAATAAAGTCTGCCAAAATATGACTTTATGGTTTCTCTGGGATTGTATTAGGCATTAGTTTGCCAGCTGGTGCTTTGCTTCGATTCTTGTATCTTTGACAAGCATTATATCCATCCATATATTTTCCTACTTCCTTTGTTACTCCTGGCTACCAGTAATTTCTAGTGACCAATTCTGTTGTCTTCCATTTTCCTCCATGCCCTTCTACTAGGGTATTATGATGCAATCATATTATTTCCCCCCTGAGTTCCTCTTCTAGCATATATACCCTTTCTTCCTTCATTACTATCCCATTTTCTATTTTCTATTCCTTATCTTTCAACATTTTTATTACTACCCTCTTCAATTCTTCTACTGCTTTTACTATCTTTTTGTCTCTTTCCTATGCTCTTTTAATTCTTTCTTTTAGATTTTTTTCCTCTATTATTGTTTCTACTTCTCTAATCCACTCTGGCTTTATCAACTTCTGATCCTTGTTGTCCTTTTCCACTTCCACTTGCCAGTCTGGTCTCTTGCTTAATCTATCTGCCTTTTCCATGCTCTTCTCTAGAACATGCTTTAATACAAAATTAAATTGTGATATGTATAGGGCCCATCTTGCTTGTCTATGATTTAATTTTTGGCTCATCATAAAATACTGGAGGTTTTTATAATCTGTTCAGATTTCAAATTCGAGTTTTACTCTCTTTAAATAGTACCTTCATGCTTCTAGGCACCTAATGACTGCCAGCATCTCCTTATCGTGAATTTTGTAATTTCACACTTTGTTGACAGCACTCCCCTAGTTGCATAATCCAAGGCATCTGCTTCTACTCTCATTTCTCTGTCTATGTCTGGAATTGCTAAGACTAGTTTCCTAGTGAATACTGCTTTGAGTCTTTCAAATGCTTCTTCTTGCTTCTTTTCCCACTTCTATTTCTGCTTCTTTCTGACCAGTATGTGTAGTAGTGCAGCTATTTTAGCAAAGCCCTTTATGAACCTTTTGTAGTAATTGGCTAGGCCCAAGAACTTTTGCACTTCTTTGATGTTTCTAGGTGCTGGCTAGCTTAGTACTCCTTCCACTTTTCTCCTCTGCATTTCCACCCCTTTTGGACTGATTACTACTCCTAGAAATTCTACTTCTCTTACTTTTCATCTATACTTTTCTAGTTTCACAAATAGGTCATTCTCCTCCGACCTCCTTAATACTTTTTCCACTAGCTTATCATGTCCCTCTTCTGTGTTCATAGCTACTAAGATATTGTCAATGAAGGTTATAGTATCTCCTTGGTTTATGAGATCCTGGAACAGGTCATTCATCATTGTTCGGAAAGTAGCAGAGGAGTTAGTTAATCTAAAATACATAACTGTGGGTTCATAGGCTCCAATGTGTGTTGTAAATGCTGCTTTCCATTTGTCTCCTTAAGTCCAGTTTGGTGAACACTTTTCTTTTCCCTACTCTATCTAGTATATTCACAATGAGAGGTAAAGGATAACTATTTTTTATTGTCCATTAGTTTATATGACAATAGTCTTATACCATCCTTCTTGTTCTATCTTTTTTAGCCACAAAATGTACTGGTAATGTCTGGGGTGACTTGGAGGGTCGAATGTACCCTTTTCTTAATTGGTCCTCTACAAATGCCTGTACTTCCTCTTTTTCTTCCCTTGACAGCGAATATACTTTCCTCTTTTTTGGCATAAATCCCTTCTTCAACTCTATAGCATGATCCCAAGCCTTTCACACTGGCATTCTTTTTGACTCCTTCTTTTCAAATACTTTCTTTCACTTCCAAAATCTTTTAGACACCAACTTTTTTAGTACTTTCTCATCTTTGTTTCTTTTTATTTTCTTTACTGCCTTTTCCTCTACCTGTTTCTTTCCTTTTCCATATATAGGTGAACACCATGTCATTTTCACTTCTTCTTTCTCCCAATCTATTTCTGGGTTATAGACTACTAATCATGGCATCCCTAGTATTACCTCCATTTTTCCTAAATTGCATATGTTTATCCTGACTCTTTCTACATGTTCTTTGAAAAACATATTGTACTCAACCTAGTACATTATTTCTCCCCCTATGTTTACTGTTCCATCCACGTTTTTAACTAGAAGAGGGTTTTTTATCTTCTCCATCCTAAACCCCTTTTTCCTTGCAAAGATCATATTCATGAATAGACCTGTTGCTCTACTGTCTAATAGTGCTTTCACTGCTATCCCCTCATGATTTTCCAACTTCTCTAGCCCCACCTTCATCCAAACCTCTCTTAGAGATTATAGTGTGCATTACACATCTCTTACTCTCTCAGTTGTATTGGTGAAATTTAATTTATTGCCTAGCTTTTCTGGGTGCAATACACTGTACAAGTTGTTGGAGGCTAGTCAAGAGCTCACTATCCTCCATTTTCTTTTGCCAATTCCTGTGGTGTTTCTACTACCTTTTCCTTGTGTCTTTCCTAACAATTTTTGGCCATATGGTCCCATTTCCCACATACATAGCACATTCTATCTCCTCCTCTTTCTCTATCTATATCCATTGTGTTTGGGTCTCTCCTTGGACCTGTTTGATTTCCTTCTCTATTAACCATGTTTCCTTCCCCTTTATATTCTCCTCCTATGCTTGGTTCTCCTGCTGTTATGCTGTTAGAGAATTTTCTACAGAAATGTAACATAGGATAAAAATTGTAACCCTGGATTTCACTATTAGAACCCACTCTAGAGACCTCCTACAAGCCCTAGACATAATCTAGACCCAAGATTGGGTACTTTTATTAGGTAGTGGCCAAGCTGTTACATACCAGGAAAGCATATACCTCAGGAGACAAAACTGATGAGCTAGCATCAGGTTTCTCAGATACAGACTATTAATGTTGAAGCTCTAGAAGTCAGGGGCTCAAGAATGTGAGATAATTTCAATCTAGAGCAGACTTAGACTAATATGACACCAAGACAGCAGATCAAAAGTCTATTAGTGACTAGTGATCTCATTACCGCTGAACTCAGTCAAGAAACAGACATGCCGCCAGATGAAAATTGTATTGCAGATGCTCAAATACACTGTTATGTATTTCTAGACTGTATTTGGAGTTGAAGGAAGCCAGTTTGGGATTCAGGAAACAATAGGCAGGAGTGAAGTATGAAGATAGAGCAGGATCACATGGTCATGTCTGGGAGATATAGAGGACAGGAAGGTGACAGCTATTATGGCCGCATGGTAGTATCATAAAGAGAAGACATGAGAGAGAGTGGTAGAATAGAGAGTTTCCTTTTCTATTTCTTTTTAATTGAGTCTCAAACATTTGTAATATTCTAATATATTTCTCAGAGTGAAGATTGATAGGAAGAGCCTCCTTGGCCCTTACCTTCATCTCAGAAGCTCTTGAGGTTGTAAATGCAATTCTCTTAAGTATATAAGGGGTGATCTTGGTGAGAGGTTGAGTTGGTGAATATTTCTTATCCTATACCCTACTCTTTCTTGAGACAAGACGCAGTGGTTACTCGGGCAACCTTCTATAGAATAGCAGGCCTGAAAATCCTGGCTAACCATCAACTCAGATCGTATCACACCCATAAGGTTTGGTGTGGGGATACGAATAAGGGCTTGGTTGAGTGTGGTAAGGCCCATGAATAGTTTACTAACTATTCTACTAGTGAGCTTGTTACGGTGTGTAAAGGTGGACACCTTAGGGACACTATACGAGACAGATCTAGATCGAGCTCCCAATCATTTTGTCTATTTTTGTATTACAGATAAGCTGTACTTTACATTCTAATTTCTTTCTAATACCCCTACTTTCTCTTTCTCCTCACAAACCCTTTAGCATGCAATTGGGAACTGTCACTGCCCCTTTCTACTTGCTAGTCACAACTAAATTCCCTTTTGTCCCTTTCACCACTCTTCATATTATTTGTTCTCCTCTTCCCCATACAATCCTCCTCTATAACCTCTACTCCTAGGCTACGCATTTCCCCTTGGGCACGCTGCATTCCTTTCCAATATCATTTTTTCTGCCCGACTCTGCCTCTGGTTCCTGTCTAATCTTACTGCTCTTTCTTGCTACTCTCCAATGGTGGTCAGCAGTTCTTTTGCCTCTATTAGCTTTCTTCTAATTGCTCCATTTAACCCCCTCTTGAATTCTTTGATGAGAGGTCTTCTCTTATAGCTACTCCTCCTGGTAACCTTTTTGAACTCCTGCATGTACTCATCACATGTTCTTCCTTCCTGCTCTATTGTCCTCAGCTGCTCAATCTTTCTTTCTTCCTCTGATATTTCTCCAAACTCATCTCTTATCTTCTTGAATAATACCTCCACTATTTCTATCTCTGACTCTTTCTTGGCCAGTTCATCCAACAAATTATCCTTCCATGCTTCTGCCACTCTTCCCTGCACATATGACAATACCTAGGCAATCTAGATTGTTACTGCATTTTCATCCTTAGATATAACCAAGCCACATTAATAAATGCGCTCACTTCCTCCATCTTTCTACTAAATATAGGAGGTCTGGCAACCTCAACTTGGCTCCCTTGTTGTTGTTAGAGTATGGTAGATACCTGCTGTTATAGGGCGGCAATCATAGAGAGGAGTTATTCCTCTCCAGTAGGTGGTGGTGGTTGGCAAGGGGCAGGCACTGCCAATGGTTCCCCTTATTACTGCTGCTGTTGTTGTTGGCAGGATATGGTGGGTAGTGGTGATGGTGAGGAAGATGATAATTTGTATTCTATTGATCCTTCTTCTTCCAGGGCTACTATCTAAGGCTATGTTCAATAGGACACAAAATCTTCACCTGTTTGGAGTCCTATTGCCTTACTAACTACTATCCTAATAGTATGGTTATATAATTGCCTCTCAGAAGAGGACCCCTACTCTAAGTAGCTTCCTAAGGAATTACTACCAATCTCCTGTATGTACCAGTCACAATAGAGCACAGCACAGAGTTTATACAAGTGAAATGGTAAAGAGCAATGTCTGATTGCAAGGTCAGGACTTGAACAGGGCACTCAGACTTAGTACCTAGTCTCCTCCCTTAGTTCCTAACTGACTAAAAAGTCTCCTTTACAGCTAGGACCTGCTATCTAAGATGCTTGTGAACGCTGTACTCACTAGTGAGAGCAATAGAGAGTAAGTGAGTGGTAAGGCCGTGAGGTGCGAGGTCACTGTTCGGTATTAAGTTCTTATGTTATCGAAGGACTATGATAGTTCTTAGTGATCACCCTAGGTAGATATTCAAGAAGAACTTAATAGAGTTCCCCATTGTATTCTATACACTACTTATACTACTTTTACATGGTCTGTGCATAAAAGTCTCATGGTCATATGTTTTTCCAGAATGTTCTACAATCACCTGACCTAATCATGTGATGTGGTTTACTTAAGTTTCCCATGCTATTTATAGTTTTATTCCATTGTATATCTTGAGATTGTGAATCAACTATTCAAAAGTGTGGGAAGTTATTTCCTTTCTAGAGCTCTTATAACAGCCCTATTCCTAAGTCCTACCTATTTAGTGTTGCCCTAATGTCCTATATCAAAGTTGTCCTCATAGTAGCACTCTCTGGCTATATGATCAAATATAAGACTTTGAATCCTCTCTATATAACTTGACTCCCTAACAATGCCAAACTTTGTTTTAGAGCTTTTATAACATTACCCTTGCAGCTAAGTCACTTGTCCTGTAGTCTCTTTGTTTTGACTCAGTCTTAAGTCAAAGCAACTTAATCACTGATCTGATCACTCTAAAAATAGATTTCCACTTTTGAAAACCCAAATAGAGAAAAGAGGCAACCAAGATTGCTTGCCCTTTTCCTACTAAGTGGGGGTTTTTATAGGTTTAGAGAAATACAAAAGAAATATACAGAAAAATAGAGAAAATAATAAACCCAGTCATAATCTATTATTACAATGATTGTTCCAGTAGTAATAGGGAATCCTATGTCTCTTTGTCTTTTCTTGATTATTTTCTATTAGTTTTGCTAGGTTTGCTCTGCTCTTGCTGAGTTACTGGGTTGCCTACTACCAATCCCACAACAATCTTCCCCTTTCTTTGGCTTATCTCAGTGACTTGGGACCTAACTCTTTCCTTTTCCACCTAGGGAGTTTTGGAAGTTGTTTCCATCGCTTCTTGAGGCTCTTTGTTACTCCTTTGTTTCTAATCATAGTAGATCAGTTCTTGACATGCTCCTATTCTTAGCCATTACTGATTGAGTGATATTGCAGCTATTCTTATCTCCTGCTAGGCCACCAGTCCTGTTCCTTGTGATGGGCGTCTCTCTGGACTTTTCCACATAAGGTTTTTTTTTTCTGACTAAGCTATTTTTTCTCAGCAATGACACTGTGGGACCATGGGCTCAACTCCACTGGTTCTCGAGTAATGAAGTTTTTATGCCTTCCCTGCTACCTAGTAGATGATTCTATCTTAGTCTTGCTTCTTGGAATATGAATTCGTGAAATTTGGTTAATTTTAGGCCTAAATATATTTTGGGCTTCACATCAGGTTACTAAGAAAGTTACAAAGATACTATACTCTAGATCTACCTTTGAATAGACTAACTTAGAAAGATGGTAGACTTGTACTCTAGAACTAGTACTACTCAGATAACAAACTTAGACTGATAGACTTTGTGCTTATAAATAAGCCTTGATGGCATCACATCAATTATATTTAAATAAATGACCTCTAGGATATGACTTAGAGAAACTAGACATTGATTAGGACTTACTAACTATTTAACAGGTAATTAAGAAAGTCTACATTACAAAACAGCATCAAGAGAATGATAGGAGAAGAAAAAAGAATATTCTAGAAGAAAGTGGTGATGAAGACATGTCATCTTTGATGAGAAGGACTTGGTGAGGGGACATGTTATTATAAAGACAGGAGAGGAACATGTCATCAGTAGGATTTTGGGAGGACTTAGGACAGAAAAGAGTCAAGGGAATCCTAAAAGTAGTAATAGTTTCCTTTTTATATTTTTTTCCTTTTTACATTTTATTTCTTGAGTTTCAGGGCTTTATAATGACTTTAATATAGTATCTGAGACAGAATGGAAAGAGAGAATCTCTTGGCACTTACCTCCATCATCACTGTCTCCGGAATTATGAAATACAAAACTATTGAGTGTAAGAGTTTGGAGTCAGTAGGATATCTTGAGTAGAACACAGAATATACCCAGAACTCAATCTAGAGAGGAATAGCAAATGCAACTCAGGCAGGCTTTGGAGAGAACAGCAGGCTAGGAAAGCTTAGCTAGGTGCACACTTGGATTGCATCACACTCATAAGGTTTAGTGTTGGGAGTACAGACAAGGGGGCAACTGAGTGTGAAGGATCCATGAGTAATCAACTAACTGTATTTTCCAGTTGAGTCTAGTCATGGTATATAAAGGTTGACACCTTAGGGAGACTATGCAATGACGATCTAGAGTGATCTTATATTTATTTTACAACAACCGACATATATTTTACTGGAGCTACGTATAATTCTACTTTTACTTATAACCTTTATCTTTGATTATCTCCTCTCAGACCTTTAGCATGCAATTGGAAGCTAGCACATCATTTTGTTTGTCCCAGTATGTAATTCCCTTTTACACCCTTTCATTGTTATCTTTATTCTCAAATATAGGTGAGTTATATTGTTATGCCATAAACAAATTTTTTGTGGAAGATAACATTTAATACATGTTATACCAATGGATTCGCAATTAGAATTTGCTCTAGAATTCTTTCTATATCCTCAGAATATAACACTATATGATAAGTATATTGAGCAGGTGACAATTGACCTAGAGCTCATGTTGAGACCTCGAGAAGCAATTAAGATGAACTAGCATTAGGTTACTAAGAGAGTTACTAAGAAACTATGCTCTAGATCCACTCTTGGATGGACCAACTTAGAAAGATGGTAAACTTGGACTCTAGAACCAGTACTACTCAGATAAAGAACTTAGACTAATAGATTTTGTGCTTGTAAATAAGCATTGATGGCATCAGATCAGTTATACTTAGATAAATGACCTCTAGGACATGACTTAGAGATACTAGACATTTATTGAGACTTGCTAACTGCTTAACAGGTAATCAATGAAGTCTGCATTACAAGGCAGCATCAAGAGCATAATAGGGAAAGACAAAAGAACATTCTAGAAGAAAGCGATAATGAAGATACATCATCTTTGATGGAAAAGACTTGATGAAAGAACACGTCATCACAAAGAAAGGAGGGGGCTGTGTTATCAGTGAGATTTTGGAAGGCCTTGGGATAGAAAGAAGGCAATGGAATCCTAAAAGTAGTAATAGTTTCCCTTTTATATTTTATTTCTTGAGTTCAGGGCTTTGTAATATTTTAATATAGTATCCAGAGTGCAGTTGGATCGGAGAAGAACCTCTTGACTCCTACCCCCATCTACACTGTCTCTGAAATTGTGAATGCAGATCTATTGAGAGTAAGAAGACTAGGACTAGTGGGGTATCTTGGGAAGAATACAGAATATACCCAGAACTCGATCTAGAGAGAAAATGCAGATGCAACTTGGGCAGGCTTTGGAGAGGACAGCAGGCTGGGAAAGCTTGGCTAGGTGCACACTTGGATTACATCACACCCATAAGGTTTGGTGTTGGGAAAGCAGACAAGAGGGCAACTGAGTGTGGAGGGTCCATGAGTGATCAACTAACTGTATTTTCCAGAAGAGCTTTTGTCACAGTATATAAAGGTTGACATTTTAGGAAGGCTATGTGACGACAATCTAGAGAGATCTTACAATCCTTTCACAACCACCGATATATATTTTACTGGAGCTGCATATAATTCTTATTTCTCTAATTATTTATAAACCTTTAACTTTGATAATCTCTCCTTGGACCTTTAGCATGCAATTGGGAGCTGGTATATCATTATTTTGTTTGTCCCAGTATGCAATTCCCATTTGTACCCTTTTAATGTTAATGAACACACTTATCTTCTCCATTTTTCTACTGAATACTAGGAGTCTTACGACCTCTATTCTACTCCTTTGCTATTGGAGGAGCATGGTGTTTACCTACTGTTGTAGTATAATGATCATGTTAAGGAGTTGCTCCTTACAAGTGGGGGTGTTGGGTCATACCACTGATGCTGGTTGTTGGGTCATAATAGATAATAATAATAGTAGTAATGGAAGTAACTATCTTTAAGACTATGTCTATTGGGACACAAATTCTTTACCCGACTAAACTCCTACTACCTTACTGACTACTGTCCTAATCAAATTGTATAAAAATGCCTCTAAAAAGAGAACCCCTACTCTAAGTGACTTTCTAAGGAATTGCCACCAATATCCTGCATATATTACTTACAATAGAGCATAGCACAAAGTTTATACAAGGAAAGTAGTAAAGAACAACATCTAATTCAAAGGTCAGGACTAAACTGTACACCTGGACTTGGTGTATAGTCTCTTCTCTCAGTTCCTAACTGACTGAGAAGTCCCTTTTAGCCTAGGGTCTAGCTTTGTTATAGTATCTATGGGGACTATGCTCACTGATGAGGATAAATAGAGAGCAAGTGGATGGTGAGGCTATGAGATATGAGATCACTATTGGGAATCAAGTTCTTATGTTAATGCAAGCCCTTGATGGACTTAGGGTTAGACTAGGATTGAAGTTCAAGAAGAGCTTAATGGAGTTCTTGTTAGATTAGAGCTATTACTTATACAAATATCTATTGGTCTGTGCACCTATCTCCCACAATCATAAGACCCTTACTAATAACTATATAGTATTACATAATTAGTCCATGCTATTTATATCTTTTAGTCTATTATATATATATCTTTATTAGGCTTAATGGATATGTAAGAAATAGTTACTTCTTTTAGAGCTATTTTATAACAGTTACTCCTCTATATAAACAGATAACAATACACCTGTAGTACAAAGTTTATACTAAGAAAGTAGTGTAAGTAACTACATAGCCCATTTGATTACAAGGTATCATATTCTGGAAATCTGACAATTATGTAATTTGTTTCTCTTAATAATTCTCCTAAAATTATAATTAGTAGGATATTGTAGTAGACTACTCTCCTTCTATTCCAAACTTCCTATAAGTACTGAGTAGTTACAGTATATTCTCTCAGTTTGTAAATTAATATCATTTGGTCCTAATTCTATCCTTGTCTATTCCAGTCTCTATTCTATATCCCTAGGATCTCTGTTCTGACAACTTCCTTTTATTCCAAAGTAAGCAACCAACCTCACGACTGGAAACTAGGGTGCAACACATAAGTTGAAGCCAATGTCATTCATCAAAGTCGTACTCTGTCCCGATATCTTTGTTTGTCTACTGGAGTCTTCTTTTGGTTTCTCTATCATCTGTCCATTCCCTCTTTGATACAAGGTTAGGTCTCAGTAGTAATATCCAGGCTTAGTACCATACTTTCACCTATAGTTCCTAACTAACTATAAAGTCCCTTTAAGCCAAGGACCTGGCTATATATAGAGGTAATGAATAATCATGATAATTATCAGTTGAGGTTTGATGGTTTGATAAAAATAAGATTAAGCAAGGTCCAAGGTGAACAGTACCTAGATGTGATCTATTGAGTTCTAGTGTAAGGCTTAGCTGCAATGACTTAGTCTTACTCCTTATCTAAGTTGATAAGAAGAACTTAATGGAGTTCTCATTCAATTCTTATATATTACTTATATAACTACTATATGGTCTGTGTGCTACTTTCCTATACTCATCATGTGACTTTTATCATGTGATATCACTGACCTGTGACATGCTACATGGTCATAGTCATGTGATACTTTCCCACACTCCTTCTTTGTATAGTAAGTCTAAATAAAAAAAGAAATATAAATAATAACTTAGTCATTTTGCTAAGTCATAACATGTTGCTTGGGAATAAGTTAAATTGAGTTTGAGATATAGTGTCAATGCCTTAGTTTAATGATAAAAGTTTTCTAAGCTAAGGTTTACACTTGCTAGAGTACTTAAATCTTCACCTAGCCAAGTATTCTATTGCTATACTAACTACTGTTCTAATATTAGGGTTACACTATCACTTCACAAGGAAAATCCCTACTATAAGCAGCCTCCTAAGGAAAAACAACTACTTTGCTGTGTATACAGGTGATAATGTACCTTTAGTACAAAGTTTATAAAGTGAAAGTTTACAAGTAATCTAATAAGCATTGCCCAATTACAAGCTTAGGTCTTGGATATGATATCCAGGTTTAGTACCACATTGCCACTGGCAGTCCCTAACTGGCTACTAAGTCCTCTTTATAGCTAGGGCCCACTATCCAGATAGATTAGTGACTTAAGTATCATAACTTAGCAAAAATAGCTAAGTCAATATTTCTTTTTCTTTTTCTCTTATTTTCTTTTTTTTTAATACACATGAAACAAGTGACTTATAGGGAAGCACAAGATAACACAGTAGGGTTAGGGTTAGAAATATGTATAAGTAATATACCAAATCTAATAGAAACTCCATTGAGTTTTCCTTGTCAACTCAGACTTGGAGAATAATTAAATTATTACAGCTAAGTTGCTACATTAAGGTAGTCACTGGTTAAGAGCAATTAGAGAGTAAGTAATAGACAGGGCTCAAGGTAAGCAATGCCTTGAGAGTGATATTAAGTTCTTTTATCAGTGACTGATACTTAACCCTAAATTGAGGTAACTAAAGATTAGAGTACTTCAAGGTTAAAAGAGAACTCAATAGAGTTCTCAATTGATTGTTTTATACTATATATACACCTCATGCTATTTGTACTTATTTAAACTACAAGTGTCTAACCTTTACTGGTTTGATTCTAGTCTGTATTACTTTTTCTTAGTCATAGTTAAGGTGACTCAGGATAGCAAGCTGACTATGACCTCATTATAAGATTCTAGCTTAAACCCACTCCAAGTTTGAGTTAACAAGAACTCAATAGAGTCCTTATTTATTTCTTGTACACTACTTATACAACTACTGCATGGTCTGTGCACTATTTTCCCACACTCCTTATGTGACCTATTATGTGATATGACATTGTAGTATCCTGGGTACATGTCTTGTGTCATATGACACTTTCCCACACTTCTTCCTTGTGTAGTAAGTCCAAAAGAAAATAAAATGAAAAGAAATATAAATAATGACTTAGCTGTTTTGCCAAGTTATGACACTCATAGGCTGTTGTAGAAAGGGAGCAGAGTGATCTGACTTATAACACTACAGACACCATTGTAAGAAGGGAGCAAAGTAACCTAACCAACAACACTGCAAACACCATTGTAGGAGGTTCATGTTATGTGACTCAGTTGTAATGGCTTAGAGAACAGACTCTTTGAGGGTTACAAAGAGAACTCAATGGGGTGTTCTAATTGATTGCTCTACTACTTATATAAGAAGCAAAGTGACCTGATAGACAACACCACTCACTGTCACATAGACTGTTGTTGGAAGGAAGCAAAGCAGACTGACTTCAACACAAACTTCATAATACAGAATTAGTCAAGGGTTCAAGTTGGGCTGCAGCCCAGATGAAAACTTCATCATAAATATCTTAGATAATATATTGATGGCTAATTAATGATCATTCATCAAGAAGACACACCCTCCACCTGGTACATTTACACCTAATTTGGAGTGAGCTTAGAAGACCACTCCAGAGGTCCCATCCTAGCATACTACTATGTATCTCACACACCACATCTTAACACTTATTCATACAACTCTCTCTCAGAGCACATGCTACTCAGCAATGATACCAAAACCCTCACTGACTTAATACATCTGTGTACAGCATGCAGTTGATGTTTGAAAAAAGAAAATGGATGGGTTGACGGTTTTCCCAATCACAATGCCTGGTGATGCCTGGGAAACCACGTACTTCGCCCCTTATGTCCTGTATCTCATCTCAGGCAATTCTGAGAAAATTTCAACACTTAGATTTTCTCGGACCGCTCACAGGAAGTTGCCCAGAGCAGAACCTAGGTCACCTGTAAACTTTGCCCAAACCTCCCTCCTTTTGTGACATATCATCTTCCTGATGCTGTGATATGCTTAGGCCCTCACGTCTTAGGACTAGTCTGCTTGTTGCAGAATAGAAATTCTGAATCCGAAAAAAGCAACCTATGATTCGCGACTACCATTTATGGTATGTCTGATTACATTGTAAAAGTTGAAATTGTATTCGCCTCTATTTACGGTCATTGTAACTAGGGCTGTGTCAAAAACAGAGATGTTGAAAACAAAATTTTCACATGAATTTTTGACATTTCTCAGCAAGC
>Ga0153994_1000226_pt1 | contig 18109 bp, 20 predicted proteins | sample TSNC078MetaG_FD_104735 | JGI IMG/M metagenome (GOLD analysis project Ga0153994, IMG submission 104735) | Attine ant fungus gardens microbial communities from North Carolina, USA - TSNC078 MetaG | ecosystem: Host-associated > Fungi > Mycelium > Unclassified | place: USA: North Carolina, Lumber...
AAGCCCTGTTTGTCGACAATATACAAAACTGCTATTTTTCTAACCAATCGCTAAAGATGAGTAATTTGCTCGATTTGTAATACTGAATTAAATAATATCAACGATTTAATTGACTACCACCATGATTTTTGTCGCAAAGAGCAAACATTTTAAAGTATTAGGAAAGTTATCGCTTGGACCGATATTGTTCAATATATCAGAACCGATTGTATACGGAACGCCTATGGTTATGAATGTCGTATTAATTATTCCGTATATTTTGACAACAGCGGTGAATTTCCTGTTGGCTCATCTGCTTACCACGATTGGACTGGTAGCACCGCCGACCGGAGCAACAATGAATACAATGTATCCCTTGGGAATGTATGGCGCACTAAACAATGCGTCATGGACGGGGGCGGCGCTGCAGATTGCATTAGTTGCCCTGAACCTTGTAATCTGGTATCCGTTCTTTAAACGCACAGACGCAATGAATGTTAAAGCAGAAGTGGAAGCTGGTGATGCCCATACAGCATAACAATTAATAGTTCTGTAGGATGGTGTGAAAGATATGTCAAAAAAACGTGTCATTAAAATTGTGGAATATTTATCCGGGGAGCAGCGTTTGGTAAGCGGAAAAGAATTAAGTGCACAACTTGGAGTAAACGACCGGACAATTAGGCAGGATATAAGCCAATACAGGGGCTGGCTGAATTCATTCGGCATATCCGTTATTTCTGATGGGAGAAACGGATACAGGATACAGGCAAAAAATGAGGATATCAAGAATCTGAATCTGTCTTATCAGCTTGAGACATCCCTGGATGATATGGAAACCAGAGTCAGATACATTTTAGATATTTTGCTGAACACTAAGGAGTGGCTGACAATAGACGAGTTGAGTGAACAAATCTGGGTCTCACGCTCTACTATGAATCGGATCATTAAAAAAATCCGGGATATTTTTAAGACCTATAACATTGAATTTGTTTCAAGACCAAGATATGGTATCCGCTTGGAAGGACGAGAAATAGACAAAAGGGTTTGCTATGTACAGTGGTGTATGGATTCAGAGAACATCAATGATATCATAAGCCTATGTGGGATTACGGTCGAGGATTATTATCAAATCGAGGAGATTATTTTTCAGGTGCTTAATAAGAATGCCGTGATATTACAGGATAGTTCCTATAGAAATCTTGTACTACATATCATAGTGTCGATGAAACGCATAGAGAACGGCAATATAATAGAAGATAATGTGCTTCCGGAAACGCCGTATTCTGAAGAGTATCAGCTGGCCTGGGAAATTGCAGATAAAATCGCCGGTCGGATGAATATTAATTTCCCAGAAGAGGAAATAAGATACATTCAGGTACATTTAAAAGGAAAAAGAACATTATGTGAGAAGCATGAACTTGTCGATAGTGAAATAGAAGGTCTTATTGATAGTGTAAATAGCAGAATCAAAGAGAAACTAGGGTATAATTTCAGTGACGATACAGAGTTGTTTGAGGCGTTGGCAGTACACCTGCGGCCAATGATAACAAGAGTAAAATATGGTTTTAGCTTCTCAAATCCGGTTTTAAGGGATGTCAAGATACAGTTTCCAAGAGCGGTTGATCTGGCAGCAATCGCTGCCAGCGAAATAAACCGGAATATTGGGCGGGATATATCTGACGGTGAGTTGGGGTATATAGCACTTCACTATGCATTGGCAATGGAGAGGCATACGGAAAGCAAGAAGAGAAGAGGCGTGGCTTTGATTTGTTCGGAAGGAATCGGTTCTGTTCTATTTGTAAAATATAAGATACAGAAACAGTTAAGAATTTCCGAGGAGAATATCAAAGTATTAAATATCAATAATTATATGAACTTCGATTTTTCAACAGTGGAGTATGTAGTATCTACAGTGAAGCTGCCTCAGGAAATAGGTAAAAATGTTATTTATTTGATGAATATACTGGATGATTTCGATATGACTGAGTCGCGGGAAATGTTGGCTTCTAATCTGCTAAACAGCATTGTTGCAGATGATTCCATTTATTTAGATATTGATATATCATCAAAGAAAGAAGTACTGGAGTATTTGTGTGAAGACACGGCGAAAAAAAAGAATTTGGCGGGAGAGTTTAAGAAGCTTGTAATGGAGCGAGAACAGCTGTCAACAACAGAAATCGGAGATTGTGTTGCGGTGCCACATCCTCTTTCACTTTGCACCGATGAAACTTTTATGGTTATCTGTATTCTGAATAGGCCTATCATCTGGGAGAAACAAAAAGTAAAATTTATATTTATGGTTTCATATAGTAGAAATTCTATAGAAGACAGTGTGAAAATAAATGAGAAGTTATTTGAAAAAATTATAAACAAAGAATGGCTGAAACTCTTGAATGGTGTAAATACTTCAGAGGAATTGAGGAAACTATTGGATTAAAAATGGAGGTTAAAGAATATGAAGAAAATCATTTTATTATGTAATCAGGGAATGTCAACAAGTGCATTGGTACAAAAAATTCGTGAAGCAGCTAAGAATGAGAGCTATGTTTGTGATGTCAATGCATATGCGATTGGTATGGCAGAAGAAGTTGGCGGTGATGCGGATGTCCTTCTGATTGGACCACAGATAAGGTATAAATTGAGAGAAGTAAAAGGCCTATTTCCAGACAAGCCGGTTGAAGTAATTGATTCAGCTGCATATGGGATGCTAAGAGGTAAAGAAGTGTTGGACACTGCTAAAAAACTGATGGGAGAATAGTATGGACCTAGAACTTTTATGTGGAGAACTGATTGTTTCGGCCGGCGAAGCAAAGAGCTGTTATATAGAATCAATGGCTGCCTCCAGAGAAGGAAAATTCGATGAGGCACGAAAAATGATTGAAGAAGGAAAAAAAGCATATTTGGCCGGTCATAAACATCATGCAAAACTATTACAGTTAAGTACAGAGGAAGATTTTACAATCACCCTTCTGCTGATGCATGTAGAGGACCAGATGATGAACTGTGAGTCTATGGAAATCGTAGCAGAAGAAATATTTGCTTTGTACCAGACGATTTTAAAAGAGGTGTAGAATGGGATTTCCAAAAGATTTTTTGTGGGGAGGAGCAATTGCTGCGAACCAGTGTGAAGGCGCATGGAACCTTGACGGAAAGGGAGACAGTGCGGCAGATCATGTGACGTCAGGAACAATGAAGGATAGAAGGCGGTTTACATGGGAGATTAGAAAAGATGAATATTATCCGTCACATCAGGCAATCGATTTTTATCACAGATATAAGGAAGATATTGCTCTTTTTGCCGAAATGGGATTCAAAGTGTTAAGATTAAGTATCAACTGGACCAGAATATATCCGACCGGCACAGAAAAAGAGCCTAATCTGGCAGGTATTGATTTTTATAAAAATATATTTGAAGAATGTAGGAGATATGATATTGAACCGTTAGTGACTATTTCTCATTATGAAATCCCCTTCTATTTGACTGATAAATATAATGGTTGGGGTTCCAGAGATGTGATAGACTTTTATCTGAATTATTGCAGGACAATATTTACGGAATACAAAGATCTGGTAACCTACTGGCTGCCATTTAATGAAATCAACTCAGGTGCCAACTCATATGGTGGGTTTTTAAGTTTGGGCCTGAAAGTAGAAGATGGGGAAACAGTAATATGTTCCAAAAAAGAAAGTAATGAGGAAAAGGCACTGCGTTTTCAGGCATTGCACCACCAGTTTATTGCCAGTGCATTAGTGGTTAAAATGGGGAAAGAGATTAATCCTGCATTTAAAATCGGCTGTATGATTGCTAGTCATGTTAGTTACCCATACAGTTGCAGCCCCAGTGATGTACTGGAGGCACAGTTAAAGAACCATATTACACATAACTTGTGTACAGATGTACTTGTAAGGGGGAAATATCCGTATTTTGCAGAGCGATATTTCCAGGATAATCATATCCGTATTCTAAAAGAAGAGGGAGATGACGGGATACTCTCAGTCGGAAAAGCGGATTTTATTGCATTCAGTTATTATTCAACAATGACGGTATCAACAGAAAAGACAGATGATATGAGAGTGGAGAACCTGTTTCTTGGGAGACCGAATCCATACCTTATGAAGAGTGAGTATGGATGGTCTATTGATCCGAAGGGACTGAGATATTTTCTGAATGACTTGTACAGCCGGTATGAGATTCCGTTGATGATTGTTGAGAATGGGCTGGGTATGGCTGATGAAGTTGTCGATGGAAAAGTACATGATGCGTATCGGATTGATTATCTGAGAGAACATATAAAGGAAATGAAAGAGACCATTGCGGATGGCGTCGATTTAATTGCTTATACTCCGTGGGGCTGTATTGATTTGATTTCGGCGTCTACCGGTGAAATGAGGAAACGGTATGGATTTATATATGTGAGTCGGGATAATCTAGGAAACGGTGATTTTTCCAGACTGCGAAAAGACTCCTTTTACTGGTATAAGAAAGTCATTGAAAGTAATGGAGAAAGCTTAGAATGAATATGTTGATATGGCATTTCAATGTACCGGATCTCCTAAAGCGGCATCTTATGGAGATGAATATTAGTAGGCAAGGATTAAAAATTTTAGTCAAAGGTGAATGAGTAAATCAGCTTTCTTAGCAGTTTTAAGTAGTTCAAGCATCGCCGTGGCCGCTTTTGTCTGTGCGAGCGCACGGCGGTGAAATTCCTATAGTGTTTAAACATATTTACGGAATATAATGTCAATCAGCTTATATAATCCTGTGGCCAGGAAGCAAAGAATAATAATACTCATCATTACCCAATCAAGTTTAAATACCTGACTTCCATAAATGATTAAATAGCCAAGTCCGGCATTAGCAGCAAGGAATTCCCCAATAATGACGCCAACAAGGCATAAGCCAATATTAACCTTCATACTGCTGACAATCGCCGAAAAGCTGCTGGGCAGTATAACTTTCATGAGGATATCTTTTTTATTGCCCCCCAGAGTTTTTATCAAAAGAATTTTATCTTCTTCTACATTGATAAAGCTGGTATAAAGATTAATGATTGTTGTAAAAATGGCAAGGGAAATAGCACATACGATAATTGTTTTAACGTTATTTCCCAACCAGACAATGAGTATAGGTGCCAGTGCTGTTTTAGGCAGGCTGTTGAGTACCACAAGGTAGGGTTCTATGACAGACGCAATACTGGAATTCCACCATAGGACGACGGCAATCAAGATGCCGAGAATAAGCACAAGGAGAAAGCTTACAATCGTTTCCGCCAACGTGATACCAACGTGATAAAATATACTTCCATCTCCGGTCATGGATATAAAAGTTCTAATGATTCTTGAAGGACTGCTGAAAATAAAGGAATCTATGATTTTAAACTGTGTCGTTAATTCCCAAATTCCAAAAAAGACAATAAAAATCAGGATACGGTAAAAGGTTATCATCACTTTCTTCTTTTTGTGATAAGCGATAAATTCTTCTTGTGTTAAATTGGCATTATTCGGATACACTTAGTTCACCCCACAATAAATTAAAATATTCTCTGAATTCAGGCGCAGTTCTGGCCGCAAGAGGTGTCTTATTGTCTATAGACAAAACGATAGGAACAATATTTTTGATAGTGCCGGGCCTTTTAGAAAGGATTAAAACTCTGTCACAAAAGCTGATGGCTTCTGATATATCATGAGTAACCATAATAGCGCTCTTGCCTTCTTTTTTTAAAATAGAAAATATATCGTCAGCCACGCTCAGGCGTGTTTGATAGTCCAGTGCAGAGAAAGGTTCATCTAATAATAATAATTCCGGCTGGAGAGCCAACGTCCTGATCAGTGCCGCACGCTGCCGCATACCTCCTGACAGCTGAGACGGTTTAGCCTCTTTAAAGCCAGACAAACCATAGTCAGATAACATCTGTTCAATGAGCTCCTTCTTTTCAGCGGTGAGTTGCTTATTTATTTCTAAACCTAGGGTTATGTTTTTATAAATCGTGCGCCATTCTAAAAGATGATCTTTTTGAAGCATATATCCAATAGAGGTCTGATTATTCAACCAGATTTCTCCTGCTTCGGGCGTCAGCAAGCCAAAGATTAACGACAGGATAGTAGATTTGCCGCTTCCGCTGGGGCCAATAATTCCGACAAATTCATTGGGCTTCACATCAAAGGTTATACTGTTTAGCGCCTTCGTCTCACCGGACAACGTATGATAAGAAAAATCAATTTCCGTGATTTTTAATAGCTGGTCCATAAGAGCCTCCTTTAACGTATATATAAATATAGTATGCCAGAATAAAAAAATGTCACATTTTTAGATAAATTTGTTATCTTCAATCAGTAAAGCAAATACTGCAAATTGAATCCTGAAATAAGTAGTTACTTTTTTCTTCTTGTATGTTATAATGAGGATACTTGTTCGCGATATAATCATATGAATGGAAATCATAGTATAAAAGGAGAAGTAAGATGCAAAAGTCAAATTCTAAAATAATATTAGTATGCAGTATTTTAGTTATCATTGCCATGGGAGTTGGGATTTTTATAGGTTACCTCATTGGGAAATCTTCTGACAAAGATAATTCTAATAGTTCTCAAACTGAAAATACTGCCGATATAAACAGCAGTACACCAACAGAGACAATTCCCGAAACTGAGTCAAAACTTCAGGGAGAAACACCGAGTACAGAAGAGACGCAGAGCACGCAAGAGACGGATGACACATTTGTTTTAAGTGTAGGCGACCGGAAGATTTATCTGGAGGAGATTAATTATCATCTCTATCAATTAAGAGATTATTATGTTGAAGAGTATGGAGAAGAACCTTGGGAAGTTGTGATGGAGGATGGGCGTACAGTTAAGGAATATGCCAAGGAGCAGCTTTTATCAGAATTAATTGAAACACAGATTCTGGTTGACAAAGCCGGAGATTATGATATTGAATTAACCGAGGAGGAAATTGCCCAGTTTGGAACGGAAGCTCAGGCATATATTGATAAGATTGGACCGGATATTATGGAAGTGTTTGGCATCACTTCGGAGGCAGTAGAGAAGGTCTATACAGATAATGAAATTAAGAACAGAGTAAAAAACGCAATTATTGATGAAATCACCACTGAATTAAGCGAAGATTCTGCAAATGCTGATTTATCTGATGCCGATTTGGAATTAAAGGCAGAAGAAGAATATCAGATACGTCTTACCAAGTGGAAGGATAGTTATACGATTGTCATTGGTGAACAGTGGGACAACATAGTTATCGGTTCGGCAGGTTAATGGAGAATACGAAGAGATTCATTAAGTATTGCTAAGGAAATTCCGATGTGGCTTTCATAAAAAATTTACGTGACAGTTAAATATTTTTATACTATAATAGAAACAACGAAAAACTGTCTATTAAGCACATAAGGAGGATTTATTATGGCGAGTATATTACAGAGATTTAAAGATATTATGTCTGCGAATGTGAATGCAGCATTGGATAAAATGGAAGACCCATCAAAGATGATTGATCAATATTTAAGAAATATGGAAAGTGATTTAGGTAAGGTGAAAGCTGAGACCGCTTCTGTGATGGCAGAAGAAAGCAGAGCAAGGCGTGCCTATCAGGAATGCGAAGACGATATGAATAAGATGCAGGCCTATGCAGAGAAAGCAGTAATGGCAGGCAATGATGCAGATGCCAGAGAGTTTTTAGCAAAGAAGCAGAAATTAAGTAATCAATTGCCAAGCTTGAAGCAGATGTATGAGTTAGCCGCAGAGAATGCGATAAAGATGCGTGAGATGCATGACAAGCTCGTGAGAGATATCGCCGGATTAAACAGCCGGAAGGATTCCATCAAAGCTAAGATATCAGTTGCCAAGACTCAGGATAAGATTAATAAGATAGGTTCTAGCATGACAGGTGTTTCCGATAATATGTCCGCCTTTGATAAGATCGAGGCCAAGGCAGACAAGATGTTAGATGAAGCCAATGCGATGGCTGAGCTGAATGCTTCTTCGCAGAAGAACGATGTCAATGAGTTGATGAACAAGTATGACAAACCGGCAGACTCCTCTCTGGACGATGAACTGGCGGCATTGAAATCTAAGTTAGGACAATAATGATTCATGGGCTGTTGTGAGAAAGTATATTCACTCTCTGGCAGCCTTTGTTTATAAGGAGGGAACGTAATGGGACTATTTGGAAACCAGTTTTCCAATGTTGTAGAGTGGGAAGAGTTCAGGGATGATTTGCTCTTCTGGAAGTGGAATAATAATGAGATCAAGAAGGGCAGTAAGCTGATTATACGTCAGGGACAAGATGCCATATTCATGTTTAATGGCAAGATAGAAGGGATATTTACTGACGAAGGCAGCTTTGACATAGAGTCGGAGATTGTCCCCTTTTTATCCACCTTAAAAGGCTTTAAATTTGGCTTTAACAGTGGAATGCGGGCGGAGGTTCTTTTTATCAACACAAAAGAAATCCTTGTCAAGTGGGGGACGAAAGGCAGCATTAATATTCCGGCACCGGGATTACCGGGCGGTATGCCGATTCGTTCTTTTGGAACCTTTACTTGTAAGGTGGATGATGAAACTATCTTGATTGAAAAAATAGCCGGTATCAGACAAATGTTTTCAATTAACGATGTGAAAGAACGTGTGCTTTCTTTTCTTGACCAGTTATTAATGAAGTGGATTGCTAAAGAAGGCAAAGATATGTTTAACCTTCAGGCCAATGCCATAGACATTTCTAAAGGACTCTGTGAGGATTTGGACATGGAGATGCGTAAAATAGGTATTGCTATCACAAGCTTTGCCATATCCAGTTTCTCTTATCCGGAAGAAGTTCAGAAGATGGTCAATAAGGTTGCTTCCCATAATATGGTAGGCGATATGAATCGCTATAGTCAAGTGAGTATGGTTGATGCTATGTCTAAAGGGAATAACGGTGGGCGCAGCGTAGCTTCAGATATGGCTGGGATGCAGATGGGAATGATGATGGGTCAGCAGGTGGTTAATCAGATGAATCAGCAGCAGACAGTTCAGAATCAGCCGCAGACAGAACAGATGAATCAGTCACAATCAGAACAGATGAATCAGTCACAATCAGATGGAAAGGTTCCCAACTTTTGTCCCAATTGCGGCACAAAGACCAATGGAGCCAATTTCTGCCCTCATTGTGGCAATAAATTAGTTTAGGCGGGAAAGTATGAGTATATATGATGCATTAAACCCTAACCAGCTAGAAGCAGTTCTCCATACAGAAGGACCGCTTCTTATTCTTGCAGGTGCCGGGTCTGGAAAAACAAGGGTATTAACCCATCGAATTGCATATATGATAGAAGAAAAAGGTATCAACCCATGGAATATACTGGCGATTACTTTTACGAACAAGGCTGCCGCAGAGATGCGGGAACGTGTAGATAAGATTGTTGGTTTTGGCTCTGAGCACATTTGGGTCAGCACTTTCCATTCATCCTGTGTCCGCATTTTAAGGAGACATATTGATAAGTTGGGATATGATAACAACTTTACCATCTATGATGGAGATGATCAGAAGTCGGTCATTAAAGACGTATGTAAGAGATTGAATATTGATACAAAGATATATAAAGAACGTTCTATCCTTTCGGCTATTTCATCAGCCAAAGATGAGCTGACAGGACCAGATGAGCTGATGCTTCAATCTACAGGTGATTATGCCAAGAAGCGTATTGCCGAAGCCTATAAAGAATATCAAAACATTCTAAGAAGCAATAATGCCTTAGATTTTGATGATTTAATTGTAAAGACGGTGGAGTTGTTTTTACATAATCCTGATATTTTAGAGTACTATCAGGATAGGTTTAGATACATCATGGTCGATGAATACCAGGATACGAATACGGCTCAGTTTAAGTTTGTTAGTCTACTGGCATCTAAGTATAGAAACCTGTGTGTTGTCGGTGATGATGACCAGTCTATTTACAAATTCAGGGGGGCTAATATTTATAATATTCTTAATTTTGAGCATGAATATCCTGATGCAAAAGTGATTAAATTAGAAGAAAACTATCGCTCCACGAAAACAATTCTAAATGCCGCCAACGGAGTGATTCATCAGAATAGAGGCAGGAAGGATAAAACACTGTGGACCGCCAATGACCAGGGAGATAAAATCAGATTCCTGCAGTTTAATTCAGAATATGAAGAAGCGATGGGGATTGTGGAGGATATAGCAGAAAAAGTTAAGAATAAGGAAGCAGCTCATAGTGATTGTGCCATTCTATACCGTACCAATGCCCAATCCCGTGTTTTTGAAGAAAAGTTTGTGATTAAAGGGATTCCTTACAAAATAGTAGGGGGACAAAACTTTTATCAGCGTAAAGAGATTAAGGATTTGCTTTGTTATTTAAAGACCATTGATAATGCCCAGGATGATATAGCTGTCAAAAGGATTATCAATGTTCCCAAACGAGGTATTGGACTGACTTCAATGAATAAGGTAGATGCCTATGCTTTATCTCATGAGTTGAATTTTTATGATGCTTTAAAGTCGGCAAAAGATATCCCGACGCTTGGTAAAACCGCAGATAAAATTAGTGGATTTGTCAATTTGATTCAGGTACTGCGAAGTAAGCTGGAATTTATTTCGCTGCCGCAGTTAATGCAAGAGATTTTAGAGGAAACAGGTTATGTTAAAGAACTAGAAGCTGACGGCAGCGAAGAGGCTCTGGGCAGAATTGAAAACATTGATGAATTAGTCAATAAAGCAATTGCCTATGAAGATGAGAATGAAAATCCAACATTGAGTGGCTTTTTGGAGGAAGTGGCTTTGGTGGCTGATATTGACAGCTTAGATAATGCTAATGATAAAGTGGTATTAATGACGCTACATAGTGCGAAGGGTCTTGAGTTTCCTTATGTCTATATGGGTGGTATGGAGGATGGATTATTTCCCAGCTATATGACCATTATAGATGATGATGCTCAGGAGCTGGAAGAGGAGCGGAGATTGTGTTATGTGGGAATCACCAGAGCCATGAAGCAATTGACATTAAGCTGTGCCAAAAGCCGTATGATTCGTGGGATGACCCAATCGAATGCAATATCTCGGTTTATAGAAGAGATTCCGGAAGAATTAATGGAAATGAATCAAGTGATTGAAAGAAAGAAGAGAGGGGAGAAAATGATTGATACTATAAAAACCCGTAAACCCTATGAGACGAGCAGTGAAACATTGAAGTCTAATAGTGGCCCAAGCTCATTGAACCGCCGTACGGTTCATAAGAACAGCGATTTTTTTAATAAGCCCTACAGTGGAGTTGATGCAGTGACGGGGAATAATCAAAAGACGGCACTTGAATATGGGGTGGGCGATACGGTTAGACATATTAAATTTGGGATCGGTGAGGTAATCAATATTATTGATGGCGGCAAAGACTATGAGGTCACTGTAAACTTTGAGAAATTTGGAGTCAAGAAAATGTTTGCGGGATTTGCAAAATTACAATTGATTTAAAATTTTAAATTATTATAGTAATTTTAAGCTTTTAGTGGTATACTATGTATAATTATCAAGTGTAGAAAGGAAGAATAGACATGGGAAAAATTGAAGATGTATTAAGTCTTGCCAAGATAACTGATTTTATCCAAAAGAAAAAAGATGAAGACGAGAAGAAAAAAACTTGTATTATGATTGTTGCAATAGTTGCAGGGATTGCAGTTGTTGCCGCAATCGCATATGGTGTTTATAAATGTTTGAAGAACGATGACTATGACGATTTTGAAGATTTCGAAGATGACTTTGAAGATTTTGAGGACTTCGAAGATGATTTTGAAGAGGAACTATCTTTCAAGACCGAAGATGAAACAAAATAATGAGTTAGAATAGCATTTTCAATAGCATCATCGCTTTTGATGATGCTATTTTTCTGCCTATGGCATTGGCGCAGCCTAATGAGCAAAAGTCAAGAAAAGGGGGTGCAGATGATGAAAAAAGGTGATATTTATGAAGGTACTATCGAGAAAATAGAGTTTCCTAATAAAGGCTATGTTTATATAGAGAATGAACCTGTCATTGTCAAAAATGGAATACCTGGTCAAAAGGTCAGGTTACAGATCAATAAAAAAAGGAAGAACCGATGTGAAGGGCGATTATTATCTGTTGTTCAGTCATCGCTCCTGGAAAAAAGAAAGCCTGCCTGTCGGAATTTCCCTGCCTGCGGCGGTTGTATGTATCAGACGATGATCTATGAAGACCAACTGGGGCTGAAGAAAAAGCAGGTTAAAGAGTTATTGGATGCTGCTCTGATTCAAGGCGGACAAATCAATGAAAAGGGAGAGCCTGATTATATTTTTGAAGGAATTAAAGGGAGTCCTACCGAATTTGCCTATCGAAATAAAATGGAATTTTCCTTTGGAGATGAGATCAAGGATGGACCTTTGAGTCTTGGTCTGCACAAAAAAGGCAGTACTTATGATATATTGACAGTAGATGACTGTAAAATTGTGGATAAAGATTTTACGGATATACTAAGGTGTGTCCTAAATTACTTTACTGAGTATCCTGCTGATTTTTATAAGAAGACAAAGCATATAGGGTATTTACGACATCTATTAATTAGGAGAGGACAGACGACAGGCGAGATACTTGTCAATCTTGTGACAACAAGCCAGGAGGAACATTCCCTTGACAGACTGGTACAGCGAGTGCTTAAGCTTAAACTGAATGGGAAGATTACCGGTTTTTTGCATATTATTAATGATGGTGTGGCAGATGTCGTGCGGAGTGACGAGACAAGAATATTATATGGAAGGGATTATTTTTATGAAGAAATCCTTGGATTGAGATTTAAGATAACACCGTTTTCTTTTTTTCAGACAAATACCCTAGGTGCTGAAGTTTTGTATTCCATCGTGAGAGATTATATTGGGTCAACAAAGGATATGACAATATTTGACTTATACAGCGGAACCGGAACGATTGCGCAAATATTGGCACCGATAGCGAAGAAAATTATTGGTGTCGAGATTGTGGAAGAGGCTGTCTTAGCGGCAAGGATGAATGCGGAATTGAATCGGCTTAATAACTGTGAATTTATTACCGGGGATGTTTTAAAAATAATTGATGAGATTGAGGCAAAGCCGGACTTTATTGTGCTAGATCCGCCGAGAGACGGAATACATCAGAAGGCATTGGAGAAGATCATTGGCTTTGGAGCAGATAAAATGGTGTATGTCTCCTGTAAGCCGACTAGCCTGGTGAGAGATTTGGAAATGCTGTTGGGGAAGGGATATAGAGTTGTTAGAGTTTGTCTGGTAGACCTTTTTCCACAAAGTGTCCATACGGAAAGCGTTGTTGAATTATGTCGAATTTTATAATATGTGGTTTGTAAATCACTATGATTTTGTAGAGGAAGGGGTAAAAGTTATGGAAATAATTGAAGCAAGGATAGAGCATTTTGATAAGGTATATGAACTAATATGCGAGCTTGAACAAGCTTCAATGAACAGGCAAGCGCTATATCAAGTATATACCGATAACTTGAGTAATAAAGACATATACTACTTACTCGTTGTGTGTGGTTCTGAAGTAATAGGATTTGCAAGTCTTCATATACAGAGATTGCTTCATCATGCTTCTAGTATAGGTGAATTACAAGAAATAATCATTTGTGACAGCAAACGAGGACTTGGTATTGGTAATATGCTTTTTAATCATATTAAAAAAGTTGCTGCTGAGCAAGGGTGTTCTGAACTTGAAGTGTGTTGCAGCCAGAAAAGGAAAGAAAGTCATAAATTTTATTTGAAGAATGATATGAAAAATAGTCATTACAAATTTACAATGGTAATATGATACTCTTTTTCTGTGGGCTCAATTTGGATACAAGCTGGATTTTCTGGTAGTTCTGGAAATGATTTCCCTGCCGGAAGAAATGCTGTATTAGTCACTAGAGTGAATAGGGATTTACGGCAAAAAAGAATCAATTGATGCATAAATTATTGACAACCGCCATAAAATAATGTATCATTGTATTACAAAGAGGTATTGTGATGAGTGAGAGAAAAGTATTTTGTGAAGAATGTAGAAATGATGTTGCTTTTACTATTAATGAAGAGAGAATGGATGGCACTATTAAAGGCGAAAAGTATTCTTATATTGGAAAAGAGGCACATTGTGTAGATTGCGGCTCTGAAATTTATATTGCCGAAGTAAATGACTTTAATTTGAGCATGCTATATAATGCATATCGAGATAGGAATAACATCGTATCACTTGAGGTGGTCCTAGCGATACCAGAAAAATATGCAATTGGAAAACGTCCACTTTCTCTCTTGCTTGGGTGGGGAGAACAAACATTTTCACGATATTGTGATGGAGATATACCAACGAAGCAGTATTCTGAAATTCTACAAAAGCTTTATGATGCGCCAGCCTATTATGCAGAAATCTTGGAAAACAATAAAGGAAATCTAAAAACGGTCGCCTCTTATGAGAAAAGCAAAAGAGCAGTGAATGAACTTCTTGGAAGAACTCAAAGCACAAGGGCAAAGATGGATATGACTATTGAATACCTATTAAGTAAATGTGAAGATATTACACCGTTAGCATTGCAGAAAGCATTGTATTATATCCAGGGTTTCTATTATGCTTTCTATAAAACATTTCTCTTTTCAGAGGAATGTGAGGCATGGGTTCACGGGCCGGTATATCGAGATATATATTTCAGATACCGCGATTATCGATTTGACTCAATCGAGGGTAATGATGAATTTGATGATTCAGTTTTTTCATCATCAGAAAAGGCAATCCTTGATAGTGTGATAAAGAACATCTGCTGCTACAGCGGAAAAGTTCTTGAAGAATTCACACATTCAGAAACTCCGTGGTTGTCTGCCAGAGGAGAACTTCCAGCAGTGACTGCATCAGACCAAACTATTTGGAAAGGTCAAATTGGAGATTACTTTAGTGCAGTGAAAGATAAATATAACATGATTAATCCAAATGACATTAAGAGTTATACACAGAATATGTTTGGGCAAATTTAACCACTGATTTATTCATGCCAATATTAATATTCGGTAGAAAGTCTATGGAGAGGAGAGACCGGGACCAAAGAGAAAAGCCCGCAGGAATAGCGACAAAGGTATCAACGCCGCAATTCATTCCATGTGGAACTCAGAAAATATGGGATGAGTGATACCAGAAAGAACAAAAAGAGATAGCCCTAATCATTCACTTTTGCTTCCAAATAAACAAGTGGGAAAGCAGCTTTGAGCATCCTCCAATTTTTGATGGAAAAACCGTTTTCACTAATAAAGGAAAGATATTCTTCTGGTTTCCATTTAGAGTATGTTTCAAATCCAATCATCTTTAAAATAAAGGTATTTAATTTCCATGTTGAGTTATTTATATGCCCATGTGAAAAAGTAGGTGCGATCAATATTCCGTCTGGCTTTAAGACTCTTTTGATATTCATCAATACCAATTCCGGGTCGGGCATTATGTGTAAGGCATTTGATATAATTACAGCATCAAAAGTTTGCTCCGAAAATGAGAGCGCAGAGGCATCTTCAATGGAAAAATGCACATTATCAGGTACATTTTTTCCCATTGCGGCTTCTATCATTTTAGGCGAAAAGTCAGTCGCCTCGATCGATTGGACACAATCAGCAATATTAATTGCAATTAACCCTGTGCCTGTGGCAATCTCGAGAATTCTCATTTCTTTGGTAAGCGCAACAGACATAAGTCGATACATTTCCGAATAGGCAGAACTATTAAATTTATGGATCTCAAAATCATACAACTTAGCGTAGCGATTCCAGAAATTTTTGTTATCTTGTTTCTTTTTCAACAATTATCCTCCTGAACATTATATGCACATTAAGCGCATAGTACAATTACCTCGTGACGTCTCACATGGCTAAAGCCACGTACTTCTTCAATCAACGCACTTATAGTTTGGGTGGCATAACCGTTTTTTCGATATTCTGAATAGGTAAGGACGGCTTAAATTCTATTATAATGACTTTTTCACCAAAAGCAACAGAAGTTTCTCATTTTAGCGGATAACTTTGAGACGTGCGGTACATTGTCAATGAAGTAGTCAACAATATCGTATTACAAATTATCATAGGATAATTTATGGTCTATCTTCCTAATTTAGTTTTCTATATAATATAGATATATCATCAATCATGAAAAGGAGGGGAAAGCTATGATTCCGTTTGAAGAACCGGCAATTGAAGGTCTGTTCTCAAATTATGAAGAACCTTATAAATCAACCTTATTGGAAATTAGAGAATTGATTTTTGCTACTGCTGAAAAAAATCCAGAAGTTGGTAAACTAACAGAAAGTCTAAAATGGGGGCAACCAACATACTCTACCTTAGAAACAAAAAGTGGAACGCCTATTCGTATTGATAGATTTGGAGATAGCAATGTAGCAATCTTTTTTAACTGCCATACTGTCTTAGTCGACCGTTTTAGAGAGATATTCTCTAAAGAACTTATTTTCTCTAAAAACAGAGCGATTATAATTGACCCACTTCAAAAATTACAACTTGCCCAACTCGAATTTTGCATATCGTCTGCACTTGTTTATCACAAAGAAAAAATAGGCAAATACGGATTATAAAAAGAACAGAGGGATACTATCCTAACTCTCTGTTCTTTTGCAACTATTATGATTGGCCACTAATTTGTTTCAGTTTTTCTTCAGTGATACCATCATTAGAAGGAACATTAATAAATATTTTTAAATGCTCTTTGCTTTCATCTATATAATGCAGGCTTGAAAAATCGAAAGAGAGTTCATTCAAAACTGGATGTAGAATAATTTTGTTAAAAGGATTTTCATCTATAACTCTATGTTCTTCCCAACATTCGGTGAAAAACGGACTACGTTCTTGCATAGATTCAACAAAATGAATGAGTGCTTCATTCTCTATTTCTTTTGAAAAAGAAAGCCTAAACTGTGCAAGTAGTTCCCGTGCCTTGTCTTTCCAACTAGGAAAGAGTATTTGATAATTCTCATCTAAGAAAATTAATTCAATTAAATTGTTATATTGCAAGTCACTATTTACATCATAAACATATGACGCCATCTTATTCCAAACTACTATATTCCAATGGCTATCCAGCACAATTGTTGGAGCTATTTCAAACGAATCCAAGATGTATTGTAAAGAGTACATGGATTTTTCTGTCATCAAATGACTGATACCTGTAGAACTATATCCTGCTAACTCTAATACATATTTAGCTTCAACATAGGTACATTTTAATGCTGTTAGTATACTTGAAAGTAGTGGATATGAAACCTGTATATCTCGCCCTTGTTCTAACCAAGTGTACCAGCTTATTCCTACGCCCGCTAATTCTGCAACTTCTTCTCGTCGCAACCCACTGGTTCTTCGTTTGCCTTTTGTTGCAATGCCAAGGGATTCTGGGGAAATTGATTCCCTTTTGTTTTTTAAAAAATTACCTAATTCTTTTTTTGATTAAGTTTCATAAACTTGTATCTCCATATCCTGGTATTTATTATCCTATGATAATTTACGGTCTTTCTGTATAGATAAAAATATTATAATATAACAACAGATTCTATGCAAGACAGCATGAGTTCTAAGCCAATAGATAGACATAGAAAATACTTTAGAAAAGATGAGGAAAAGTAATGAAAGAATTAGAATATACAATTGAGAAAAAAGAAGCATTCAATATGATTGGATATATGGACATATTTCCTTGCACTAAGAGGAATGAAAATTATGAATGCATTATACAAAAGTGGGCGAATCTAAATGATGAGAAAATGCAAAACTTATTTCCGTTAATGAATGGTTATATTCAAGCATTTACAGGAGTTTCAAGCCAAATTGATGATAGTCATTTTCAATATACAATTGCAGTATCAACAGATGTAGTAGCAACTGAAGAATTTCATATCACGAAAATTCCAGCAATGAATTAGATTATTCTTCCTTGTGTAGGAGCTATTTCGGGAAACCAAGATGATTTATCGTTCGGTGTTAATTCAAGTGCAATGGTGCAATTAAAGAATCGGGTTTTAGGTGGGTGGTTAGACGAAAAAGAATTTGTTCATGCAAATTATCCAAGAATTGAAATCTATCCTCAAGGCGATATGACTTCTAAAGACTATAT
>Ga0153994_1000228_pt1 | contig 17894 bp, 18 predicted proteins | sample TSNC078MetaG_FD_104735 | JGI IMG/M metagenome (GOLD analysis project Ga0153994, IMG submission 104735) | Attine ant fungus gardens microbial communities from North Carolina, USA - TSNC078 MetaG | ecosystem: Host-associated > Fungi > Mycelium > Unclassified | place: USA: North Carolina, Lumber...
ACCCCAATTGCATAAATAGAAGCCTAAATGATGAATTTTGCCTGGTTCTGGATATTCAACAAATGCCAAATCGTGAGGTTTGTTATTCCCGGTAATCCAACTTGCCAGACGCTTACCATCAGGCGTATTACATACCTCCGGCACATACATTCCGAATACTTCTTCACAGAAACGCTCTGCTTCAGCAATATTAGGGCCATACAGCAAGAAATGATCCATTCTCTGCGCACGCATACCGCGGGGTTCTCTTTGCCAGATATCCGGATTTTTAATCATCGGACCATCATCTGAAAGTTCAACTTCACTATAAATCTCAAATCTGTGTCCGGTGCTGATTGTAAATCCATAACGTTTACCAAAACCTGGTTGATCGGAGTTCGCCGGCACCTCATCAGTAGAATAGCCGAATGCCTCCACATCTTCTCTCATTTTCTCCAGTTCTTCCGGTGAGCAAACCTTAAAAGCTACATAATCAAGGCCGGCTTCGTCAGCCAAGCGCAAAGTCACCGAATGATGATCAAATTCATCATATCCCTTGAGGCAGATGCGACCGTCATCAGTACGGCACACCTCATCAAGTCCAAGAATATTCTTGTAGAAGTCCAATGTTTTGTCAAAATCCAATACCCTCAATTGTGCTAGTCCTGGTCGTAAAGTTCCTTTAAAAGCCATAAATACCATCCCTTCTCTTTTTAAATTATATTATTTACCGCGCAATCACTAAATTGCTACGGGGTTTCACACAGCAGATCAAAACGATATTATTCTCCTGATCACTTTCTGTAACATGTGCCCGACTCATTTTTTTCTCAACGATATATGAACCAGACAGTATCTTCATTTCACAAGCGCCGCAGCCCCCACCAAAGCACCCATAGTGTACCGGTCCGCATCTGGCTCGCTTCATGGCTTCAAGAATAAATTCGTTCTCTTTACAGACAAAATGCTTTCCTGTATCTTTCACTTGAATTTGATATTCCCTACATTCCATGTTATCTATCTTATCTCCTTATCTTCCCTATCTTCCCTGTTTAAGCTGATAAGCAACATCGACAATCATGTCCTCCTGACCGCCTATCATTTTCCTAGATCCTAACTCTACCAGGATATCCCTTGGCTCCAAATCATATTTCTTTGCCGCTTCGTATACATGCAATAAGAATGAGGAATAGACCCCGGCATAACCCAACATCAGCGAACCATTATCAATAACCTGCGGACGAAGCATCAATGGTTCCACCACATTCTGGGCAAGATCCATCAAACCATAGAAATCGACATCTGTTTCATATCCACAACGCTGTAAAACGCCGGCAATTACTTCAATTTGTGTGTTTCCGGCACCGGCACCAAGGCCACGCAGTGTTCCATCTATGTAAGTCGCACCAACTTCGGCTGCAGCCAGTGAATTAGCCGATGCCATGCCTAAATTATTGTGTGCATGAAAACCTACAGGTATTTTAATTGCATTTCGTACCGCTTCAATCCGCTCTCTGACACCATCCGGAAGCAAATAACCTGCCGAATCAGCCAGATTGACATAATCAGCTCCATAGCTTTCCATTTTCTTAGCTTCCTCAGCGATTCTTTCCGGTGATGCCATATGTGTCATCATTAAAAACCCGACGGCCATCATACCCATATCTTTTGCGGCTGCAATATGCTGGGCGCTGACATCTGCCTCTGTCACATGTGTTGCCACCCTTACCGCACGGGCTCCGCACGCATAAGCCTGCTTCAAATCTTCAATCGTCCCAACCCCGGGAAGAAGTAATACCGTCAGCTTGCCATTATTGATTTGTTTACCGGCTGCTTTCAAAAGCGTAAATTCATCAACTTTTGAAAATCCATATGTATAACTTGAACCGCCAAGACCATCTCCATGACTCAATTCAATCAGCGGCACACCGCATTGATCCAGACCGGCAGCAATGGCGGACACCTGCTCTTCGGTAAAGCAGTGCCTGAGCGCATGGCTTCCGTCACGCATTGTCGTATCTACGAAGGTAATTTTCTTCTGCATTGCCATTACGCCCCCTCCCTTTCTTTAAGCATCCGCTCGGCAATTCTTTCAGCCGCAGCAACTGCTGCTGAATTGATGATATCTAAGTTACCCGAGTATTCAGGCAGAAAATCTCCCTGTCCTTCCACCTCGACAATAACGGTAACCTTGTCTCCATCCATCATTGGCGGTACCCTCAGACGGTAACCGGGGACATATCCTGTAAGGTCGGCAATCATCTCATTCACCGATTCTGTAATCTTCTCAATCCCTACCGAAGGATCTTTAACCCGCACCACAATGGTATTTGTCATCATTAGTGGTGGATCGGCAGGGTTCAATATAATAATTGCCTTACCCTTATCTGCACCACCTATAACCTCAATAGCCTTAGAGGTCGTCTCGGTAAATTCATCCATATTGGCTCTGGTGCCGGGTCCGGCACTTTTTGAGGAAATACAGGCTACAATTTCACCATAAGCCGCACCTGCCACTCGGGAAATCGCATAAACAATCGGAATTGTTGCCTGACCTCCGCAGGTCACCATATTAATGTTATCTTCTTCTTGTAATTGCGCCAAATTGACACAAGGTACACAGTAGGGACCTATTGCCGCCGGTGTTAAATCGACCGCCTTTATTCCTGCCGCTTTAAGTGTTGGTCCATTCACTTTCAGGTGTGCCGCTGCACTGGTGGCATCAAATGCAATTTCAATATCTTTTTGTTCGGCTACTGCCTTTACACCTTCTGTAGAAACTGCCACGCCGTGGTCGGCTGCCCGCCTAATCCCTTCGGACTCGACAATTCCTGCCATCATACCCATTTCCAGATATTTGCTGCGAAAGATTTTATACATTAAATCGCTGCCAATATTTCCCGGTCCAATTACTGCCACTTTTATCTTTTCCAAGCTTTATCACCCCTTCACATTGTTAAGTCTTACCATAATCAAATCTTATTTAAACGTTGCATTAACACTCCCGAAAGAGGAAAACTCAGCCCGGAACACATCACCTTTTCCAGCCAGCGGAGCTGCCGAAAACGCACCTGAGAGAATCACTTCCCCCTTTTTGAGAGAAACACCATAGCCCCAAAGACGATTGGCAAGCCAGGCAACTGCTTCACAGGGGTGACCCAATACCGCTGCCCCGATGCCTTCCTCAATCAGTTCATCATTTTTATAAAGATGCATTGTTACCGCCGCTAAATCAACTTCATCTATTTTAAGACGCTTTGTTCCTAAAACATAACGTCCCGAAGAAGCATTGTCGGCCACTGTATCTATGAGTCGAATCTTCCAGTCAGCCACACGGCTGTCCACAATCTCAAAAGCCGCAATTACATAATCGGTAGCCACTTTAACATCTTCGGCGGTAACTTTTCCGCCCGTTAAATCGGCAGAGAGTACAAATGCTAATTCTCCTTCTATCTTTGGCTGAATTAACTGTGACGTATCAATCACACCATCTTTGCAATCCATTGCCGCAAATAAATGTCCGTAATCCGGCTCATTTACACCTAGCTGCTGCTGCATTCCCGGAGAGGTAAGTCCGATTTTCTTTCCCGAAATCACCTGTCCTTGTTCCACAACCCGCTCTACATTCTTCATCTGAATCGCATAGGCATCGTCTATTGTTAATGCCTGATCCTGTTCGGTAAGTGGTGCTATTGAAATCCTGTTTCTCTCAGAAGTGTACAGCATATCTGCATATTTTTGATTATTCATTATCATCCCTCTTATCTATTAAAGAAATCGCGCAGCAAATCAGCAAATTCCTCTGTATGTTCAATCTGGCTCCAGTGACCACATTTTCCAAATACATGTAACTGTGAATTTTTAATCATCTGTAACAGCTTATATGAGTTTTCAAGCGGAATGACTCTATCCTCACGACCATGGATAATCAGTGTTTCTTGTTCAATGTCTCTGATATACTGCTCGTTGCCCGCCATGCTTTCCACACCAACTTGACGCGGTTCAGGGAACATCGCCGAAAAGCTCTCCTGGAATCCCGGCTGCATACTGGATTCATAGCGACTCTTTATCAAATCTTTAGTCGCAAAGGAATGGTTATATGTAAAAATCTCTAAGAGTTCTTCCATATTTTCAAAGGAAGGCGTATAACCCCAAACCCTATCCAATCCATAGGTAATCGGGAAGCTAACTCCCATAGCGCCCATCAGCACCAATTTATTGACACGTTCAGGATATTTGATGGCCATCGTTAATGCCAGCGCACCACCAAAAGAATTACCAACTAAATTCGCTTTTTCTATATTCATGGCATCGAAAAAGTCAATTGTCTGCTGAACCCACTTATTCATCGTGTAAACAATATCTTTTGGACGTTCCGTAAAACCAAAACCGACCATATCCGGAGCCAGTATCCGAAAGTCATCTTTTAGCAACGGAAATATCTTATTCCAGTTGGCCCATGCGGTTACACCCGGTCCTGAACCATGTAAAAATACGATGGGATAGCCATCACCCAAGTCGTGGTAATTGGTCATAAACTCCCCTGTCTTCACACTGTTTGCAATTTCTGGTCTTTTTTCACTCATAATAATTTACCCCTTTCTAAAATTATAACTTATTTATCATCAAAATGATGTTTTCACAATGAGTTCTCTATTCAACCTTTCGATAACCCATCATATATGAAATGCTATCAGCAGTACGCATCAAATCATCGCGCACAACATCTAACCTATCACCATATAAATTATTTGCCAGACATGAAACGCTGATGGCATATTTCGCATTACCTTCCCGATCAAAAATCGGTGCCGCAACACAACGCAAGCTGTCCATTACTTCCCTGTCATCTATCGCATATCCTTGCTGACGTATTTTATGTAATTCTTTTTCTAAAATTTCACGACTGGTAATTGTATTTTTTGTCATCTGACGCATTTCGTGATTCGAAAGAATCCATTTGACCTCTGAAGGTTTTTTATAAGCCAGCAGTACCTTGCCCAATCCGCTGCAATGCATTGGAAGCCTTGCGCCGATTTCTGAAACAATACGCATCATATGTGTAGAATCTAATTTTTCAAGGTAGAGCACTTCTCCTTTATCTTCCTTGGCTAACTGAACCATTTCCCCTAACCGACTGTTCAGCCCCTGCATGAAAGGCTTTGCCACGGTACGCATATCCCAACTGCGGGCAACAATATTTCCCAGTTCAAAAAGCCGCACTCCTAAATAGTAACAACCGGTCGTTGGCGATTGATCTACATAATAATAATCCCGTAAAGTGGCAATCAAACCATGAACCGTCGTTTTAGGCCAACTAAGCGTTTTTGAAATCTCAGTGAGGCTCATCTCTCTGTTTTCCTCCGCCAGTAAATTAAGCAAGGTCAGGGCACGAGCCACCGATTGAACATGGGACTTATTGCGTTCATCTCCGCTCATATATCAGTTCACCTCCTGTCAGAACTATTGGACATATTGCCTACAAACAACTCATAAGCTGTTCGCTTTTTATTTATTATATCAGAGTTTATTTTGCAATTCAATTAATTTGTTCGTTATATGGGAACTCGTATTCCTTATTGCCGAACTATTTGATTGATTATTCCTTTTCCCGTTATATGCACACAATAAACGCAAAACTTGACATTTTATACGACTGATGCTATAGTATATCTACAGCCCAAAACCTGTACCTATTGTATGCATATTATGAGAGATACTGCATATAATAGATATATACACTGACGCGGGGTGGAGCAGTTCGGTAGCTCGTCGGGCTCATAACCCGAAGGTCGCAGGTTCAAATCCTGTCCCCGCAACTATCATTAAAACAAATAAAAAAGCAGAGCCGTAATCCGCTCTGCTTTTTTTACCCTCCGAATATATACTCGCTTCCCGTTGCCTTTATTTCTTCATAAACTTTAACAACGTTCCTGGAATATTCTGACGAAAACTGACCTTTTTCCCATAACTGTTTCGCACCGCCTTCACCCATATTATAAGCCATCAAAACACAATGTACACCGGAATTGTCATAATATTTCTCATAAAGATCTGATAAGAGGAATACCCCGGCAGCGACATTATCTTTTGCATTGAGGTAATCCAATTCATCATCTAACATATCATTAATCCAGGTATGGTTAATGGTTCTAATCTGCATCAATCCATAGTCGTGGTTATCCTTTGAAACAGCACCTTCGTCATACCCACTTTCTACTTCAATCATGGCATAAATCAAATATGAATCAATTTTGTTTTCCAAGCTAATATTCCATATATATTCCTGAATATCAAATGATAACGGGATTCCTTTGATATATTCAAATCCCGTATAATCTTTTTGTATTGCCTGAATATCCGTTGCTTCCTTGATGCTATCCGCTTTAATACTATAGGCTTTGGCACTGCCTTCATATATGAAAATACTTAAAACAACCATCATAAGCGCTAAAATTTTACGCTTCATATAATCCTCCTTCACATGTCCTATTCTTCCCATATATTTATTAAATGCAGTTAGAGGCTTTTTTATACCTTTTTTATTTATTATTTTCGGCTCATCTGGAAGAAAGTTCAAGTACCAATCACATTTTGATTGCGGCAGTCATCTTCCATATGCTATAATTTTAACAAAATAGAAAGCTTGGATTTTACAATGACTAATCGATATCAAAAAACAATTTATGCCTGCTATTTAGGATATATCACACAAGCAATTATCAATAATTTGGCGCCCATTTTATTCGTTATTTTTCAAGATAAGTTTAATATTTCCTATAGTCAGTTAGGTCAGTTGATTCTCATGAACTTTGGCACCCAGTTGATTGTCGATATCTTATCCATCAAATTTGTAGATAAAATCGGTTATCGCTGCTCCTGCTTAATAGCCCACGGCTGCGCCGCCCTGGGTCTTATTATGCTGGGAATATTGCCTAATATTATGGATAATTCATATGCCGGACTTTTACTTGCTGCCACTATCTATGCCATCGGCGGCGGTCTTATCGAGGTTTTAATCAGCCCCATTGTAGAGTCTTGCCCGGGAGATGCCAAAGCGGCGGCCATGAGTCTTCTCCACTCATTTTATTGTTGGGGACAAGTGGCTGTTGTCGCTATATCAACCTTATTATTGCTGCCTTTAGGCACTGATTATTGGTTTGTTCTCCCTTTGCTGTGGGCGTTAATTCCCATATTTAACTTCTTTAACTTTATGAAAGTTCCTTTAGCACCCATGATCAGCGAAGAAGAACGGATGCCCGTAAAGTCTTTACTGACCTCTAAAGGCTTTAAATTGGCTATGGTACTTATGATATGTGCCGGTGCCAGTGAATTAGCAATGTCACAATGGTCTTCCCTGTTTGCCGAAAGAGGTCTTGGCGTCAGTAAGGTAATCGGCGATTTACTGGGGGCCTGTCTCTTTGCGGTATGCATGGGGATTGGCAGAACGATTTATGGTCTCTATGGAGATAGAATTCATTTAAGAAAGGCATTGAGTGCCTGCTCGGTCTTATGTATTATTTGTTATATGGTAACAGCACTTGTCAATATTCCCTTCATTTCCCTGGCTGCCTGTGCACTGACCGGATTTTCCGTAAGTTTAATGTGGCCGGGAATGTTTAGCTTATCTATCGCCAAATTCCCGGCCGGAGGCACCGCACTGTTTGCCATTTTAGCCATGTGCGGAGATATCGGTTGTGCTTCGGGTCCATGGATTACAGGTATTGTGTCTGATTTATTTCAGAAAACAAGTCTGTTCTCCAACATTCAGGCGGCAGCCTTAATGGCACCTGAGCAGTTGGGAATTAAGGCGGGATTGTTAGTTGCCGTGATTTTTCCTATTGTTATGTTTATCTCGGTGCGGAAATTTCGGGTGTCGGAATAGAATTATATGATTGCAAAATGATACAAAAAGCCTATACTTTATTGGCTTTAAATTTTTTATATTTATAAACACCTAAAAAAGTAATAGAAAGCGTAACAGACGTTATAATCATTACCATACGCCAATTTATCTTATTATCTCCTGAATTTTTCATGTCATCTTCATCCTTTTGCTCAAAAGGAATTCTCGTACCTCTTACAAGCAGCCTGTGAGTATTCACGGCAAAAGGTGTGCAGGTAACAAGGGTCACATAATCTTTACCTTTAACAGGTTGTAGCGCTTCTGTTTCATCCGGTTTAACCACTAGAATCTGATCTACCTCATAAGCCAATGTTTCATTTAAAATATGTATGTAAAATACATCTCCCTTTTCCATCTGTTCTAAATCATCAAAAAATTTAGCGGTAGACAATCCGCTATGACCAGTCAGTACCGAATGATTCCCTTCCCCACCAATTGGGAAAGCGCTTCCTTTCATGTGTCCTACCCCCTTTTGTAAAACTTCATCGCTGGTATCATGATAAATTGAAAGAGAAACATCTATTATCGGAATTTCTATATAGCCAATAGTCCCATTAATATTCAAAACAGACGTGTATATATCTGATAATTCTCCTTCGTCCATAGAAAGTGTTGTCGTTGTTGTTTGAAGCAGAGCATCATTATATATCCTTGCCTTCTCCAATTCGTCACTTATAAAATCGGCATCTAACTCATCTATATTTCGGTTATACGCCAACACAGCTTTGCTCTGATTCTGTTTGGCAAGCCAACTGCTGACCGTAGGATAAAGAAGTACTCCAATTCCTGCCAGAAACAAAACGGCCGTGAATGACATGAGTATTTTTTTTTTCATGTTACCTCCTTGACTGATAATATCCGAATAGTCTGTTTTTCTATACACAAGGGGGGCATAAATTTTTGCCCCCCTGGATATTTTGTTCCTACTTGCTCATTTTGTATTTCAATTTTATTCATTTGTAATAGATATTTTTATCTGCTCCAATATTATGTATGCATCTGAATTTACTGAACTTTTCTTCTCCTTGCGAAAATCAATAATACTCCCGCTGCACTTAACATCATTAGGCCAATAAGTGTAAATAATATTGTTCCGGTTCCGCCTGTTAAAGGTAAGGTAAAGCCTGTAAAATTATTAACGGTTACAATCTCAACAGGATCGGTTTCATTGGCAAGTGTTTCATCAATTGTTATTTTAAGAGGCCCTTCCAGTAAATTATAAGTTTTGCCTTCACTATCTTTAGGTGCCTGAGTCTCTACAATCCAATAATCTCCACTGGTTAAACCATAGAAATATGCCTTGCCGTTATTATCTGTGGTTACTTCCCAATCACCGGCACCGGATTCAGGATTAGTAAGGGCATCTTCTCCACTTAAGGCGTCCGCTTCAGAAGTATAAATTTTGAATTTTGCGCCAGCCAACAGAAGCGTATTATTATCTCCGTCTACTTTGATGATTTCAATACCATAAGGCTCAGTCGGTACTTCTGATTCCTTTGGTTCATAGGTATAATCATCTGAGTTCGTATAGTCTAAGATACCTTTGTTATTGATTGTATCCCAGTCAGGAGCACTCTGATCAAGGGAGATCATGGCACTAAACTCTACACGCAGTGTGGGGTTTGTCGCACCGGTGACAGACCATGCCTTTGCCATCTCTTCCATGCCCGCTTGGGTAATAGAAATTACCAATTTATTCAAACCCGCGTCAAAAGTCGGCGTATAATGAACTCCTGAAGTAAGAAATGTTCCATTTCCATTTCTGCTCAGATAGTAAACATTCAGACTTGAAGCATCATAAATCAGACGACTGTCAAGTTCATCCGTAACTACATAATTTTTTGCAGTTCCAATATCTTCTGGAATTCCTGTAGATATACGGTAGTCTATCATGTTGCTTCCGCTGCCGTCAGTTGATCCCACTACCTCTTTTTCGATATCTGGACCTTCCTTGATTTGGTTTTTAGGATAAACATGAATGTCATACAGGTATCCGTCACCCTCTGGGTTTGTCATTGGAATACTCACAATAAAAGGCGCTACATATTTGGCCGCTGTTGCGTTTTCAACCTCTCTAATAAGATAATAGCCTTGTTCCAGATTATCCCACTTAATGATTCCATCTGCATCTGTCTTTTTTATTTCTGAAAATGCACCAGGCACCGCTTCATAGTCATCTACATTAGTTGTTCCGAGGGTGCTTCCGGATTTTAGGGTTACCTTTGTAATCGAAAACCCAATATTGGCCAGCCCTTCTAAATCATTTAGAGTTTGACCTTTCAAGTCCACCACAGTATCCCCCGGCAGCTCTGTCCCATCTTCTTCCTTGTTAAGGCATTCATTATCTATCTCGTATTTATGTAGAGTAATACTACCTGTCTTACCCGGTTCCGGCAGGCTTGTCTGCCCAGCCGCCATAGCCGGTAAAGTCATTGACAATGTCATAACCACTGCAAAAAAAGTTGCTCCTAAACGTTTTAATGTCTTCATTTCTTCTCCTCCTTAATAAATGTATTGTTCACCGAATGATGGCAGCGCTTTTAAATTGGGTATATTATCTTGTAGGAACACTCTTTGTCTTAAGTATGTTTCTCTTAAATTCCAGTTTTATTACATGATTTATGAATTTGAGAAATTAAATAAATCTTTGCATCTGCATCATTCATTTGTAGTGAAAAGGATAATAATATTCCCTTAGCACTCAAAATATTATTATCTAAATTCAAATTTAGCGTAACATATCGGTTCTCTTTATTCCATCATTGCTTTTTTACCTATTTTCCCATTAAATTGTAAATAATGGTAAAAATACAAGTGCATCTATTTTATTCTGCACGAAAAAAGGATTAAATTAAGAAACAAAAAAGAAGCTTTGTAGAACAATTCTCTACAGAGCTTCACCATATAGCTAACTTCTCATGATTTTATCTAATACATATGCCAGATTACTTATCTTAATTTCCCATAAATCAAAGAGTCACAAAAAAGTCCATTTTTATAAATACTTTGTCTTAAACGGCCTTCCAACTCAAATCCACATTTTTCCAAAACACGGCAGGAAGCCCTATTACCATCGAAAACTTCGCCATATATCCGGAAAATATCATATTCAGCCCAGCCTTTTTCACAAATCAGGTTAACTGCAGTGGTGGCAATTCCTTTACCCCAAAAGTCTTCACCTAACCAATAACCCAGTTCTGCACATTTACTGTTAACATCATCTTTAAATGACAAGCTTATCCCACCTGCCGCAACTCCCTCTACATCAATTGCCAACAAAAGCTCTTTTCTTATATCTGCTTCCCGACAATAAGCCAGAAAAAGCTCAGCACTCTTCTTTGTGTATGGATAAGGGAAACTATCCCTTAACTGACAACTCACTTTTTGATGATTCGCATGTCTTGTCAAATCGTCAATATCTTGAAAATTCCAGGGTCTAATACTAATATTCATTTCTGTTCCTCCATTCTTTCTAGTACCATTTTGACTCCTATCAGATTGCGCCCATCGACGGGCATACAATTAAAAAACTCCCTCCCCTGATGTATATTTCAAGGGCGAGAGTTATGTTAACTTCGCGTTACCACCTTAATTTATCTATGCTTCACAGCATAAACCTTAACAAGTACGGATACTTTATCATATCGATACTCTCGAGCTATAACGGGCTCTCCCATCGCAGCCTGTACATCTGTTATCAAATGTAGTCGGTACGCGGCTCCAAGACCATCTTCAGCCATATTCTTTGTGCCTCTTCTCACCCTCCGAAGCTCTCTTTGACAAATCCTATGATTTACTCTTCTCTTCTTTGCCTTTAAATATTATAATATTTCTGTTCATTATAAGACTTCGTTTAATAAATGTCAAATTTCTTTTTCACATAGTATTAATAATTGACGATTAGCCAAAGCTAAAATATAATGTAGACAAAGGAGTAGGAAAAATGAATTCAGAAAAATCAAAACCCAATAATGCTTTGCTCAAATACTCTGTTATTTTCAGTGCCATTTTATCAATATCGGCACTTATTATCGGATTTATGGCATCTTCACAGGTGATTCTTTATGATGGGATTTTTACCTTAATCGGTATTGCACTAACCTATCTATCTATTTTATCTGTCAAGTTTATTAAAAAGAAGGATTTCAAAAATTATCCCTTTGGCAAAGAGGCTTTTGAGCCATTTGTTGTAATTACTCAGTATGCTGTCATATTGGCCGTATCTATTTCGAATATGGTTAGTGCTCTTCAGATTGTTCTGGCGGGCGGGACCGATATGGATATTAACTCTGGCATTATCTATGGTCTTCTTTCTTCCATACTCTGTTTTGCCGCCTATATGTTTCTAAAATATATTGCTAAAAAGAATGCTACCGCTATTGAAAAGGTTGAAGTTGAGCAATGGAAATACAGTTTTCTGTTTAGCCTGGCTATGTTTATCGGTTTTAGTGTCGCCGGGATACTTTCAAAAACATTTTTAGTTGCTTATGTAGCTTATGTGGATCCGGTGTTGGCCATTTTGATCACAATAGCCTTTATTAAAACCTCTGTTTCTTCTATCCGGACAAGTATAAAGGAGCTGCTGCACGCAACTCCTTCACCGGAATTAACCTCTTTAATCAAAGAAAAAGTAGACCTTATCAACCGCCGCCACCATTTTTCAAATATGGTTCTTCGGATAGGTAAGGATGGACAGGAACTCATCGTTGAAATCGATTATATTATAGAAGAAAACTCTGAACTTGACTCAATCCGTAAGCAGGATCAGTTAAGAAGTGAATTAAGCCATTCTTTATCGGAAATTCCTTATAAAAAATGGCTGAGTATAACCTTCACAGGGGATATTAAGTGGGCTGAATGATATGACCCTATCTCTTCTGCCTGTTTTCTTCACGAATCAGCTCATTTAAAAAACTCTCTCCAGCGATATCCCCGGATATTTGAAAGACCTCCAGAACCGTTGCCGCAATATCTGCAAAGGAATCTCTGGTACCAATCGAATGATTTTGTTTTATTGCTTCGCCATAAGCAAGCAGCGGTACCCGCTCCCTCGTATGGTCGGTTCCGGCAAATCCCGGATCACACCCATGGTCTGCCGTAATCAGAAGCACATCATCAGGTTTCATTTTTTTCATAAATTCACCCAACTGCTGATCAAAAGCTGAAGCCGCGTTCGCATACCCATCAATATTATTGCGATGGCCATAAACCATATCAAAGTCTACGAGATTAACAAAACACAGTCCTTTAAAATCCTTATTTTGATACGCTATCGTTTTTTCCATACCATCTGTATTATTTTTAATGTAGGTATGTTCTTTAACTCCCTTTCCGGCAAAAATATCATAAATCTTCCCTATGCCAATTGTAGCAAAACCATTCTCACATAAAACATCAAGCATTGTTGTTTTCGGCGGTATAAGGGAAAAATCATGCCTATTGGAGGTTCTTTGATAATCAGGGTATTCTCCGACAAATGGCCGGGCGATAACACGACCCACGCCATGTTTCCCCTGTAATATTTTTCTGGCAATTCGGCAATATTCATATAAGGTGTCAATGGGTAGCACATCTTCGTGGGCGGCAATCTGAAATACACTGTCCGCTGATGTATAAACGATTAATTTCCCGCTTTTTACATGTTCCCTGCCATAATCTCTAATGACATCCGTTCCGGAATAAGGCTTGTTGCAAAGAGTCCCTCTCCCGGTACATTTTTCAAATTCATCAAGTACCTCCTTGGGAAATCCCTCCGGATACGTCGGCAGCGGTTCCTGAGATATAATTCCCGAAATTTCCCAATGTCCAATCGTTGTATCCTTTCCCATAGATGCTTCTGTCAATCTGCCATAGGAGCCAATCACATCCTTGGCATCTGCCATACAATCAACACCCTCTATATTAAATAAACCAAGTCGTTCCATATTAGGGGTATGATATTGAGGTGATTTACAAATGGTCGCCAGTGTATTACTCCCTTCATCATTAAATAGGGCTGCATCCGGTGCCATACCTATTCCAAAACTATCCAAAACAATTAAAAATATTCGATTAATATCCATTCAAACAACTTCCTTCCTATCATTAAATATATAGCCGGTTTCTACATTTCATTATACATCGTTCTAAGTAAAATACAAGGCAACACACGGCTATAAAGTGAATAATCTGAAAATCAACCGGTAATAATAAAATATGATTCTGCTATTTTAGCATTGCATACTGTAAAATAAACTGTTACAATACTAACATAAACTAACAAAACCCGATCACAAAAGAGGCTTTTTATGAAAAAAAAATTTGAACGTATAAACCAACTTCTGGATATCATTAAATCAGAAAAAAATATATCTGTTAAAGAACTGGCTGCTTTGTTAGAGGTTTCCGAGATGACTATCCGCAGAGATATTGAAGTCTTAAAAGACAAGGGCTATGTGAATACGCTTTATGGCTCCGTTATCTATACCGGAACCACTTCTTTGAACCTGAATGACAGCTATCATCTGGGTGATGCCAAAGGCTCACATAATGAAGAGAAGGCTCGTATCGGTGCTTTTGCCGCAACACTGGTGGAAAATGGCGACATCCTTATTATAGATACCGGCTCCACCACCGAAGCCCTGGCCAGATCTTTAAATCCTGACCTGGATATTACCGTTCTTTGCTACAATCATAATATCTTATATATTTTATTGCAAAAACCGAATATTAATCTGATTTTCTCCGGTGGATATTATCACCCCAATACTCAAATGTTTGAAAGCCGGGAAGGACTCTCACTCATTAAGAGCACTCGTGCTACGAAAGTCTTTATATCCGCCGCAGGTATACATAAGTCATTGGGGGTAACATGTGCAAATAATTATGAAATCGCAACAAAACACGCTATTTTTAATTCTTCCGTTGATAAAATCCTCTTAGCCGATTCCAGTAAGTTCTCCACTGTAAAATCGTCCTGGTTTGCCGGCGTTGAAGATTTTGATATGATTATTACCGATTCAGGTATATCCCCGGAATGGATCGAATATCTCCAAGATTTAAACATTCCTTTGCATGTAGTATGACCATTATAGATTTTATTCATGACTATAAGCATCTCTGCCGCTGCAATTATTCTTCGGAACAAAAATACTATTCATACAGATTAAAGGAGCACTCACAATATGCAGAAAAATTTCATACCTGTTATTTTAGGCGGTAACCTTGGTTCATACAGTATAGCCCGGTCCTTCCATGAGGCTTACCAGGTAAAATCAATGGTTATCTGCACCGCAACAACAGGACCAATTAAGAAGTCTAAATTTATTATTCCAATTGAAGTACCTGATATGAAAGATCCTAAAATTTTAATCCAGACACTTGAAGATTTAGAGAAAAAGTATCCGACCATGAAAATCCTCATCGGTAGCGGTGACTGGCATGTTGAAACAATTATTGATATCAGAGACTCTCTGGGAGACAGCTACATGATTCCATATGTTTCTAAAGAAACTTTTACAAAGGGAACGACAAAGGATTCTTTTTATAACCTGTGTGAATCATTGGGTGTGCCTTACCCTAAGACAGTAATTCTTCATAAAGATTACGAAACTTTATCTCTTCCCTTTGACTATCCTATTATTATTAAGCCGGCCGATACACCTGCTTATTCTAAGGCTCATTTTCCGGGAAAGAAGAAGATATATTTCGTTCATAGTAAGGAGGAAGCAGATGGAATTATTAAAGCTATCTTCGGTTCCGGTTATTCGGAAAATATCATCATTCAGGAATATATTGAAGGTGACAACGAATCCCTGGGTGTTGTCACCTGCTACCGCTCCTTTATTGATAACGAAGTTAAAATGATTTCTTTTGGTCATGTCCTCTTAGAAGACCCTACGCCATCAGCCATTGGAAACCATCTGGCGATTATAGATGCCTATGACGAACAGATTTGTGAAAATATTAAGAAGATCGTTGAAGCATTGGACTTCAAAGGCTTTTCCAATTTTGATGTTAAGTATAATGTGAAAACAAAACAATATGTTTTCTTTGAACTCAACGGCCGCCTTGGCCGCAGTAATTATTATATTACAGGCAATGGCTTTAATCCTGCACCTTATTATGTCAAGGATTTATTTAAAGAACCTATAGATAGCAATATCGCAGAAGGCAAACCATTTCTTTATACAGTCGTTGCAAAGTCCTTACTGAAAAAAAGAATATCAAAGTTCAGCACTGTTGTAGATGAATATTACAAAAAAGGGTATATCGCCCATCCCCTCGTATACAAAGCGGACAACGGTTTTTACCGCTTTATCTACAGCCGGATTTCATCATTTAATTATTATAAGAAGTTTAAAAACTTCAAAGAAAATACATTCTAGAGGTGACGTATTCATGTTAGGTATATTAGGTGGAATGGGAACGATCGCAACCGAACAATTTATTGAAGATCTCATCAGATGCCAAAGTAATGCCCAGACCGATCAGGATTTTATTAATTATATTTTATTCAACTACTCTGAAATTCCGGACCGTACGGACTTCATCCTCGGTAAAAGCCAGAATAGCCCTATACCTTATTTAATAGAAGGTCTCAAAAAGCTATCCTTATTTAATCCGGATTTGATTGTTGTCCCATGTAATACCGCCCATTATTATTATAATGAAATGCAGGCTTCCACGAGTATACCCATTATCAACATGGTTGAAGAAGCTGCTCAGGAAATTAAAATTCTCAGGAAACATGGCAGGGTTTTGATTCTGGCAACCGAAGGCTCGATTAAATGCAAAGTTTATGAGAAAACCCTTCAGGAAAAAGAACTCATTCCCATTGTCCCTGACCAATCCCTGCAGACCATTGTCAATGCTATCATCTATGAATATATCAAAAAGAATAAAAAGCTCGATCAGGTCATTAATGAAGCATTTGTATCGGCACTCGCTGATTATACTTATGACATTATTCTTCTTGGCTGCACCGAATTATCTACCGCTTACTATCAATGGCCTGATATCAAAGAAACATTTGTTGATCCCCAGCTCGTCGTTGCCAAACGGATTATAGAACGTCTAAAAGGACTGTAACAAAACAGGTTTAAAATGTTACGGTCTTTTTCTTTACCTCTTACCTGTAAAAATCAAGTATATTTAAATTCAACCAACAGTTGTTTGCTTCTTCTCTATCATGCTGTTAAAATAAAATCAGATAGTGTGTTGCTGCACACTAGGGTTATTGCAGAAAGGAGGGAAGCATTCTTGCCCTCACAAAATATTGGCCAATATTTACAAAAAATGCGTAAATCAAAACAAATGACCCAATCAGAGGTCGCAAAACAGTTGAATGTGTCCCCTCAGGCTGTTTCAAAATGGGAATGTAATGATTCCTTGCCGGATATTGCACTCCTGCCGGAAATAGCAAAGCTGTACAACATTGGAATTGATGATATCTTAAACCCTAAAGATAGTGATGAAGCACTTAATCATATGAGCTATCAGCAAATCATCAGTGAAATGAATGCCATGATAGATAATCATGTATTTCAAAAATTGCTGGAAGAGTTTGCGGCAGCCGAATCCGTCAAAGACTTGGCGGTTCCGCTTGAAATCTTTATATTTTTAAATAATCAGCAGAAGGAACAGCTTTTTACTCTTTTGTTTGAAATTAAAGATTATGAAATCATCTTAGCCGATCTCATTCCATATACCAATCTGACACAGCGGACATTGATTCTTAAGCAGCTTTTAAATGAACATCAGTTTTCATTTCTGGAGGAAATGCTTCCTTTCTTGAATCGGGAGCATAAAGATATGATGATTCAGTATGCCGTTGAAAACCATTTGGAATATGATATTATCGAAAACTATATTGTATTCTTTGATAGCAAACAGCGTGAAACCATACAACGCTGGTATAAGGAGAAAATATAATGAATCAAGAAAAATTAAAAGTTTTAGAAATGCTGGAAAAAGGAACTATTACAGCAGAAGAGGCATTGCGCCTGATTGAATTATTGCAGAAAGGTGA
>Ga0153994_1000231_pt1 | contig 17692 bp, 23 predicted proteins | sample TSNC078MetaG_FD_104735 | JGI IMG/M metagenome (GOLD analysis project Ga0153994, IMG submission 104735) | Attine ant fungus gardens microbial communities from North Carolina, USA - TSNC078 MetaG | ecosystem: Host-associated > Fungi > Mycelium > Unclassified | place: USA: North Carolina, Lumber...
AACTCCATTTGGTAAAGTATTTGTTTCAGATATTTACATATTAAATATGGGATTGTAGTTACATTTAATTAAGTCTTTCTGTCTTTCCCTCCTTTCCCCTGCGCTCAATTTATTTCGCTGTTAGATGCTCGCTGGCCTTACTTGAACAAAGGTAATGAGAACTGGGTTGCTATACCTGATAGAAATATACTAAGGCTACAATCAGCATGAGTACAGTTTAACAGATATATGTACTAACCTAAATTCCTCAAAGGCAATGAGAACTACCGGTAAATATATTTTACCATATTGCACTAATAATGATTTCGATGACAACGGTCGCAATGATGAAAACAAATGATGTTTGTCTTGACCAACACAATTCCCTGCGCGCCAGGTCAAGGGTCATCTCATCATAGTGCGTCAACGAAAACAGTGTTGAATATGTCCTCTGTGGACTATTATTTCGTCTCTTCTTTCTCTCATTATTAGTTATTAGTAAGCAATGAGTATGTCTGCCAGCACAGACTTTTCTTACACCTCAGTTCTGCACACTTCAGACTGAGGTAAATGCTTTTATTATTCTATTTTTTATATCATGCTGATGTAGTTAGACTTCGTGTTCTAATAGGTACATCAATGAATTTAGTTCTGCACACTTCAGACTGAGACTTCGTGTTCTAATCGGTCGCTTACTCATCTCACTGCAATAAAAAATAGGTGTGTCTTTATCATCATGATGCCATATTGCTGCCTCCGCCTGGTCTGTTCTACTAGTCAGGTACATGAAGTCGAATTCATGCCGAGCTGTTCTCAGAACTCGCAAAGCACATGGGTAAGAACCTCTGTAATTGAGGGACATCACACTCTTTTCTATGTTATAACTATCACTTGCGCTCGCTATTTCATTATTATTTATCATCATTTCTCGAGCAGAACCTCCGATTAACATCACATTCCCTTCGCGACCTCCTGAAACTCAGTACAATGTCATCAACGACAACTTCATCGGAATTTCATGGGAGTTGAGCTCCTTTGACTCATTCTGTTCGTGTTCTGGTAGCAGACAATCATTATCGTGCTCATCACGAAATACAGGGGGGAAGTCCGTCGATGCCCAGCCGAATGCCATGAAAAACTACTAACATAGTTTGGTTGTCCGTCTTTCAAACCCTTTACGAATCAGGATAGGCGGAAACTCAATGGATGGGTATAATTCAAGACATTGTCTATTGAACTAATCAATGACGGTTGTTAGTTTTACCTATGTGCCATCCCTCAAGGTGGTTCTCGAGTTGACTGATCCTCATGCTCATTTAAATGACGTTCCTGTGAATTTCTGTCCAGCACTGTTTGAAATCATGAATGGAATGTGTGACAAAGTTTGTTCAATGAAGTTCGCGATTGGTCTTAGTATGCGAACTCCGAACGCGTGGAGCAAGATTGTTGAAACGGCTCTAGCTGCAGGAGCCAAACTTGGTGATAGATTAGATGTTTTTGGGGAATGTAGGTCTTCGTTTTTCGCCTTTATGCTGCGTCTTCCTGAATAAGTATGTCAACAGGAGCCTGATTTATACCCCGGACATGGAGAACAAGACGCCTACGAGATACCTGATTAGGTTTGCTCCCGTTTTTTGGTTTATCATACTCACATTGACTAAGCCCACTATATTCCTGAAGTCGCCGAAGCCGCTCGTTATGGTGCTGTCAAACTCAAAGGATGGAGATAGAATTCAAGGATATCCAAATCACGCCTACTCCAGCATGACACTGCAGAACACAAACCTCACTTATAACCTTACTCACGCGAATGGTGATGCATCTCTTTCTCTAGTTATTGTACATACTAAAATCAGATGCAGTCTGTGAATATCTCTTATGGCAGAAAGAGAGCATGGACGCTGCAATGAAGAGGTTCTGATGACTGAATATAATTCTGTGGCATGCAGGGGCTCGAATATCTCTTCAACTATAAGTTTTTTTCATAGCTTTTGTTCTGCCTCGAAAGTTTGAATGGATTTAATGTCCAGTTCGGTGTGGCTCTTTGGGCTATTGATGTTGGCCTCAAAGCAGCATCGATGAATTATACAGCGGTTTACCTTCACACAAGTGAATATGGTGTCCAATATAATCTATCTGATCCACCAACACCTGAAAATAGTATCTCATCCGGATGGAGGACAGGTTCCCTTACTATAGTGCACTTTTTTTAACGGAGGTTGGGGATCCTACTGGTTCAGTCATTGTCAATCTCGACTTGCAAAACTCCACCGCAAATAAGGGCGCCACCGTTGCTGTGTATTGATTTTATACTGATGCAGGTAGAACGAGGGATCGCCTTGTCATCCTCAACTATGCCAGTCCCACCTCTGCCAACGAGGATGCATATCAGCAGTTCCACATCCCCGCAAACCTCACACACAAAGTTTTTAATCGGATCTTGACTGCACCCAATTTACTGAGAGAATTAACATTACATGGGCTGGGCAGACCATAGGTCAAAATGGTGACCTCGGGGGAGACCAAGAAACAAGCACCATAGTTTTAAAGGCTGCACTCGTTTGTGACGCAGAAAAATAAATTGCGTGCAGGGAAAGACAGAAAGACTTAATTAAACTATAACTACATTCCTATTTCTATATGTAAATATCCAAATGCTCCGGCAAATGGAGTTTCCAAGACAACTCAATGTCATTCCATAACAAGGATGTCACTCCGCGACAGTCTGTCTGGATTCCGAAGCGAAACTCTTCATGGGGAACTTGACAATTTCTCCATACCAGTATTTGTTAAATGAGACGAGAGGTTCAATTTTATCTGACATAACTACTTGGATGATATTAGCTCCTGTGGTATTTGACTTTTATCTTTTGATATATCTATTTATTGCGGATACCCTAGTCTTCTCCTAGAACTCACCTCAATTCAAATTTTCATACTGTAGAACGCTCTGAAGTTGAAGAGTGGCGGTATATCCACCAATTTTTCACAACTTCAAGCATAACTGGAATGTGAATGATACTGTTTGATGCATCGGCCATATCGTAGGGCCTTTCCACATGAACGAATAACTGATTCTATGAATTTTGCAAGTAAGTTGACAAATCTCTCCCATGTTTGCAGAAGTCTGCCCAGGGATGAACCGCAATAATTCCACCGATAGCACAAACCTCAAAGGTCATAGGTGTGACAAAAAATCAGAGTCTGGATAACAGTTTCCATGAACCTGGAATAGACAAACATCTCAGGAGCCGGAACGAAATTTTATGTCCATATCAAGGGCATAAATGTATTGACATCTCTAAATTTCTATTGTTTCCTTGTAATTGGATTTTCTGCCTGAGCGCTCAGCGGAGCGGAACCGGAATTGATCACCATGTAGCTCAAATTGAAAATGTCACTCCTGATTGGGTATTTTGATCAGTAATAGTGACTAGCCCTTGCGGTATATGAGTTGCAAGAATAATAGAATATAGTGGAATAGAGAGCGTGAAGATTGAATTCAACACTCCGAAAACGGCTCTAATTAGGATTCGAAGAATTGACTGGGCGGTACGTTTACATTTGATTGCGCTCAATTCTGTAATGAATTTGAAAGCTTTCTCAGTCTCATGGATGATGATGCCTGCGATGCCAACGAGACATAGATTTTTACTCTGACAGACTGTCTCTCCGTGTCACATCATTGTATAGACACGGGCGGTTTACATACCTGACATGACAGCTCCATGAGAATCGGCCTTGACCAGTTTAGGGAACATCGACTATGAAGAAGGTATGGATTTTTGAGTCGGCAAGACGTTTGCTTCAGGCACTGGACTCAAGGTAAGAAGTTCTGACATGTAGCTCATCCAGAGGTGGTGTAGAGGAAGAAAGAGCTAATATCTACGACAAAATGAGCACGGTATGTTTCAAAGCTGAAATTTCTGCGTACTTGGCTTGCTCTTTGTCAAGCTTCCAGGCACCCTTTGCCACCACCTCTCGTTTTCCTATTCCATGTGCCCTTTGCTGCGTCTTGCGTTCCTGGGTCTTCTCGCGCTTTTCTTCCTCCTTTCTTTTACGTGAATCACGAGCCGGATCATCAAGTAAAAGCTGGAGACCGTGAACTCGCTCCAAGTAGTTCGTATTAGGGTCAGACGAGGCGGTGAGATTCGAGGTCACATATCGAGGAATATACGGAGAACTGCTTTTGAAAGCTAGCCGGTTGCCCTATGGATAACTCACCGTAAATCCAGATCAGGTATATAAAATAACATTCACTTACCATAATGCTCTGCAGCTCCTTGTAAGGATCGACCGGTTTCATGGTTTTATCTTCCATTGCGCGTGAGCTTGAAAATTTGTTTACAAGTGTTTCCTTGTCCGACTCAATCGGGCAACCTCGGCATATAATGTAGTTTGATGACTACGTGATAGACATAATGCAAAGTATTCCATACGAAAGTATGTAATTGTCCTGTCCTATCAACAGGGTACAGGTACACAGTATCCTCAAAGAGAACATGATAAAACGAGCGTTTCAGAAGGGAGGCACAAATGATAGTAGTCCAAACGAGAATTCTCAGAAACTCAAAGCGAGAGACGTATTAAACACGAATTACGGTGTGACCGAAGCAATGCTTGAACACGTTTCAGCATTCCGAGAGTTTTCCTCTACCAAGGTAACACTGTGTTAATTTCAGGCGAACGGCTCACGCCGACATTCGGATCTACCTTGGTATAAACGACATCAGCGGACTTGAGCACAATCGATCCCGTCCTGTAACAGGCATCTCCAAGGACGAGCAGCGATGAGAAAAGTATTCTGATGGATAAAAGAGGTGGTCTGGTAAGCGTCTTAAAGGATTATCAGTGGAGAGAATCATTGTGGCAGTCGTATCGAGACAGGTGGAAATAAACTGGAAGAGTGTCAGTTATAGTAGGTGCAGTTGATGGAATCATGATAGAAATAGGCCTGTTTTGACCTAAACTGTGGTTCGAGTTGTAGCGACGGTGTGGATGAAGACGATTAAGTAATCGATACTACCTGCTCAGACTCCTCAACTGAGTTTGAATGTATCGAAGTCTTCTGCATCTGTCTACAGCAGCGTGTATGATGTATGTTGATATTGTGGACAGAGGTATGGCATTTAGCTACAATTACAGGGAATGTCGGCTGATGGGCTCACTTAGCAAAGTACCATGCTACAATAACACGTGTGTAGCTCATTTTCAAAATTTCTCTTGCAGCACCAGTTACCCTCCCCATCGAGTTGAAAAATTCGGACTCGAAAGTCGTCATCCTCTCATCGAGTATCATCTTCTGCAAGAATGCCATCAACACAATTTTGCTGTCGCGCTTGCCAGGATTGCCCGGTTTCAGCATTGGGACAATGGTGCTCAGGGAGAGGCGGTAGATATTGCTAGACCAGTTTTCAATTTCTGCAGATCGTTGCATGCGCTGTTTGTAGCTCTCTCGGGAAATTAATGAAGACGAGAGAGAGATAGAGAACAACTTCGCAAGCAACGCAGCCAATTGTGCTCATATCGATAAGACCGATGGTGACAAGATCCCATTTGCATGAGCCGTTTACTTGAATACCTCAACAGGGCTTATTCATAGATCGAGAACAAAACTAGCAAGGGAGCGTTGGTTTGAGCGATATAAAACCAAGCATGAGTACATACGACTGTTTTGATTAGTAACTTTGACAGGTATAGCAAACCTGGCCATACTGTCGCTAAATAGTGAATGAGCCTTTGCGGAGATGTGCCAATTGGCCCCAGACTCATGACCAGTCAAGCAGGCGCCAGTCCCCCATATACGGCTATGGATGTTGCATGGAATATACCAATCGAAATTGCTTGCACCAGTGATAGTTGAACCAGAGGCTCTGGTGAAAACACCAAGGTAATGCTGGTTGACCTTTTGGAAGGGGAATCAGGCACTATTTCCAGCGAGATTCCAACCGTCGTAATGGGATCGTTAATGCCGTTGAATTCTGCTGCGGCAGGAGCCCTAAAAGTTAGTGAAGTCATAACTATAGCCGCAGACAACAACGGACATACTCGAAACACTATCCCACAAGTCGGGGATCTTGTTGCGGGTGGAAGGTGTTCCACGCATGGCCTCAGTGAAGGCAAAAGTCAAGAATCCAACGCCTGCCATTGGGGTGAGGATAAGACTGAGAAGGCCCATATTCTCTCGCTATGCACGTTGCTGCTTTGAACTACAGAGACCTGAAGTGAGCGGATCGTCAAGATGGAATGACAGATAACAGCAGCATCATAACCCACCACATTGATGCATGAGAAAAGTCAGAACCCAGATCATTATGATGTGGCAGTAAATCGATCATCCACGGGCTACTGGGGCCAGGGCCCTTCCAACAACCTCGCTTTCCGTCTGACAAAGGCTGCTGACTGATGAATTGTGCCTTCTTCTGTCTCAAGCTCCCAGGCTTGAAGAGTGCGAGGCTTGATTCATGCACATCCTCCTCATGGCCAAGGAGTGACTGTCCCCATCAGAGGGTGCCCTGCTGTGGGAAGTTTCTCATGGCTGTACGCATAGAAAAAAAATCAATCAAATGAACCTGAGTAGACACTGAGCTCGAGGAGGGTTTTAGTGGTGAGTCGTCAGTTCTCGGATTAACCGCTGCCCGACTCGCCCCTGTGATCAAAATTCGTGTTGATTGTCAGACGGAACCAAACTCTTCTTGCAGCCGACTCTAGAGACATCGAAGAGCTCTGGGCTTTCCAAATCACCTGCATAAGGGAGATGGGCCTGATAAGGAAATGTTACGCTGTCTAGGAGCATTGAACTGAGAACTCCGGTCACCACAGTCGGTATTCTGGGAGGGAACATTTTGTTATGAGAGGGTTCGTGTTAATCACCAATTAATTAGTAAACCCTTTACTAATCGATAACTGATTTATCCCACAAAGTAAGAATATTTTTTTTGCTGACGTGGTCGATTAATGACTGGTCATCACTCATTGGCTCATTGAGGAGAATGAAAAGAAATGACTAGGTAGTGTATCAAATTGAGGAGATGGAAAATGACTAGGCAAAGTATCGAGCTGAGGAGGATTAAATAAAAGACTAGGTAGAATTGAGGAGATTGAAAGGAAATGATCAGGCAGAGTATCGAATTGAAGAGAATGAAAAAAATGGCCAGGCAGTGCATCGGATAGGATAGGATCAAGGAGAATGAAAAAGTGGAAAATAATCTCATACCCAATGGTGTTGGGTCGCTCCTGCCTCGCCTCGCTCGCATTTCAAGCCTATCTCTCTTTTCTTTGCTGTTCACTTTCTGATCTTTTCTTTGCTGTTCGTTTTCCAATCAATGCTGACCTAGATGGGATCCGTATGCTGTCAACCTTTCCACTACTCGCGCCTTCTCTTCTTTGAACTGGGCCAACCTTTGGTCTCGATAAAGGATGTGTTCTTTCTAAATGATCCGGAGATGTCCCTCCTTGGCTTGGAAGCATGAGAGCCTCAGGCTCACCCAGAGATGGGATTGGCTCCTTCTGTAGCCCTGTAGATGATCCTGGACCTGTGCAGAGAATAAGTACTAAATAATATATATTGATTAACATACTCATGACTTCATCCTCTATGATTGATCCTTGGAAGTGACGTTTTGCCTTGGTGGGCTCATCTCCCTCTTCCTCATGATGCAGAGCAATGTTTTCTTGATAATTTGCCTTCCTCTTTTCTGGGACCTTGTTTTGTTCGTTGTCCTCTTCTGTATCTAGAATGCGACCTTGCAATATGTCACGTAGTCCTAGTAGAGTCAGTGACATAAAATATAATTGGCAAATAAACACACCATTTCGAAGTTTCTTATTGACAAAAGCCTCAAACATATTCTCTTTCCCTCTAGCCACCTCATACATCAGCGTGTCAGCAGAGTCAATTGCAAGAAGACTGATGAATTTCACTGTTTTCTTCTGTGGCTGACGGTGTGCACGGCCACGGATTTGACATTCATCTTGAGCTGACCATGGCTGATCCTGGAAAACTAAGGTCAGTTGGTTGCAACGGCGTTGATCAAAGATCTTACAAAGAGGATGACAACATCTGCAATTGCCAAATTCAGCCCTGCAGATCCAATACTTGAGAAAACGAGTACGCGTGATGGCTGGTCATCACTATGGAATGCTACCACACGTTTGTCTCGCTCTGCAAAAGATATTTTTCCGTTGATGGAAAGTGATGGAACACCATAGAGCATAAGAACCTAAAAAACTATTGTAAGTTAACTCAGAGAGGAGTGCAAATGGTTGCCAACATTCTGAAGGAGTGGCGCCATGGAGGGGAACTCGGCATATACAATGATCCGGCGAGTTCGTTGAGGCTCTGAAGCCCAAGTTGCATGAATCTGAGGAAAGACAGGTTCTCCATCTTGGAAATCAACATCGTCAATTCGATCGTCTTGAAGATAATGAGCACATATCCTTGCACATGCATCCATCTTTGTGCTTTTTTTTGCATTCCACTCCTGAAGTGACTGGAAAATGGGAATAACACCTGCTGGGTCCTCTTTAGAATATCCGACTGCCAACCTGTATTCAAGATAGAATTTCTACACAATAGTGAAAATTTTTTTACAGCAATAGCTTTCTGAATATACCTTTGTTTGGATCTTGGAGTTTCTGATATTTACAACACTAGATTTCCACGTCATAGTACCTATGGGAACAGGGTAATGAGATGACTTACGAAGCCTTTGCATCTTCTGCACGCTCAGTGATGATATCCATTTCCCTTTGTGTTAGCTTCAATAATCCCACAATTTCCTGATATGGAGGAAGATTGAGAAGCGGTGTGCCTGTGTAATCAACACTGGATGTTGTTCTTCTTAAGAAATGGCCTAAAATGCGCTGTTGGTGCCGCCGGATCACCCTAAGGTTCTCTGCAAGGACTTCATGCCCTTTTGAGTTGCTCTTTTTTACCTGACGCAACCGTTTTGCATCTTCCTTCTCCTCTTCATAACAGGATTCAGTAGAAAAATATTCAATCCCTATCAGTCGGGCAAGTGATGAAATATCCTGAAATCCAATAGACAAGTCAAATATAGGATAAACTGGAGTGTAGAAGAGGAGGTACCGTTGCTGCTGTATGCAGAGGTGTTGCAGTCATGACAATTCTAACAGTCGCTTGCTGAAGTACACGTAGGATTGCAACATGTTTGTTGCCAGGATTCCGCATATGATGTGCCTCGTCGACTATTACTGTCAAGAAACGGTGACCAAATATGCTGAGACTCTGTTCCATTCTTTGCCTAAAACTTGGGATTTGCCAAGGTCGTGCAGACCGTCCCCGCTTGAGGGCAGTGTGGAATTGCCTGAAATCGTTGAAAATGGCCTAGAAAGGGGTTGTGAGCTCATATTAGTACCAGAGAAAAATATCAGACATACGGACTGGCTTGCTACAATTACTCTATGATGTGCCCTATGAATTGATGAAAGTAGAGGACCAGATGGTCCCCAAAAATATTTTCCATCAATTTTTCCACTGTAGACGAAGATATCAACAGAATGGGGAGTAAGCAATGTCTTCAACTCACTCACCCATTGGGTGATGAGAGTTCCTGGGCAGATTACTAGGTGAGGGTGAGATGGAACTGTGTCATTTTCATTAAGATAGGGACGTTCGGCTACAGCTGGGTCAACAGAACTATATCAATAATCACACGATAAAGACATACTGATTATAGGGGGAAGGGGTTTCTTATGTTCCTGAAGATATATGACATAATTGAGGTATGCAATCAGACCAATGGTCTGCGCCGTCTTCCCCAGTCCCACTTCATCACCAACAAGAATACCACTCACTTGCGGGTGGCTTTGATCTGTACTGAAAATGCTCCGGAGGATTGAGTGAATACCTGCTACCTGGTGCCAGTGAAGCTTCAGGATGCTGAGGTGTGAGGGTATGCTGTCATCTGCTGAAAGCATGAATGGTTTTTCATCATCCCAAGGTGATATTCCAGAGCGATGTCTGTGGGAATTAAATGAGGGAAATACTCCTTTTCGTAACCCTAGGCGCTGGTCAAGCATCTCCCAGGACATGGAAGCCTCCATTTCCATTCCAAAGTCACAGTCGATTGCCTTCATAGTGCTTCCAAAATCAACAACCTCAGGGATTGGGGCCTCCACTTCGTCATCAAGGCCTCCATCAAAATACTCATCGTATGTTTGATGGAGGCTAGTCACGTCCTCAATAGTGGCAAAATTTTCCAGTGCTTTCTTTGGTACTCTACAGTGACCTGAAATGACGATGTGAGATAAATCAAGATGAGGATTTATGAAACTCACCTTTTTGTGCCACTGGCCTTTCTGATTTTGTCGTACCACCCAGGTGCTGCATGATCTCCTTTAACTCTTCTAGCTTGTCATCGGCATCTTTGATAGCATCTTTCCTGCCCAAAATTCCTGCCATCTCCTTCCATTTTGCCACATCACGGATCAGTCTGTTCAATGTACCCTTTGTTATTGTGCCCTGTTGTAGCTCTATTTACTAGTCAAAAGATTCTGTAAATTAGTATGAGAACATACCTTGAAAATGATGCTCAACAAGCACCTTCTGCTTGTCTGCACGGATTTGTAGTCTGCTAGTATATAGTCTAATGTCTGCCCATGATTTGGAGATCATAATTTTCAGACAACTTCGGACATCCTTGGGCAGAATGTCTACATTTTCAGGGAATGCCTCCTCTCCAAAGAGTTTGAGGCCTAGACTGTCAAAAATTATGGCCACGTAGTCTTCAGCATCAGGCCATGAATTTTCTTCTCGGACAGAAATATCCTGGGGATGAATTCCAGAATCCTGGAGTTCTTTGACAATCAAACCATGAAGGCCCCAGGCCTTGTATTGACGCCGGATCCAGGACCTCCAGATTTCACGTCCTGGATGCTTTGGGAATCCTCGTCCAGTAACAAATCTGTTTTTCTTCTCTTCACCTTCAACATTGAGGAATGCATTGAAATATGATTCTACGTCACTGGCATCATTTCGAGACCAACCAGGGGGTAATTTGTTGTCATCTTCTGGGAAAAGACCATCTGAGATTCCAGTGTGGTCCTGCCAGACTGGCCAGTTCCAGGGTGCACCATTCAAATGGTATAGACGGATGAAAACGCTATCGATGGATGGACTCGGCATAGATATATCAGAAAGTAATTTTTTCACATATTATTATTATTCCATGGATCAAAAACCCTAACCCTCAATGTCTGGTTAAACGACGACATGTGTCTTTTTTGTCTTATTGTAGATGATCTTCTCGACTTGTACTAGCCTTCATTGTCATCTGGAACCACCAACGAATCAACTCCTTCCCTCTATGAACAATTCGTCGATTGTATCGCATGTGCCTTGGGGTCGTGCAGTCCTTCCCCCAGCACTCGAGAAATTTCCTTCCATGCTCGTCAGTTACAATTGGGAGCTCGCCATGCCAGACTCACAGCTATAGCAGATTGCTGAAGGAACTGGCAACGATAGGCTCAACGTACTCGATGATATCGTATAGTGAGTTTCAGTCAATTTTGTACCTGATGCTTCCTCAAAATCGTTGCTCTCTCACCTGTCCCATGTCTCTCATTGAGGTAGAGGCCAACTGTGCACCGACCTTGAGGTACGCTCATTCACCGACTTCTCCATTATACACACTGATATTCTTCTCAGCAGGTCATGCAAAGACATTATCATCATCAGCCCCTTTCAGTTCTTATACCTACTCTCAAGGATCCTGAACCTCGAGTACATTCACATGCAGCTACTGCCCTCATCGGTAAGTATCTCCTATTCTTTGCTTCAATAATATTTAAAATTAATCTTGATATAGCCATCACAGTCGGTCGTGAGGTCTTTTGTCCGGACTCAAACACGCTGATACAGCTCCTCGTTCACATCTAAAGTCAGTTTTCCATTTGTATCCCAGTGTCATGTCTGATAGTGTATTAGAGAGCCCTGCAGATCCGAATGATGCTCAATTGATTCACTACCTGACTTCAACGTGGACAAAAATTGGACAGGCTCTTGGCATGGAATTTGGACTCTACCTACCTTTAGTCATGCCCTATGTTTTATAAATTGCGAATGCCAGGATGGACATTTCGGCATATAGTATTTATACCCTTGTTCTTATTCTGATTCTAATTTTCTCATTCCATGTTTAGCAGATGAAGAGGAGCAAATTAACAACGACTGGGATGGTTGGGAGACTGTGATGGTAGATGGTCAGATCATGGGTGTCAAGACTTGTGCTCTGGAGGAAAAATGTCAAGATTTCGAAACATTATTGACTATTTGACAATTTTGAAGTGTTATGACAATAGTTGCGATACCTTACAGATTACTCATTTGCTACTAGATATTTTATTATAGTTCCTTCCCAGCCCAACTGTCTATCCTGCAAAAGTCTACTGAGAACTCAAAGAATACAAACAAGAGTTCTCCTTATTTGCAGTGAGTCAGGAGGTATGGATATTCCAGTCTTATCTCTGACTGGTGTGGGTGTAGGTAGTTAAATTAGGAGCATTGGGCATGATATGTGTTGTTGAATGGTAAAAATTGTGTTGGTGTGAGTGATGTTGGTGATGAAGGAAGCAGTGCATGTATAGGCAACAGCAAAGGCATCTGGACATGTTCTGTGGTGGTTTTGGCCGAATGGAAAGTAGGTAAATCAAAGTTTGTTCATTAAAACTGTCAGGAAGAAATTCTGTATTTATGTAGCTGAGCAATACCACCGTCTGCCACCAAGCTCTGTGTAATAAATCGTTGAATGAAAAAATGATTGCATCACTGATTAAGTTGAGTCATTTAGTCTTCTTCTTCTTTACTCACAATCATAATGCCATCCTCGTCAGTCCCCAATATGGCCAATGCGAAAACACGCACCTTCAGCAAGATACATGCCCAACATTATTTTTTGGAAAAAATAAAAAGCTATCTCACCGCCCAGTTCTCATTGTTGATAGGCACGGATGAGGAGAGGGACTGGGCAGCGATCATCTATGGCCCCATCAGAACCTACAGAAGAAGAGGTGCAGTACCCAAGGCAGCAGATGGTGATGGCTTCATGCCTGACCTAGATAAGGAAATGGCGATACTTGGGGAGGCCGCCAAAAATGTGCCTGTTTTCAACCTTCCAACAAATTTCAACTTGACTGAAAATGTGGGTCATTCTACAACCAGTAATTTCTTTTTAACTGACATCTATTCCTAGATGCAGCCTGACGTGCGTGTCGGCCGAGCGAGGATAATAATAGCAGATGTGTCCTTATTTGTCAACACGCGAGGAAGGACTTTTGCAAAACGTTTTTGGCGGAGGGGTTACCAATCAAGAGCCATTTACTCACACACCTGCTGCAGGATTATTTCCTGGAAACAATTGCAGTGAAGACGATTGAGAACAAACAGGATGCAATGGTCAGATGAACAAGTACTACAATGGAGTCGATACTGATGAACTTGATAAGATATTCTAACGTGGACATACTTTTACCGTCGAATGACACAGAACCCGAATTACTACAATCTGCACAATGTCAGTCATCAGCATCTGTCGGATCATCTTTCGGAGTTGGTCGAATAATCTTGGCAACTTGAAATGTATCGCAATTGGTAAGTTAATTAATTGCTTTTTGTCTTGTCATGCATTGAAAACATGATTAAGAGGATGAGATGGACGTTTCTGCACTGAACTTGCGCATGATGGCAGCATACTACAATATCTCTTGTAAGTGATCTATGAAGGGCGGAGCTGTGTTTCTCATATTTGTTGCAGATGTCACCGTTGGGGTGTACACTCTCTCCCTGAAAGAACGGACTAAACTCACCTTTATCCAAATCCAAATCCAACAGACAACCTCACTTGGATTTCGTTGAGGCTCCATACCACCCATGAAATGTGGTCGTGGACTTTATGAAGTTTTATGATTTTAACTTACCATTTAATTATTGGCTTGAAAAAGAACTATTTTTTAAAAATATATGTAGTCAGATGAGCTTTACTTACACTTAGACAAGCAGCTATCAAATTTAGGAAATTTCTATCTTCACCGTTTTCCCATTTAACAATAACTTCTTAGATTATCCTGAAGATAAAAAAATAAATATACAAGACACTTGTTCACATTAAAGGTGGCGGATTATCTAGAGGCAATGATGAAAGAGGTCATGTGCACCAGGGTTAGTGTCCCACTCGAGAACTGCTTCAAACTAGCGATGGATAGAGGACAGCCCAGTGACTACGTACCCAGCCCAATTTAAGAATGAATGAATCCATTACTAACGTAGCACTGGCTTAGCTGATTCTCCCAACTCACCAGGATCCAAACCCGCATAGGAGAGCGCGTGAGGAAGTCCAAGGCTATGATGCAACAGATACCACAGCTTCGGGTGGCGTGGTGTCTTTTTTAATAAGATAGGGGCACACAGTTTGAGTTTGTACGTGCTTCTATTCTTCCCATATGCAAGCTCTACCCTGAAATCGTTCAGAAGATTTTCAAACATTGTCCTCCTGTGGCTCACAATGCCGTCATATGTAATCGAGAAACACCACTACTATTATGACACGTCTGTAACCGTTGGAGAAGACTCTTTTGAGAGTCTGCTGAACTATGGACTTCATCAACCTTGTCATTCCTCCCTCTTCTGGTCTCCAGAAAATGGCACCTCTCCCATCAACTTTTGCCTGGGTATCATGACCAGCTTTATCCTGTCTACCTCGACGATCAAGTGCATACTCACTACTACCCGGCACCTGAATACTGACTGGATGGGGAACTCCTTGCATGTTGGTCTCGCAATTACTTTTACATCCAAGTCTAGAATCAATTTTTTTATACACGGGGCCCAATGGCAGGCTGTAATATAGAATCAATGGAATGGGTATTATTCATTTTTCATTATCTATTTATTTATTCATTTTTCATTATCTATTTATTTATTTATTTATATAGCCCCATAAACTAGGCTAAGAATGATTTGGTCTGCCACTGAGCCCCATGTAATAGTTAAATTCAATAGATTACTGATTTACTGATTTACTGATTTACTGATTTACTGATTTAATAAATTACTGATTTAAAAAATGGCTCCTGACCGATCAAGCTATACTAATCCTGATCCTAACCCTCCTGATGGCCAATCTGTTTAATTCTGGCCGCCGTATTCGACACAACCTAGCTGAATTTATTCAGCGGTGTTCAGCCCTTCATGAGAACTCTCTATTCGATGAATTTCTTCGATGTGCACTCACGGGGGAATACAAAAATGAGGAGAATATATGCCAGGTTTTTCTTGATGTCAGCGGATACTCAATCCTTCCTCAAGAGCCACTTATTTTGACACGCGATATTGACTCAGCCATTGGTATTTCAAATGACTTGCTGGTTGCTGGTCCCATCATGCTGTGGGCAGCACCACACACTGGTCATGAGGTTACTCGCTCATTACACCTCACACATACACTTGATGTGAGTAGAGGATTTCATAGAATTCAAAAATGACATTGTCCTACTGCAGGGAGAGAGTAATATCCAATATCACCATATTCCCAACTTTGAACTCGGAACATTTGGAAACCGACATGCAGTCAATGTTTTCTTCCCAAAATTAAGACATTTGGAACGTGCTCGTCCATTCCTGACAACAAAGCGAGAACGAGAGTTATGGTATGATCATGGATTTCGAAAAGCCATTGAGGCTTTGGGTACAACTCATCTTGCATCGGAATACCCAGCAACAATAGAGGCAGAACACGCCAGAGCCAAAAAGAGAAGTGGTCAGGTATCCTGGACCACAAAAATGTTGGATGAATCATTTGTTCCCCAATTTGCTGGAGAAATTCGTCACCAGATCTCAACCAATTGGAATCTGCCAGAAAACGATCGCGAGTGGGCATCAGATTTTTTTTTCATTCACATGATCCGAGGAGTAAAGCATGCCAATATTCATCATTTTAATGATGCTGAAGGTGGACTGGAACGATTCCTGGCTTCATCAAACATTCAACCAACTGCGATGGAGAATGGGAGGTGGTGGATAGATGTAGGGATTGAGATAAGTAGTCCTCAGGGACACTGTATACAGTGGAGAACAGCAGGACATTGCGCAATGGTGCGCATGACCCTAGGTGTGACAGAGCAAAAGGCATCTACCATGACAAAGGTGTCGCATTCCAGGCAAGAAAACAGCCGATTGTTTAAGAGTGTCAATGACTGACCTATTTCTAAGATACTATCGGGATATATCTAACCATCTTCCAGATGTCAGTGGATTCCGCCTTGCACCAAGCAACACAGGATCTGGCCCATACGCAGCAGCCTATCTGCAGGCTTATACCACTGACAAGAGTGTGACCTATAACCAGGATGGAAGACACCACGCAAAATACTTGACTGCAGTTGAGGCTTTGGGCCCAACCCAACCTGGAAACACGATAGAGGACTTGTACACAATATATGAAGGGGCAAAGAAACACAACCCATCAAAGGCCCGGTTGGAAGTCAGGATCCCATCTCAATCTGCAATTAACGTACTTCAACAACTTGATGAGACAGCAATCCGAAGTACAATATTTGCATTCCCTCAACAAGACTGGTGGTAATGTTCCTTGAATATATCATACTTTCACATGGGACTAATACAACGGCAGGGATCTCCGGTTAATCCGACTACTGGCTTGCAGTCAGGTGTTCTCACTGCAGGAAGCTGGATTATTGCATCATCGGTTTATGCCAGAGTCACTGCTCCTTACAGCAGCATGTCTGTGGCTTACAAACAGTCTTCATGCTCGGCCTGAGGATGGCCCAGCTGCACGCGAGCTCATGAGAGCAGTACTTCCAATCACTGAAGCTGATGAAGATATGGAAATAGCAGCGTATAATCCTCGTCGGCACGCTGAATGGATTCCAACTCATGATGAGAATCATCTTGCAGGACATCAGGACACATTTTTGCAAGACGAGCAGGAAGTATTAGAGAGTCTATCATTTGCCATTCCCTGTCATGGAGATGGATACGTTTTCCTTCGAAGGATCATGCATGCTGAACATGGTGTGCCTCGAATGCGAGCTGGGGGAAATGGATTGTCTCCCCATGCATTTAAATTCTGGTTTGACAACATGAGCAGAGAAGACGTGAGTGTTATGTTTTTTGATTCATTGTCTTGATTAAACTTTTGGGAAAGGTGCTCAACCGGTTCCAGAGGAACGATAACTCAGGTTCAGGAATTGCTAGCCATCAACGATCTACCCTCGTCAAACGTCAACTCACGACAGAGTTTGTCCGGGATTCTCATGAAGAAAACCCCATATTATTTAGCCTTCATGAGAAGGGTCTCCACTTGGCACCCATGGCTGATGATACAGGGTCTGACCTCGACAGCGAAACTTCCTCAGGCTCTCAAGATGAACAAGACATTGATCATATCATTTCTGACTTATGGCATCAAATGGTCATCGACATCAAGTCAAAGGCACCAAATCAGGGCAAGGCCACAGCCCCCTCATACCTTGTCATTGATGACAGTGAACGAGTTTCACCAGACGAGGCAATTTTTCGCAACTCAAATCTTCCAGATGTCTTTCGTTCAGTGTGGTTCAGGAAGGGATCAAAAGAAGAATGGCAGACGTCGTTCAACTGCCTTCTTCCAAGGACGCTTGCAGTCAGACATTCAAACATCCAGAATTATCGACAATGTCGATATTTCAAGACCTG
>Ga0153994_1000233_pt1 | contig 17544 bp, 16 predicted proteins | sample TSNC078MetaG_FD_104735 | JGI IMG/M metagenome (GOLD analysis project Ga0153994, IMG submission 104735) | Attine ant fungus gardens microbial communities from North Carolina, USA - TSNC078 MetaG | ecosystem: Host-associated > Fungi > Mycelium > Unclassified | place: USA: North Carolina, Lumber...
CCTTTTAGGCTATACTATCTACTATTCCATAGACTATTGTAAAAAAAATATACATAGTAGATTGACTATAACACAAACTCAATAACATAATATTACAGAAATTAAACAAACTTAAATCTCACAAACCGTTGTAGGAAGGGAGCATAGCAGACTGACTTCAACATAAACTTCATAAGCCAGGTTGGAGGCCTGGATGAAAACCTTGTTCAAAAATCTTCCAGCAAGTTTTTGTTGGACTAATAAACCAACTATTCAAATGAGCCTTGATTTCATCCTGCATCCCACCACTCATCTCCATAGTTGCTCTATCAGAACCCTTGTAAATATACTTGCTCAGTTACTTGACAGCTCCCAATCCAATAAAGATCTCAACATTGAGATAACAATCAAAGAAAAGAAGAAGTTAAGGACAGTAAGGGACCACATATTGATTGGTGAATCTAGCCCCATTGTGTTCAAAAACCAAGCCATTGTTAGGCCTAGCATATAATAGATAACTGTTCTCAGCCTAATCTATTCTTTCTCTATACTCCTTAGGAAAGCGTTTACTATATTTTCCATTAACCATATACTTGGCTTGGGGATTGTCAACACCACATGGACTATACAGCATATACTTGGTGACTTTTGCATAGAGAAGTGGCTGTAGTTGAGGATCAGGAAGTTGAGCTGAGATTATAAAGTTTATATGATGAGAGTCTCAAATGCGATGTTGAGGATATAGAAAGATAAGCAAGTGAACATGGGGAAGACCTCTCTTCTGGAACTCAATGGTGTAAATATGAGCAACAATAGTACCAAAGAAACCATTATCAATGAGCTTGAGGGGTGTTTTCTTCTTTTGCTCAAAGACCCATGATACAATGTCAGGACGATCAGTAGCTGTTTGCCCAGGAAAGAGACTGTAGATAATTTTAGGTCACTTAGGATTAGCAGTTATGGTAAGGAAGAGATCTGGTTTGTGGAAGTGTCTACAAATGGCTATAGCATCCTGGAACAACTGGGTCATAAATCTAGGACTTTCCATATATGAAAAAGGAAGAATGAGTTTGTATCCCAAGGGCCCAACATCTTCTCCATTATGTCTATCATGCACAGCAGTATCCTGTAATTCTTGGTAGAGCTCAGATCTAAGAGTATGTTAATGTGTTCTAGCCCAGTTGTGTTTCCTCTACTCACAATTTGCCCATGCATTAACTACAAACTGCTGGAACAGCTTTCCATCATAGAAGAGAGGTAGCTGAGGACCATCTCTGACATGAAGACAATAGGAATAGTAGCATATATCAAATACTACTTATGAGCAAGCTTGTTCTTCTCTATCTCTTTACCTTGCATTCTCCTCTTGTTCTCTAAGTTGAGTCCCACAGATTGGAATTCTTGGATGCCACCCATTCTTTCCCTTTGGAAACAACAAAACATAATAAAGAACAGCATATGAAGGACTATTCTAGTTAATATATTCAAGTTGTCCTTCTCTTGTTTGTAATACTACATCTCTATTGTCCATTGCATGATATACCCCTTTCTCTGGAATAATGACTGTAATCTTCTCAGCAGTTGGCAAGTTATAGGTTCTTTGATCCTATTGCAAATTCACATATAGCCTAATTGTGATCTCTTCTTGCTCCTCTACTAGCTTTTTTCTAATGAGTTCATAGGTATGACAATAATGACCAATATATGGGTAGTTATCCAAGAGCATTGTTTGAAGATTATTTATCACTACAGGATCTAGGTTATTATTGTTGGTTCTCCTGACATTGAGCTACTCTGCTATATCAAGGATATAGATTTGCACATACATTGGAGTCTGATTACCATGGGGAAGAAAAGCACTAATGAGATGATAAAGCTCTCCTTGAATTTTAAAACAGTAGGGACCTAATTGCCTAGTGACTAAGTTGTCGATTTTGACCCCTACTAAAGTCATAGCAAATGTCACATTATACTGCTGTATATTATTGCAAAATTCTCTTGAGGAATAATCATCTCCAGTCAAGTAGTTATAAAGAATTTCAGTGAGTAGTTGAAGGGGAGATAGTTGAATTTGTCCTTGTAGATAGCACATACCAAACTTTGGATAATTGACCCTTAAGGAAGTGAGCTTTTCATAGTCAAAGTGAAGAGCATAACAGTGAGAACAGATAACAGTCAACATGCCCAAGTTGAGATAGTGAATATTGTTCTCTAAGAATGGCTGTCCAGCTGGTAGATAAGGTATAGGCTAAAGAATAGGTAGTAGAATATCATCTAGAACAATGGCATCTTGAATCTAGTTCAACTGTTAACAATATAGAATTTTGGTATTCAAAAATTATCATATCTGAACCACATCATTTTGCATATCTAACTCTTGAATATTTCCTTCCTTAACATCCTGTTAAACTTAATCAATATTTATCTACAGACAATAAGTGAAATATGTTACTCACAACTCTTAGGATATTTTCCTGCATATTTCTATCCACATTTAGATCACCAATATCTCCTCTATTCTGCTGTTCTTCATAATCAAGTGCATCTGCATCCTCATTCCTCTATTCCTTTATTATTTGATTAATTTTCACCTGTCTCTGTCCTTCTACTTCAACTCCTTTATCTCTCTGAACCACATTCTCTTGTCTCTGCCTTTCTGCTTCTACTCTTGTAATTTGTACTTCACATTCCTCAGTTGTCCTCTGTTGTTACTCAGCAACTTGACATCTATGCAAATCAAGTATAGCATTCTCAAGGTTTTGTGGAACATGAACAGGAGCCAAGTAGAATCTTTTTCTTCCCCTTCTTTTATCTTTATTCCAAACAGGAATAGGAGAAACATTTTAGAGCAAAGCAGATACTACATATCGTTGTGCTCTCTCCTCAGCTCTTTTAGCCTGATGTTCTTCTTCAATAGGATCTATTTCTCACAATTGTCTTACTATTTACTTACAGTTACTCTAAGAAAAAAGATATACTATTGCCCCTAAGAAGAAGACCTCTACTCTAGATCCCTCTTTTAATAAGCAGTTGTCAATCCTGTGCGTATACAGATCACAATGGACCCCTAGCACCAGGTTTATAATAGAAGAGTGTATAGGTATACTACTACAGCATTGCTCAAGAAAACAGTTCTTTTGGAAAAGAAAACCTAAGCTTAGTTACACACTCCAAGCTCTATACCACAGTTGTAGAGTACTGTCCCCTTTACACCTAGAGCCTGGCTTCCAATCAAGGTATAGAGAGAGTAGAGAGGTATAAGAGAGAAAAGAGAAGGGCAGGAGAGGGTAGGGAATAGTAAGTATGATTTGAGAGAGTAAACTCAATAATAAGCTGGTATTATTTGTACATGTTATATTCCTCCCACACATCCATTTGTGTTGAATTATGAAAAGAGGAGAGTTGTGATAATTGAATATATTGTTGAAATTTGTCAAAATAAGAAGAGAAAACAGAAAGTCATTTATCAATTTCCTCTAACTTTTCCTGATTTTATTCGATTTTATTTGAATTTTGTAGAGGTTTTTGAGTGAAAAGTGTATGTGTGGGAATACTTAGGTACATATATGTGTCAGCACCATCTTCCCACATTGGTCTCGCATATATACTAAACTAGACAAGGTTTTCATTTGGGCCTCTAGCCCATCCAGAATCCTCTATTAATTCTATGTTATTAAGATTGTGCTAAAATCAGTCTGCTATGCTCTCTTCCTACAACAGTCTATGTAACAGTAAGTAGTATTGTCTATCAGGTCGCTTTGCTCCCTCCAACAATGGTTTGTGACATAGTGAGCAATATTGTATGTCAGGTTGCTTTGCTCCCTTTCTACACTGATAGTTTGTACTGTTGTAAGTCAAGTCACTCTGCTCCCTTTCTACAACAGTAAGGCCACAGTCAGCTCACTTTGCTCACTGCCTGTTCTAATTTATTCCAATTTATCCTAATTTATTTGAATTTATTCTGAATTTTATAGAGTTTTTGAGTGAAAAGAGAGGGCATATGAAAAGTTGAACTATGTGTCAGCACCATCACTCCCATGTTTCTTCTTGCATACATAGTAGATTCAGTGATATTACAGTGGTATTTGGAGGAGATTTTCATTAGACTTTGTCTATGGTGCCTAAGGGAACATGTCAACAAGTGGTAGCAGTATCTCAAACAGAACATATGCTTGGGTCACCCTGAAGCTGATAATCAACATGCTCAGTGGTTGCTGGAGATTGGTGCTGGGTCAACTATGGATAACAATGAGATGATTCAAGTTCCTCAGTCCATAGTTTGCACTAATCTCAATGCTTTTATCAATAGGATCTATCTAGGAATTGGCAACCAAGGGCTCAAGATGACTAGTATTTCTTGGATTGCATTATTCTCTGTCCTAGAAATGATAAGGTACATGATATTAATGAGGCCATTCTTTGACAGTTCAACCCAAATGTAGAGGTCTATATACTGAGAAGTATAGACTTTGTGTCTGGAGAAGATAGAATATACCATACCTATCCTGCAGAGTTTCTTCAACAACTCAATGCTGGTGGAATTGTCTCTTGCTTTTCTCTGTCTCAAGGTTGGCTCTCCAGTTATCTTATTAAGCAATTTGGATCCAGAAGAAGGACTTTGTAATGGGACAAGAATGGTGGTGTTGAATGTGAGAAGAAAAGTGCTCCAGTGCAGGATTATTAGCAAGGATAGGAGATTTAGAGACAAGGTGGTGTTGATTCCAAGAATCAGGTTATCACCTAATGCAGAGACATTGCCTGTGCCACTCAAGAGACTTCAATTCCCAATCAGGCTAGCCTTTGCTATGACTATCAACAAGTCTCAAGGACAGTCAGTGGAGCATATGGGGATTAATTTGCAAACATTAGTGTTCTCCCATGAACAACTTTATGTGGTCTTTTCAAGATGTACTTCACCTCTGAATATCTCAGTACTTCTTCCAGAGCAGAGCTAGGAGAGTAGACAAACACTCAATGTAGTATATAAAGAGGTATTCAATAGCATTAGATTATAGATTGTATATGTATCTAACAATAGACTTGAGATTGATTTTTTATGATTTGAGAGATAAAGAAAGGAAACATAGCAGACTAACTATAACACAAACTTAATCATATAGTGTTACAGAAAGTAGACTGACTTTAACCTCACAGACTGTTGTAGAAAAGGAGCATAGCAGACTGACTTCAACACAAAGTTCAAAACACAGAATTAGTAGAGGAATCAAGCCAGGCCAAAGGCCTGGATGAAAATCTTATATTCCACTAATTGTTAATAGATGAATATTTATGAGGTATAACAGAATATTGGGGATAGAAATATTCAAGAGTTAGATATAGAAGATGATATGATTCAGGTATGATGATTTTTGAATACCAAAACCCTATATGCTTAACAGTTAAACTAGAATCAAGATGCTATTATTCTAGTTGTTCCAAATAATATCCCACTACCTATTCTTTTCCCTACATCTTATCCACTAGCTGGACAGCCATTCTTAGAGAACAATATTCACTATCTCAACTTGGACATATTGACTGTGAGAAGCTGAGATCCTCATTGGTCAATTATCCTAAGTTTGGTATGTGCTGTCTATAAGGACAAATCCAATTATCTCCTCTTCAACCTCTTACTGGAATTCTTTACAACTACTTGACTGGAGATAATTATTTCTCAAGAGAATTTTGCAACAATATATGGCAATATAATATAGCATTTGCTATGACTTTAGTAAGAGTCAAAATCAACAACTTTGTGACTAGACAGTCTGATCCTTATTATTTTAAAATTTAGGAAGAGCTTTATCTCTCTGGTGCTCTTCTTCCTCATGGTGATCAGACTCCAATATATGCACAAATCTATATCCTTGACACTACAGAATAGCTCAATGTCAGAAGAGCCAACAACAATAATCTAAATCCTATGATAATGGACAATTTTCAGACAATGTTTCTAGACAGTCATCTATATATTGGTTGATACTATCATGCATATGAGCTTATCAAGGAAAAACCAATAGATGAACAATAGGAGGTCAAAATTAGGTTGCATGTCAATTTATAGTAGGATAAAAGAACTCATAATCTATCTACTACTGAAGAAATTGCAATCATTATTCCTGAGGAAAGAATGCATCATGCATTAGACAATAGAGATATGGTATTATGAACAAGAGAAGTAAAAGATAAGGCAACTCAGATGACATCTTTGGATAATCAACTGAGAGACATAGTTAAACTACTTAACTATTATAAAAATATGTGCATACTAAATATGTCCTAGTAATGTCTCAGTGTAACATGTCTTTAATGTGACTAAGTAGTATTTCTGAAGAACAAGAGAGAAGAAATGAAACTTGAAGTATGTAAGTCTACTTTAACACTTCTTTTGGACTGATACACTTGTAATTCTCTGATTGAGTCCTATTCAACATACAAATTTACATAATGTATTCCTTGGTAATGCCTTTGTAAGGATGTTGGCCACATTTTTTATTATTAGTGTATATTGGAATATAATATTGCCTGATTTTATGTGTTTTTTAATAAAATAATGCTGCATATTCATATGTTTTGTACATCAGTTGTTCTTGTTATTTAAGCTATTTGAAATTGAACCACTGTTATCTGTAAAAATTTTGAGTGGCCTTGTAACTAATAATCCTACTTTATCAAAGTACTTTAGCAACCACAGAGCTTGTGTAGTTACTTTTGAAAACGCCATGAACTCTGTCTCTACTATAGATAACGCTACTGTGTCTTATCTTTTGCATTACCAGGAAACTGGCCCCTAGCCACCATGAATATATTGCTCTCATTAGATCACCTGGTATCTTTGTATCCAGCATAATCTAAATCAATATACCCACTAGGTTTGAGACTGTCATCATCTTCGTATGTGATATTATAGTCTATGGTGCCTTTAATGTAAACTATGACATGTTTCAATGCATTCTAGTAGGTTTTTCCTGGGTTGTGGGCAAAATGAGCTAGCTTATTTACTGAAAAGGTAAGGTCAGGTCTTGTAGCAATCTGTAATCACATTAACAATCCTAAAGCTTCACAAAAGGGTATATTCTTTATCTTTATCTGATGTAGAGGGGCAATCCTCAGTTGAAATTGCTAGGCTAGGAGGAAAAGGAGTTGTTACTAGTAAACAAAAATACATGTTAAACTGTTTGAAAAGACATTTATAGTATGCTTGCTATGATAGAGTAATATCTTTTTGCTAGTTCCTATCTATATGCACACCAAGGATTAGTTTAGCTTTACCTAGATCCTTGATCTCATAGTTTAATTCCAGTTGCAATTTTGCTAGATTTTTACCCTCAATAGTAGAGAAAGCACCTAAGATGTTATTAGTCCAAATAGAGGTCAGTGTAAGCTTGTCATTGTATACTCTCAATCAGATTTGAGGATCAGTATGTGATTTGTAATATCCATGGTCTTAAAAGATTTTGTCCAAATTTTTTGTTTAGTCATGAGCTCCTTGTATCATTCCATAGAGAGTTTTATGCAGTTTCTAGACATATTTATTTCCTCTTTCCTCAAATCCCATTGGTTGCTCTATATAAATGTCATAGGCATTGTCACTATTAAGAAATGCAGACACAAAGTTAATTTGCCAGAGACAGAGCTGTCAAGATGCTACTATTGCACAAATAAAATGAACAGATTCTAGTTGAGTGACGAATACATATGTTTCTTCATAATCTTCTCCTATAACCTGAGTGAATCCCTTTACTATAGTTTTGGTCTTTTGCCTCTCCAGTTCTCTATCATCCTTCCATTTTATTGCATAAACCCACTTTGATCTAACTATATTTTGTCCTATTGGTCTTAGTATGACCTCATAAATATCCCTTGCTTTTAGCATTCTTATCTCTGCAGCTATTGGTTCCCACTATAAATCCAGTCTTCTTATTGTCTCTTTGAATATCTTAGAGATCCAATTTTCACTCTCAACATTGTTTGCTATTGGTCTATTGAGGTATTCAAGGAACTCCTGTAACTGAGTGCTTGGCTTTATAGATCTTTGTGATCTTCTTAAGACAATAGGTCTTTGGGAATCTCACTTGACTTTTTATCTGGTTTCTTTTCCCTGGCAATAGCAATATTGTCATTACTATCCTTATTTAAGTCACAACTGACCAGGGGTCTTGGGGCAATTCTCTGTATCAATGAAAGTATAGGTTCTAGACTTGCATTGTTGGGATTTATATATAAATAGGTCAATGTTATCATAAAACATGGCTGGGGTTGGTTGCTTGACCAGGTAAGTTGTTCCCTTCTCAAAGATGACGTCTTGTAATTTAAAAATAGTACCAGTGCTTTTGTCTAGGAGCTTATAACTGTCATGTCCAAAGTATCCAAGCAAAGCAGTTTTAACAAATCTAGGGTTTAATTTGGAGAGATTTAGGTCCAAAGAAATATGAGCATAAAAGGTATAGCCAAAGGGTTGTAGGTATGATACATTCTAGTGTTATCCAAACTACAGTTCAGTTGGGATTGTTTTTGGTTGTTAAGAGTTAGGTAATAGGTTCTGGATATAGACTACTATCTGCATAGCATCTACCCAGTACTTAACAGGTAGGCCAGATTCAGTCATGGCTATTTGGGTTTCATTGAGTATAGTTCGCATTAAGTGTTTTGCCATACTATTTTGTTGATGTACATATGGCATTATGGATTCAAAATTCAAACCCTTTTCATCACAATAGTGTTCTCATGCACTGTTGTGCTATTCTCTGCCCATATCTAACCATACTTATTTCAGCCTTTTTCTAGTCTAATATTCTACCTCAGTATGAAAACTCTTGAAAATGTTCAGATTATACCTGACATGGCCCCCATATATCAATATGTACATGTTCAAGGATTTTCTTTTCCCTTGACTTGTTATCATTGTATAGGTATGTAGTATGTTTGCCATAGATATAATCCTTGCATAATCCACCTATTAATGATTTCTCATAGACATTTAGCCCATCAACAAGGTTCTCTGTTATCATCTAATAAATTATTTCTACTCCAGCATAAGCCAAATGTCTGTGTCATGTGGCAAAACTTGTGGGTTTTTACTTTGATTATGTAGTAAAGGCAATCGGTTATGGTTTGTCTATTTCAACTACATATAGTTAGCTAATACATGTTGTTGAGATTATATCTATTCCATTTTGTATTCTTATAAAGGCTTTGTTTCTCTTGAAGTTTGCCTTTGCTCCCTTAATGCTTAGTTTGGACATCGAGATCAGATTAGATCTAAACCTAGGTATGTATAGGATATAGTCAAAAGTAATTGTTCTCTTTACTTCACCAATGTTTGTCTAGAACTCGATATTCCTCTTTCCAATAACATTGAACATCAACCCTTTTTTAGTGGTCAGTTCAGATAATAGTTGGTTAAAGGGAGTATAGGAAGTAAATAATAATAAGTTAGCAAAGTAATGGTCACTTGTACCAGAGTCAAGAAGTATAAGGATATCAGGTTTATTATTGGAGTCTGTACAGAATTCTAATGGCCTTTTTGCAGATATATCCTTAAGACTTTCTACACCCTTCGTTTTATATGTTTGTCAGTTAGGGTCACTAGAACTGAGGGGTGGTTTGTCATTAGATGTGCAGTCATCATTAAGAGCTGAGATAGCAGGTATCTTGAACTTAGTATCTCCTATAGTTATATAGGCAAAAACTTAGTTGTTGTCTTCATTAGTAGAGACAGCATTTACAGTAGATGATGGTTTAGTACTTCCTTAGTACATGTTTGCTACTGATCCCTTGAATCCACCTCTTTTTCTTCACCTGGCCAGTAGCACACATTAATAGTGTGCTTGCAATGATTACAGTTTGGGTTGGTATAGACTAGGAGACTTTGATTCTTTTTTATGTAAGTATTGGTCTAGAGTGCCATAATAGAATGAGATAAGGATTTGGGATAGTCATCTTTGGTACAGAGCCACCATATGTTAAGCTGTTGGATAGCTTTAAATAGGGGCATACTGTTGTAGAGTAATACTACTGCAGGGTTCTAGGACTTTGGGAGTGAGTTAAGCAAAATGGTTTTGAAGCTGGTATCTGATATCACAATTCCCATAGCATATACTTGGGATAATTTGTTGTGCATAATAGACAAATGAGTAGGGAAGTCATTATTGTCAGCAAATTTCAAGGTTGTGAGTTTATTTATTGTTTGTTGCTGTCATTCTAGTGGTGTCAATCTCTAGGCTATTAGTATTCTTGATATTGAAAGTGAGTAAAGTTTTTGTTTATATATCTCAGGTCTTTTACTCATTCAAAGATAGTTTCTTAGAATTCCATGAAGTCTCTGCTATAGCAGTCTCATCTTTGGGTTCAGCAGTTAAAGTACTAGGCCTAGTAATTGTCCCATCAAGGTATCCATGGACTCCTCTCATTTGGGCCATAGTCCTTATAGTATTGCTCTATTGTATCTAGTTCAACCCATTAAATTTGTCTGATTCATTTAGTTGCAATAGTATAGGTTCTAATATGTTTGCTATTACAGTAATGTAAAAGTTAAGTATGTGGAGTACATGTAGTGTAGTCTGTTTTGGATATTTAAGGATATAGACCCATAACCTAAAAGATAAGGCAACTATACAATAGTAGTAAGTAAAATAGTAAATGTTAGCTACAAGGAGCTTACCTTAAATGATACCTTCAAGTGATCAACTCAGGGACATAGTTAGACTACTCAACTATTATAAAGACATGTGCATGCCAAATGTGTCCTAGTAATGTCTCAGTGTAACATGTCTCTAATGTGACTAAGTAGTATCTCTGAAAAACAAGAGAGAAGAAACAAAACCTGAAGTGTGTAAGTCCACTTTGACAAGAAGAACAACTTAAATGGATTAGCCAGAATAGTCCTTCATATGCTGCTCCTTGTTATATTCTATTATTTTCAAAGGAGGAAAATAGGCAGCATCTAAGAATTCCAATTCATAGTACTCAACTAAGAGAATAAAAAGAGAATGCAAGACAAAGAGATAGAGAGAAATGGGCTTGCTCACAGGTGGTTTCTGATAGATGCTACTATGTTTATTATCTTCATATCAGAGATAGTTCTTAATCACCTCTCTTCTATGGTAGAAAGCTATTTCAGTAGTTTATTGTTAATATATGGGCAAATTGTGAGCAAAAAGACTTAACTGGGCTAGAATACATCAACATACTCTTAGATCTAAGCTCTACTAGGGACTACAAAATGCTGCTGTGCATGATAGGCATAATGGAGAAAATATTAGGATTTTAGGATACAAACTAATTCTTCTCTCTTCTTATATGGGAAGTTCTAGATTTATGACCTAGTTGTTCCAGAATACCATGGCCATTTGCAGACACTTTCATAAACCAGACCTCTTTCTTACTATGACTGCTAATCCCAAGTAGTCAGAAATCCTCCACAGTTTCTTTCCTAGATAAACAGCCATTTATTATCCTGACATTGTATTATAGATCTTTGAGCAAAAGAAGAAAGTACTTCTCAAGCTCATTGATAATGGTTTTTTTGGCACTACTATAGCTCATATTCATACCATTGAGTTCTAGAAGAGAGATCTTTCCCATATTCACTTGCTTATTTTCCTTCATCCTCAATATCATATTCAAGACTCTCATTACATAAACTCTATGATCTTAGCCCAACTCCCTGACCCTTAACTACAGCTACTTCTCTATGCAAAAGTCACCAAATATATGCTACATGATCTATATTTTCAACTTCTTCTTTTTGATTATTATATCAATGTAGAGATCTTTGCTAGATTAGAAACTGTTAAGTATCTAAGCAAGTATATCTATAAGAGTCCTAATAGAGCAACAATAGAAATTAATGGTAGGGTGCAAAATGAAATCAAGGCTCATTTGGATGGTTGGTTTCTATGTTAACTTCTATATACACCAGATTGTCAATGAAGTGTTAGCTAGACAAAGTATGGAGAAGACTCAACTTACTGCTTAGTTTGACTACAACTCTACCTTTGGGCCTTACCTACTGGTAGTTCCCTCAGCACTATATCTGGAATGCTAAAGCCAAGTCATGGCATCCAAGACAATAGGCCAAGGTAATTAATATCATGACTTGGCAAAATGGCTAAGTCATTATTTATATTTCTTTTTTTTTATTTTGGACTTACTACATAGGAAAGAGTGTGGGAAAGTGTCATGTCACAGTGTTATATCACATGATAGGTCACATGATAGGTGTGGGAAAACAGTGCACAAACCATGTAATAGTTGTATAAGTAGTATAGAAAATCTAATGGGAATTCTATTGAGTTTTCTTTGTCAACTCAGACTTGGAGGATGATTAAGTCATTTAGGCTAAGTCACTACAGTCTTAGCAAAATCTAAACCTAGTACCTATGAGAAACCTTGAGTGACAATCTGAGCCTTAAACTTGATATGTTTTCCATAGCTATTGAGCTTCTCTTTGAACACAATGCAACTCTTTATTGTCTTTTTGTCATTAGGTAAGCAGTTAATATACTTGAAAACTCTAGCTTTGACTAATTGATTGTACTTGGACTCAATGGCTTTCTTCCACTGTTTTGAGTAAAATGACAATAGGGCTTCTTTCAACATTCTTGGTTTTGAACTTATAGAGATAAAGGCAAATATAGTATTACTAAGGTTAGTGGATTGATCTTTGGTGCAAGAGGGAATGATAGTGTTTTTTTTATAGACTAAGAGGGAAAGGTAGATAGATAACTTTCAAATAAGGCTACTTTTGAAGGATTAGATAACAAAATTGATAGAGAAATACTATTAGTTGATATCACATTATCAACAAGCTTGTTAATGCTCTCTGGAGGAGGTGATATGTTGTTAATGATAGCCAGATCACTTGGTGAGGAGTTTTCAATAAAATCAACATTACAAGAGCTAATTAATTTTCTAGGAGTTTTGAGATCTTCAAGACAATATTCCTTTGACTTATTTGTTTACCACCTAAGTATCCAAACCTTTACTGCTTGAGACTATAACTTTCCATCATATACTAGCTTTGACATATAAGTTTATCTAACTAATTCAAAAATTCACAAGTGGGATACATCAGGTTTCTGTCCTGTCTAGGCTTTAAAGGGGACCATAGAGTCCAAGCCAGAAGTGAGTAATAAGCTTTGAATATGGATAGTATACAGGAATACTTCTCTCCAGCATCTCAGGCTTAGATCAGCAGAGTGTAACATGTATCTGACCATCTTAAAAATAATGGCAATTACTCTTTCAGCAATGCCATTTTGCTAAGGGAGGTAAGATAGTGTTATTTTATGAATAATACCATTGTACTGACAAAACTTGTTCATAGTGAAACTAATAAACTCCAAACTATTGTCGCTTTGTAATCTCTTAATCTTGAACCTAGACTAATGTTCCAACATAGCAATCACATTCCTGACAGTACCTTCAGCTTCCTCCTTTGACTTTAAAAGATATCTAACAGGGTATCAGCAACTGACTTCAACAACAACAAGGGCATAAACATAGCTATCCCAGGTAGGTACTAATATTGAACCTATTAAATTCACAACAACTAATCCATCTTGCTATATTTAGTATTGCTAGTACCAGGCATAGGTTTTTGGTGAGATTTTCCATGAGTACAACTAGTACAAATATGATCATAATCATTAGGTGCCTTGAGATTAAGTCCATTAACAGAACTCTTTTATTTTATCAAGTTAATTGTTCTAGGACCAATATATTCCATTTGATAATGCCAGAGTCTTATTGATCCTTTGTGAATAGAAAATATAGCACAATCAGTATCTTCAGCACAATTGATGAAGTATAGGAAACTACTAGCATTCTTGAGGATAACATGAAATAACTCTTGATCACCTAAAAAGATGACAACTCCATTACTTTGGCTAGAGTAAGAGGCTTTTTTATATTGTAAAACACCTAAGCTGACTAGATTTGCGCCTAGGAAAGAGACATGAAGGACATTTTGGAATATAACAAGAGTAATTAGACCAGATGAAAGCTTGGCTTAGAAGAAAACTGATCTATAACCAATAACAGGTGTGTGATTCAAACTACTGACAGTCACCAACTGACTATCATTAGCCTCAGAATAGCTAACAAAATGCTCTCGTTCAGAGAACATATGAAAGAATGCTCCACTATCAAGAAGAAAACCTTATAAACCCAAACTAGTATTGTTTATTGTTATCTACATCATTCTAACTTCTCTGTTATCTCCCACTGATTAAGATAACTCTATAGCCAAATTTGCTGATCTACCTCTACTACCTCCACTTGAACCATCTTTCTTTTCTTTTTGAGGACATATTGGACTCCAATGACCTTTCTGACTATAAGTGTGACATATATCATTGGGTTTTAGATTGAAGGTCTTCTTTTTGAACTTCTTTTTCCTAGCAGTGTTTCTATAATTTGAAGCTCTCTGTGATTTAGCAACTAGTGCTAAGTGCTCAGTCTTGCCTTTGTTTCTTGTTATATGATCATATAGGCCATTCAAGCTTATTGTTGCTTGAGACAAGGTAAGGTTTAATCCTTTTTTAATAAGAGATATCTTGAGAACATTCCACTCAACATTGTTGTTAGGAAGTGAACAAAAAATAGTATAGGTGAGCACTATATCATCCATAGTACTCTTTTCTTCAACAATTTGACAACAAATATTAATTATCCTTCCAATGTAGTCAGGCATAGGGGTAACACTATCCTAATCTATTTTCTCTATAAGTATATAAACATTGAGGCTTTGTTGGTCTTTGACATTGCTCTGATAAAGAGTATCTCCTTTGATGTAAATAAGTTTGCAACATGATCAGACTGAGTAGAATTAATGAAATTACTCAGTAACCCTATAGTAGCACTATCCATTCACAACTAGGTTTTGTACTACTCTTTTGGTTTCTCTAGCATCGCTAAGTACTATCTATTCTCAGAAGTAGTGCAGTACATCGTTCTGGAGTATACTTCTATTTATTACTCCTCTTCTCTATCCTTTGTCTGTTCTATCTTTGACACCAAGCTAGGAGAGCTAAAGAATGAGTATAGAGAGATCAGTAATCTGCTGCTCTTATCTTGAATAGAGGAAGAAAAAGAAAAAGAACTAAATACCACTTAACTTCTGCATATGTTTCACAAATTCTTGATGATGCTATACTTGACTTATGCCAATGTCAACTTGCTCAATAAAATCAACTGCTTGATCATTTGCAAATCACATAAGTAAAGACAGAAAGACAAAGACAGGTAGAAGAGAGACAGTCATAGCAATGGAGAGTAGTGGAACGGTTAGAAGTGGTACAAGCAGCAAGAAGAGTTGAACTTGCTTATGTAGTTCAAATCAAATTAAACCATAGTGGGATAGAGAAATGAGAATGGAGATGCTCTTGATTATGAAGAATAGCAGAATAGAGAAGGTAATGGGGACCTATATATCATTCCTTCTTTCCCTCTAACCACCACTATGGTTAAATTGAATATTCAGAATAAATCCTATGCTACTAATGCTCGTCCCCCTGGCCCCCAGGCTACTCCTACTAGTGTTGGTAAGTCTCCAGACTCACTCAACCTTATTTCTCGTGCCAGCTCTAGAGCTGGTAAACATGTTCATCCCAGAGGACACTCTCGTGCTCATCGCACTGTCAGACGCTCCTCCAGGAGTGTCTCAGCTGCTGAGGACTCTAGGAAAGCATCTCCTAAGCCCTCTTCTTCCTCTGAGGAGGAGGAAAGTGAAGAGGAGGAGGTCAGTCCTGGTCCCAGGACACCTACTGCCTCTAGAATCATTACAGGTAAGCTCTCTGCTGCTCCCTCTCCCTCTGCTCCTGAAGGGAGAACATATTCTATGAGTTGGAATGATCAAGTTTCTGCTGAGGATGTCTCATGGCCCAAACCATGGAACAGCTGAGTCATCTTCTCTAGTAGAGGGTGGTAGTGCAGTGGCAGGCACCTGTGACGTGACAGGTGACAGTGACACATTAGTCATCCGTGACAATGACAGCTTACCTCAGGTGTCACAAACCTGTGACAAGTAACATTGTCACACATGATATCACACATGATTGTGACTTGTGAGATAGTGAACACCATGTCACATCTTTGTCTGGTCACTTTAGTTATTTAGAGAATAATGCCAAAGTCCTCACCTCGTCTGTATTGCTCGCTTTATTCAGAAGCATCCTATTGGAAGCTGTCCGATCGAGTAGTTTCCTCCTATTTTGGGAGCAGGTTCCATTATGTGGCATCTGTTCCAAACTGTGTCTGCAGCAGGATGGGATCGTTTTAAGGTCTTACCTCAGCCTAACTCTCCTTCACTTGTAGAGGCAATGAGGACTCTTTATGGTCCTAACTTACCACAGGAGCCGTCTCCAGATACTGAGATAGCAGTTGATCAACCAGCAGTGGAGGAAGCTCCCTTCACTACTGTTACTAACAAAAAGCCCAAGGGCAAGGGCAAAGTCCCTCCCTCTACTAACCTCTCTGCACCTTCCCAGAACGTGCCTACTCCTGTTCCAGTGGTGTCGAGAGCGCCACCTCCACCTCCACCAGCCAAGACAGCTACTGCTAAGCCCACTCCCGTAAAGGTGGCCACCAAACCCCAGGTGCCCAAGCAGGCTTCTAAGTCCTTTGCCCAAGCAGCTCGTAGTGGAAACCCCCAGTCCACTCCAAGGTTTGCTCTGGCCTCTGCTCACCCAGAGTATGAGAGCCTTCTTCGTCTCCATGATATGTTTCCCGACCTTCCTATGGAGAAGGTCCTAGCCATGCACCAATCTGGCTTTGGTGCTAGTGCCTCTCCAAATAGGGGAGGTGCAGTTCATTCTGGTGCCTCAAGGGCACCCAAGATGACAACACATGGGCCCACTAGGCGCCAAGTGTTGATTCCACTTGACACTCCCACTGCAGAGGTCGTTGTGGCAAATGCTGCTACTGCAGTTAAGTCCTGTAACAGGGGCTTGGTTGAGGCTCACTCCAAACTTAGAGTTGAGTCAGTGCACAAGGCATGGGATGGAATATCCATGTCTACTAACTTTGTTGCATCGGCAGCAGAGTTGGAGGTGATCAAGCAGTGGCTTAAGAAAGTCGCTGGCTTGGCTGTGAGTACTGTGGTAGAGCCTCGGCTGCCACAGTCCAAGTCCTTTCTGAAGATTTTGGATGTTCCCTACTGGGGCAACAACTCTTCGCTTCCTATTACACAGGCTCAAGTTGAGTCTGTGATTGCTAACACTCCTATCTTTGAAGGAGTTGTACTTGCTTCTCGTCCGCGCATTATGAAGGCGTCTCCAAGCTCAGATATGTCTGTAATTTGGATTGACATCTGGGACTCTCAGAAGGGTTCCAAGGGCAAGACCCTTATTAACCGCTCTTTCAATTTTGGGCGTCACACAGCTACAGTCCAGGAGACTGCTATGCATCCTGGGATTGCCCAGTGTTGCAACTGCTGGTGCTGGGGACATCCAACCCATGCATGTCGTGCTCAAGGCGCTAAGTGCCAGAAATGTGGTGGACCACACAGAGTGGAAAACCACAGATCTATGGCTTGGTGTTGCAAGGCTAATCCCAAGTCCA
>Ga0153994_1000235_pt1 | contig 17520 bp, 9 predicted proteins | sample TSNC078MetaG_FD_104735 | JGI IMG/M metagenome (GOLD analysis project Ga0153994, IMG submission 104735) | Attine ant fungus gardens microbial communities from North Carolina, USA - TSNC078 MetaG | ecosystem: Host-associated > Fungi > Mycelium > Unclassified | place: USA: North Carolina, Lumber...
AAGAAGGCTTCTGCTGAGCCTAGAACCAAAGCATTGATCATGGCGGTTTCCAAGATATTAGCAATTTAATAAACAGTAACATAGTGGTTACCAGTTAATCTGCTTAATATCTCAACCATTACTGATCACCTCAAGATGTGACTGGCATCAATGGAAAGGTCTTTTCAAGGGCATTTGGGTGCCATTAAGACTGTGGGAATTGTCAAAGAATTGGTAGAGATATAGCCAAATGAAGTTTGTGACAAAGGGTATCCCTGATAAGACATACCTACTAGAGCTAGGGTAGTACACCAAGGAGATAGTAGTATCATACTTGGTATGCAAGAGGTGTGGGAAGCAAGGATGTTATAGGAAGAAGAATAGAGAACAGGGGGTAGTTTCAAGGAGATGATTAGAAGAACTGAAATGGTGTGGATATTCAAAGAAAAAGGCAGCATACCTCATTGAGGAAAATATACAACAAGGTGACACACAAACAAAAGCTCCAAAAGGCATAACAAAAGAAGAAGGTAAGCAAAGGGAGATCAAACAAACCTTTAAAATGCTGAGAGAAGTATAGTTGAATATTGGAGTAGAAAAGGTTGATATCCATGAAAGAGTAATAGTTAAGGTACTCTTGAATAGTGGTGCAATAGGAATATTCATGGATAGGAGGATGGTGTAAGAAAGCTAAACTCTAAGCTGAAATTAAGCCAACTACTCTTTGTTCAGCAATTGACAAAGAGAACTTAATAGAGTTCTTATTAGATTTGCTACACTATATATACAATTACTATCATGACTATGCGTCTTGTCTCCCATAGTCCTCATGTCCATTAGCTGACTTCTTTGTCACATACTGTGACTGTGACTCCCATGTGACATGTCCATTCTGTGACTTTGGTCACACCTTTGTGACTCTGTGATGGTCATGTGATACTTTCCCATGCTCTATCCTAGTAATAAAGAAAAGAAAAGAAAAGAAATATTAAATAATGACTTAGCCATTTTACCAAGTCATGACAGATGGCAGCTAAGAACAATTTCAAACTGCAAAAGCTAGAGAGACCTATACCAGTTAGGAATGTAAATGGAATAAACATATATGATCTGGGAAAAACAAACATAATATTAGAGATGCCATGGTTATAGGTCCATAACCCAGAAATCAATTGGGAGACCAGAGAAGTCAAAATGACAAGGTGCTCACCTTTGTGTGATAGGGCAGAGAAAAAGAAAGTGGAAAAGAAAAAGGAGCAATCCTAGAAGAAGAAAAGATTGTCAGATAGACAATAGACAATAAAGAAGATTGGGAAAGAGAAGAGTAGATTGAGGAAGACCATAGAAAAATCAAAGAAATAGTTCTAGGAAAATTCTTAAAGTAGAAAAAGGTGTTTGAAAAAGTAGAGTCAGAGAGGATATCAATGAGAAAAATTTGGGATTATGCCATAAATCTCAAGAAGACATTTAAACCATAAAAAGAAAGAATTTATCCTTTGTCCAAAAATAAGAGGGAAGAAGTTCAGAGCTTTGTGAATGATCAACTAAGAAAAGAGTACATTAGACCATCAAAGTCCCCTCAAATGTTACCAGTATTCTTCATGAGTAAGAAGGATGAAAGTTAGAGAATAGTTATGGACTATCATAGTCTAAACAAACAGACTGTAAAGAATAACTACCCATTGCCATTAATAATAGACATAATTGACAGCATGGAAAGCAAGAAAGTATTTACAAAAATGAACTTGTGATAGGGCTTTAACAATATGAGAATAAAGGAAGAGAATAAGTGGAAAGGAGCATTTACAATGCATATGGGGTTCTTTGAACCAACAGTGATGTTTTTTGGGATAACAAACTTACCAGCTATATTTCAGGTGATAATGAACAAAATCTTAAGAGACCTGATCAACAAAGGGAAAGTTACTGTGTTTGTAGATAATGTGTTGGTAGGAACCAAGACAGAGGAAGAACATAATGAAATTGTGGAGAAAATACTATGGAGGTTAGAAGAAAATGACCTATATGTCAAGCCAGAGAAGTATGTATGGAAAGTAAGAAAGATTGGATTTCTAGAGGTCATTATAGGACCCAATGGAATAGAAAGAGAAGGTAAATAGAGTACTTAGTTGGCTAGGTCCAAAGAATATAAAAGACATTAGGAAGTTTTTGGGCCTTGCAAATTACTACAGAAGATTCATTAAAAACTTTGCTTAAGTAGCTAGGCCTATAAATGTACTGACAAGGAAAGATATAAAGTAGTAGTAGGAGCAGGAGTAGCAAAAGGCATTTGATGAACTTAAATAGATTTTCACAATAAAACCAGTATTAGCAGCCCAAGACTTGGACAAAGAATTCAGGATGGAGATAAACACCTCAAACTATGCAACTGGGGAAGTACTATCAATGAAGTGCTCAGATGAGCTGTGAAGATCTATAATCTTTATTTTGAAATCATTAAGCAATACAGAGCACAACTACGAGATACATAACAAAGAGATATTGGCTGTAGTCAGATGTTTGGAAGCATAGAGGTATTTCTTGGAAGGGACAATGATTAAATTTGAGATTTAAACAGATCATAAAAATCTCAAATACTTTATGAAAGCCCCAAAGTTAAACTAAAAACAAACTAGATGGACACTGTACCTATCAAGGTTTGACTTTATATTAAAGCATGTTTCAGGAAGTAGGATAGGGAAAGCAGATAGTCTAAGCAGGAGGCCAGACTAGAAAATAAGAGTAGAAAAGAACAATAAAAATAAGACATTGGTAAAACCAGAGTGGCTAGAAGTAAGAAGAACAGAAGCAGTGGAAGTAATAGTAGAAGGAGTAAACTTGTTAGAGAAGGTGAAACAGCTCAGAGTAAAAGATAATAAAGTAGTAAAAGCAGTTGATATAAAATGAGCAAGAGTAAAGATGTTGAGAGATAAAGAATAGAGAGAGGTAGAGGGCATCATATACAAAGAGAGAAAAGTATACATGCCAAAAGATGAGAAGCTAAGGGCAGAAATAATTAAGTTGCACTATGATATACTAGTAGAGGGGCATGGGGGACAATGGAAGACAGTAGAATTAGTCACTAGGAATTTCTGGTAGCCAGGAGTAACAAAGAAGGTAAAGCAATATGTGAAGGGATATGATGTTAACTAGTGAAATAAAAATTGCACAGAACAGCTGGCTAGAAAATTAATGCCAAACTCAATACCTAGTAAACCTTAGATGTATATATTAGCAGACTTTATTACAAAACTGCCTTTGGCTCAAGGATATGACTCTATTCTAGTAGTAGTAAACTAGTTAACTAAAATGGTCCATTTTATACCAACTATAGAGAAAACATTAGTAGAAAGATTAGCTAAGTTGTTTAGAGATAACATTGTTATACTGCAAACAAATTTTCCATAAAAGATAACATTTGATATACTTTATACCAATGGATTCTTATTTAGAATTTGCTCTAAAACCCTTTCTATAATCCTCAGAATGTAATACTATATGATAAAGACATTGAGCAGATAATAATTGACCTAGAGCTCATGCTGATACCTTAAGAGGCAAATAGGATGAGCTGGCATTGGGTTACTAAGAAAGTTACTAAGGGACTATGCTCTAGATCCACCTTTGAATGGACTCAGAAAGATGACAAACTTGTACTCTAGAACCAGTGGTATTCAGATGATGAACTTAGACTAATAGACTTTGTGCTTGTAAATAAGCATTGATGGCATCAGATCAATTATATTTAGATAAATGACCTATGGAACATGACTTGGAGATACTAGACATTAATAGGGACTTACTAATTGTTTGACAGGTAATCAAGGAAGTCCAAATTACAAAGCAGCATCAAGAGAAGGATAGAATGAGAAGGAAGAATATTCTAGAAGGAAGCAGCAATGAAGATACATTATCTTTGATAGGAAGGACTTGGTGAGAGAATGTATCATTATAAAGAAAGGAGAGAAATGCATAAGCCTCAGGAGTTTGGGGGGAATTAGCAAGAGAAGAAGTTGATGGAAATCCAAAAGTAGCAATAGTTCCCTTTTATCTTTATTCTTTGAGTTTCAGCCATTTGTAATATCTTTAATATAGTATCTAGAGTACAATTGGATTAGAGAAGAATCTCTTGACTCCTACTCCCATCTATACTGCCTCTGGAATTGTGAATACAGATCTATTGAGAGTAAGAAGACTGGGACTAGGGGAATGTCTTGAAAAGAACACTGAATATATCCAGAACTCAATCTAGAGAGGAATAGCAGATGCAACTCAGGCAGGCTTTGGAGAGAATAACAGGCTGGGAAAGCTTGGCTAGGTATACACTTGGACTATATTATATCCATAATGTTTGGTGTTAAGGGTGTAGACAAGGGGAAAACTAAGTATGAAGGGTCCATGAGTAATTAACTAACTGTATTTTTTAGTTGAGTCTAGTCATAGTATGTAAAGGTTGATACCTTAGGGAGGCTATGTGACAACAATCTAGAAAGATCTTACATTGTCAAATATGGGAGGTGAATGATGGAATGGAGGAGTTATAAATAGATTTATAACTCCTGAATAGATATATGATACTACTTCAAAGGAGAATATTACTTAGCGATAGTGTAAACTCCAAAAGAAGAATCTGGCAGAAGGTAAAAGACATCAGAGCAAAGTACAACTTAATGAATGACCTTGGCTTCAACTTATGTGTTGTGCCCCAGTCTCTAGTTGTGAGGTGGTCATGTATTTTGGAGTAGAAAGAAGTTGTTAGAAAAGAGGTCCTAAGAAATTAAACTAGGAATCTAGTGAAAGAGTGCAAAAGGGAATTGCACACTGGGACAAACAAAACAATGATATACCAGCTCCCAATTACATGCTAAAGGTCTAAGAGGAGATTATCAAAGTTGAAGGTTTATAAATAATTAGAGAAATAAGAATTATACACAGCTCTAGTAAAATATATGTTGGTGGTTGTAAAAGGATTGTAAGATCTCTCTAGATCGTTGTTGCATAGCCTCCCTAAGGTATCAACCTTTACACACTGTGACAAAAGCTTCTCTGGAAAATACAGTTAGTTGATCACTCATAGACCCTTCATACTCAGTTGCCCCCTTATCTGCACTCCCAACACTGAACCTTATGGATGTGATGCAATCCAAGTATGCACCTAGCCAAGCTTTCCCAGCCTGCTGTCCTCTCCAAAGCTTGTCCAAGTTGCATTTGTCTTTTTCCTAGATTGAGTTCTGGGTATATTCTGTGTTCTTCTCAAGACACCCCACTAGTCCCAGTCTTCTTACTCTCAATAGATCCACATTCACAATTCCAGAGGTAGTGTAGATGGAGGTAGGAGTCAAGAGGTTCTTCTCCAATCCTACTGTACTCTAGATACTATATTAAAGATATTACAAATGGCTAAAACTCAAGAAATGAGATATAAAAAGAAAACTATTACTACTTTTAGGATTCTATTGACTCCTTTCTGTCCTAAGTCCTCCTAAAATCCCACTGATGACATGGCTCTCTTCTTTCTTTGTGATGACACATTCCCTCACCAAGTTCTTCCCATCAAATATGACATGTCTTCATCACTGCTTTCTTCTAGAATATTCTTCTGGCTTCCCCTATCATACTCTTGATGCTGCTTTGTAATTTGGACTTCTTCAAATATCTGTTAAATAGTTAGCAAGTCCCAATAAATGTTTAGTATCTCTAAGTCACATCCTAGAGGTCATTTATCTAAATATAATTGATCTAATGCCATCAATGCTTATTTACAAGCACAAAGTCTATCAGTCTAAGTTCTTTATCTGAGTAGTACTAGTTCTAGAGTACAAGTTTACCATCTTTCTAAGTTGGTCCATCCAAAAGTGGATCTAGAGCATAGTCCCTTAGTAACTCTCTTAGTAACCTAATGCTAGTTCATCTTAATTGCTTCTCAAGGTCTCAACACGAGCTCTAGGTTGATTATCACCTGCTCAATGTACTCATCATATAATGTTACGTTCTGAGGATATAAAAAGGGTTCTAGAGCAAATTCCAATTAAGAATCCATTGTTATAAAGCTTATCAAATGTTATCTTCTGCAGAAAATTCACTTGCAGCATAACACCAGAGTGGACAAGAAGGGTGTTAGGACCAGATAACATTAATTTACAGACTGCCCAATTATACTATAACTACACAGTACTTATAAGAAGTCTAGAATAGGAGGAGAGTAGTCTACTATGCTATTCTACTATTATTAATTTTAGGAGAATTATTAGGAGAAATAAATTACATAATTATTATATTTCCAGAATATGACATATATTCATTTTATAACAACTAACATATATTTTACTAGAGCTGTGTATAATTCTACTTTTCTAATTATTTATAAACCTTTATCTTTGATTATCTCTCCTTAGACCTTTAGTATGCAATTGGGAGCTAGCACATCATTATCTTGTTTGTCCTAGTGTGTAATTCCCTTTTGTACCCTTTTAATGTATGGAAATTGCATGGCCTACCTAAAAGTATCATATTAGACAGGGGACCACAGTTTGCAACAGGATTGATGTAGAAGTTGAACTAGATGCTAGGAATTAAAAGCAAAATGTCGATGGTGTTCTATCCTCAAATAGATAGGCAAACTTCTTATATAACTTGATCATATGATATGACACTGTGATATCCTATTTGTGTGACTGTGACACTTGTGACATGACACTTTCCTATACTTCTTATATATAGTAAGTCCAAAAAGAAAAGAAAATATAAATAATAACTTAGTCATTTTACTAAGTCATGACATTAAGGATATTTATCAACCATAGGCAAGAACAGTAGCCTAATTGGTTAGGAACAGCAGAGTTTGCATACAATAATAAAGTATACTCAAGTACAAAAACATTACCTTTCAAGGCAAATTATGAACAAGACCCTAGGATAGGATTCAAAACAAGAATAAAGGGAAAATATGGAGAGATAAAGGAATTTGTAACCAAGATGAAATAGATATAGGAAGAAGCAAAAACAGCACTGGGAAAGGCACTGATAGGGATAAGAATCCAAACAAGGGTAAATGCAAGGTCAGAGAGACAAAATCTCCAAGTTGCTTTACAGTTGTGTGCTAACAAGTAGGTACTAGGGAGATAAATCAAAGAATAAAAAGCTTACAAAGATGAATAATAAAAGAATATCCAATAGAAACCTAGAAAGAAGAACTGTTTTTAGTATCTACTTGAGAGAACTCTTATCTAGCTAGATCTCAAAGACACATATTCATCTTGTGCTATAACACTGCTACTCTTACCTAGTCTAGTAGCTTAGCTTGCTGTTAATACAACAGTATTACCTAGAACTCCCAGGCCTTTGTGTAAGCTCTACTTCAGCTGACCATAAACTAGAAGCCTACTCCAAAAACATGTAGCAAGGGATTAGCTCCTAGTATAAGTGAGTATCCAAGTCCTTCTTGAGGTCAAGTATCTCTTCAAGGGAAGTTTTATAGGGTTTTTAACATAAAGCAGAAGTAAAAGAAAACCTCAATCACTCAAATAGCTATTAAGCTCTAAAGCAATAGAAAGTAATGATGAGGGAATAATGTTATGATGTTCTAGAGTATTTTATTAGGATTACAAATCAAAGATATAACAAAAGAAAAAAAACAAAGAAAACTTTCAAATTCCCAAAGATAGTAAGAGTAAAATAATAAAATAGCATTTCTTCTAATTACTTGGCTACCACTCTCTACTCCTCTAATCCTACTCCTAGGAATCTTCTCTGAACAATAGATGGCTCTCAAGTCTTTTGATAGGCTATAGAGAGAGGCAATGATCTTGAGTTATCTTGTTCTTAAGCATATTGTCTTTATCAAACCTTTCCCCTATCTCTTTATTTGACCTCTCTAGTCCTTCTACTACTCCTCTATATCTCATCACATCTTTGAGCCTCAGTCTTCTTCTGTTAAGTTTGTGAGACAGCCCCTTGAGAGGACTTGTCTTACTATTTCTTACTATAATTAGCCATCAGCGATAATGGCTTGGATATAATGGTAACTATGCTGGATATAGCACTGCTAGTCACTGAGATATGATATCATTCTATTAAGGATTAGTCTCTGAAGTTCCTTTTTGTCCTTGAGAGCACTTTAGAGGGGAGTTCTATTATAAATCTAATCTAGGAGGTCTAGACAAATGTTTATAAGGTCCCTATAGTAGTAGTTATAACCACTGCTCTGCTACTCAAGTGGTATGCTTGAGTCTATGACTAGGCATCTAAAAAACATCTCTGGGGGACCAAACTTGTCTCTTGAGCTGGTTATTCTCATTATTATGGTGAAAATTGTCACTTATATTGCTTAAATAGCTATCCAGTATAATAGTACAGAAAAAAATAAAGAAATACACTGATAGAAAGAGGGCAAAAGTTGACAAATAGAGAGGGTTAACCAAGAGTTAGAATAGTACTTAAGGATATTTATTGGCCATAGGCAAGAGCAGTGGTCAGATTGGCTAGGAACAGCAAAGTTTGTCTATAATAATAAAGTACACTCAAGTACTAAAATGTTACCTTTTAAGGCAAACTATGGGCAAGATCCTAGGATAGAGTTCAAAGAAAAAAAGAAAGAGAAGTACAAAGGAGCAAAAAGATTTATGGAAAAAATGAAAGAAATTCAGAAAGAGGCAAAAGCAGTACTAGGAAGAGTACAAGAAGAGATGAAAAGTACATGGACAGGAAAAGAGGAGAAATTGACAAGTATAGAGTAGGAAACTTAGTAATGTTGAGTACTAAGAACTTAAAATATCAAATGGTTAGAAGGAGAACAAAAAAGCTGATAGAGAGATTTGTTGGGCCTTATAGAATAAAGAAAATTGTGTCATCAAATGCAGTAGAATTAGAGCTACCTAGTACAATAAAAATACATCTGGTAGTTAATGTTAGTAGAATACAAAAATATGCAGGGCAGGTAGAAGGTTAGAGAAAGGAGCAACTAGCTCTAGTTATAATTAAAGGAGAGGAGGAGTGAGAAGTAGAGAGAATCTTGAACAAGTAGTAAATGAGAGACAAGGACAAATATATTAGTGAGCTAACTCCTGAGCAGGAATAAAGCCAACTGCTCTTTATTAGCGTTTGACAAAGAGAACTCGATAGAGTTCTTGTTAGATTTTCTATATTATATATACAATTACTATGTGGCTATACTCTTTAACTCCTATGGTCTTCATGCTACTTGTCAACTGACTTCTTTGCCATATGTTATGACTGTGACATGACCATTCCATGATATCTATCACACCTTTGTGACTCTGTGACTATCACATGATATCTTCCCACACTCCACCTCAATAATAAAAAAGAGAAAAAAAAGAAATATTAAATAATGGCTTAGCTATTTTGTCAAGTCATGACAAAATACTTAGTATGCTAGAGAGGATTTATAGTGGAGTCCAATATCTAGGAAGGAAAGGAAAACTTGGAGAATACAAAAGAGGCAATCAAAGAGTTTGAAAAAGAATATTGGCAGAACATAGAGGAGGTAAATTGACAAGAAAGAAAAGAAGGAACTTTTAAAAGAGGAGAATTGCTAGAAAGGTTCATAGAAAAAAAATTATTTGGGTAGTCTGATAAAAGATATAATAAGGAATACTGGAGAAGACTAGAGAGAAACTGGAGACAATGGAAGGAAAGTCAAGCCAAAGGAAGAAGAACCTTAAAAATAATCAAACAAGAAAACAAGAAAAAGAGCAGAAAGAATCAGGAATTAAGAAGTAGACAAAAGAAGATGATAACAAAATGGGCAACATAGTTGATCCCTATTACAAGTTGTAGGAAATTCCTTGGGATAAGGAAACTTAAGAGAGAGATAGTATCATGACTTGGCAAAATAGCTAAGTCATTATTTATATTTCTTTTTATTTTATTTTCTTTGGGACTTACTACACAAGAAAGAAGTATGGGAAAGTGTTACATGACTAATGTTACATGTCTTAGTCACAAGGTTATGTCATATTGATGGGTCACATGATAAGTGTGGGAAAATAGTGCACAGACTATGTAGTAGTTATATAAGTAGTATATAAGAAATAAATAAGAACTCTATTAAGTTTTCCTTATCAACTCAGACTTGGAATAGGTTTAAGTCACCTTGGCTAGAACCTTACAAGTCTGAGAATTAGACCTCAGACTTAATAACATCTCTTGTTACTTGTCTAACTTTGCTTATAAGCACTTTTAAACCAACCTCAACCCAAATCACAAACAGTAAGTAACTATTTGTAATAGTAACTCAAAAGCTTTCTAAAACCAATATGATTAAGCTCAAGTATTGAGAACATATTTCACAAATATCTTGAATGCTCTAGCTTCTTCAGGTACTTCATCTTATGTGAGACAATAAACTTGAGCAGATATCTTGTATAGTGACTTAGCCTAGACAACTTAATCACCCTCTAAGTCCAAGTTAACAAGGAGAACTCAATGGAGTTCTTGTTAGATTTTCTATACTACTTATATAACTACTATATGGTCTGTGCACTACTTTCCTATATCCATAATGTGACCCATTATGTGACATAACATTGTGACTTCCTATTTTATGTGACTGTGACTATGTGACACTTGTAACATGACACTTTCCCACACTCCTTTCTGTATAGTAATGTTATATTCTGAAAATCTAACAATTATGTAATTTAATTCTCCTAATAACTCTCCTAAAAAAAAATTATAATTAGTAAGATAGTATAGTAGACTACTCTCCTCCTATTCTGGATTTCCTATAAGTACTGAGTAGTTACAGTGTATTTGCTTAGTCTGTAAATTAACATTATCTAGTCCTAATCCTCTCTTTGTCCAATCCAGATTCCTAGTTTACTTCTATAGGACCCCTTTTTCAATGACTTCTCTACATTCCGAAATACGCGACCACTTCATGACTAGAGACCGGGGCACAACATATAAGTTAAAGCCAAGGTCGTTCATCAAAGTCATACTCTACTCTGACGTCTTCTACTTTCCACCAGAGTTTTCCTTTAGAGTTTTATACTATCGCTAAGTACTATTTCCCTCTGGTGTAGTATATTATTTTGTTCTGGAGAATACCTTTATATACTACTCTGCTCCTTTGTTCCCACTGTAATTTCTGTCCTTGACAGAATTTATAAACTCACACTGGTTCTTGTTGTGTTTTAGTTCTGATGTCTCGCCAATTTGCAGCTTTCTCTTCTGGAAGTAATTCTATTTCTCTTGCTGACCAAACTATCAGTCGGTTTACTTTTGGCCTTCCAAGGAGATCGAGGCACCTCCAATCAGGGACACCTCATACTCCAGTGTGCCCTTGTTTATCCTCACCTCTGGTGGAACCTTCAGAATTCCACAGTGTAAATCCTGCTACTATTTCTCATGTCAATGACGACCCAGACTGGGTCGATGCTCCTATTTCTGTTCCTACTCCTGTGTTTCAAACTTCACCTCCTATTGCTGACTGTAACCCTATTGACAATTAGTTAGCAGAGGCTCTCCAACAATTATCGGAAAACCTAAATAGAGGATCAGCACCAAAGCCTCCCCAATCAAAGGTCCACATTCTAGACACCTTCAACGGTTCCGACCCTCATAAGCTTAATCATTTTCTATTTCAGTGCCAGCTCTATTTTCATGCCAACTCTTTGCAATTTTCCACCAATGAAGAAAAAATCAATTTTGCAATGACCTACCTCTCCAGTGTAGCTCAAGATTGGTTCGAAGTCATACTACAACAGGAAGATCTTGGCTATACACAACTGTGGCTTTCTACTTGGCATCTTTTTGTAGACAAACTCTGGGTCTATTTTGGACTTTGAGACCCAGTAGGGGATGCCACCAATCTCATCAATAATCTCCATATGAAGCTAGGAGATAAGATTACCATCTACAATGTGGAATTTATGTGGTATACAGCACAGTTGAACTGGGGTAATGCAGTCCTATGCTATTGTTTTTATTAGGGATTGCCAAATCGCCTATAGGACTTAATAGCAAATTGGGAACAGGAAAAATCCACTTCTTTCCATTCTATGTACCAACTGGCAATCACTTTCGACAATCGTTACTGGGAACAAAACTGCAAACGAGATTATCTCTATAACGCAGAGAAGGAAGTGGTAGACAGCCACCACCAAAAACAAGGGAAAATGGCTCAGTACTCTGCCTCCTCACAAAGCTCTGCTTTATTTTGCCCCCAATCATCCACAAATCCGCGAAAGACTGTGCCCTCTTGGGATTCCCTGAAACCTCCTAGATCATCATCTTCTATTGCTAAATCACTATCTCCGTTGACTCCACATGTTAACCTCTCCAATAAACTAGGCAGAGACAGTAAATTGAATGGTAATAAACGCAAACACTGTATTGACAATAACCTCTGTCTTTATTGCAGATTGAAGGACCATAAGGTAGAAGGGTGTCCTAGGAAACAACTGATAAGGGTACAACTAACTACTCTGGAGGAACAAAAAATTCCACCCTCCAAGAACCTCTCGGAAAACTAGTGCGCAGCTCCCAAGACTCAGTACACACTGGAAGTTGCATTGAACTCATTTGTGCAACTACAAGTCCAATGCGTTCCAATGCATCCACTCTTTCTGATCCTAATTCTCTTTGTATACCCCTTGTTTCTCCTCTGGTGTGCATGTCAGACCACCTCTAGTCTATACCCATTTGAACGCTGGTAGACTCTAGATCTACGCACTGTTTTTTAGACTCTGCTTTTGCTTATGGACATTCTTTGCCTACTACTCCTACTCCTCCTGTGGAACTGTGCCTGTTTGACAGAACCTCAAATAATATTATTTCCGAGGTAGTATTGTTGCCTGTAAAATCCCCCTCTGGTAAATGCATGACTCTTGACTTCTACGTTACTCTACTTGATTCTTGTTGTTCTCTGGTACTAGGTCACTCTTGGCTCACCCACTGAAAGGGTGCAAAAGGGAATTGCACACTGGGATAAACAAAACAATGATGTGCCAGCTCCTAATTGCGTGCTAAAGGTCCAAGAGGAGATTATCAAAATTTGAAGGTTTATAAATAATTAGAGAAATGAGAATTATATATAGCTCTAGTAAAATATAGGTTGATAGTTGTAAAAAGGATTGTAGGATCTCTCTAGATCATTGTCACATAGCCTTCCTAAGGTGTCAACCTTTACACACTATGACAAAAGCTCCTCTGAAAAATACAGTTAGTTGATCACTCATGAACCCTCCACACTCAGTTGCCCCCTTGTCTGCACCCCCAACACCAAACCTTATGGATGTGATGCAATCCAAGTGTGCACCTAGCCAAGCTTTTCTAGCCTGCTGTCCTCTCCAAAGCCTGCCTGAGTTGCATCTGTGTCTTCTCCCTAGATCGAGTTCTGGGTATATTCTGTGTTCTGCTCAAGATACCCTACTGGTCCTAGTCTTCTTACTCTTAATAGATTCGCATTTATGATTCCAAAGGCAGTGTAAATGGAGGTAGGAGTCAAGAGGTTCCTCTCCTATTCAACTACATACTGGATACTATATTCAAATGATTACAAAGCCCTGAAGCTCAAGGAATAAAATATAAAAAGGAAACTATTACTACTTTTGATGTTCCCTCAGCCTCTTCTCGTACTAAGTCCATCCTAATGTCCAGTGATAATGCGTCTTTATGGTAACACGTCCTCTTTATCAAATCCTTCCCATCAAAGATAATGTGTCTTTATCATTGCTTCTCTCTAGAATATTCTTTCTAGTCTCCTATCACTCCCTTTGATGTTGCTTTATAAGAGGGCTCTCCTTGGTTACCTGTTAAGTAGTCAGTAAGCCCCACTCAATACCTAGTATCTCCAAGTCGTGTCCTAGGGCTCATTTATCTAAATATAATTGATCTAATGCTATTAGTGCTTAATTGCAATCAGAGTCTATTTATCTAAGTTCTTTGTCCAAACACTACTGGTTCTAGAGTCCCAGTCCGCCATATCTTTAAGTCAGTTCCATCCCATAATGGATCTAGAGTGTAGTTCTTCTATGACTTTCTTCCTAAACCTGATGCTAGTTCATCCTACTTGTCTCCCGAGGTATTAACACGAGCTCTAGTTTGGTTCTCCCTTGCTCAATGTCTTTATTATATAGTATTACGTTCTGAGGATATAGAAAGGGTTCTAGAGTGAACTTTAATCAGGAATTTGTTGTTATAAAGCTTATCAAATATTACTTTCCATGGAAAATTTGTTTGTGGCATAACACTGCTACAATCTGTTAATTGACTGGGTTTCTAGGTTAATATCTTTTTCTAGCTTCTGTTCCTCTTGTTGAAACCTTGGTAAACCCTCCATTCTCTCTAGCAGAAAACCCTCTGCAGTTTACCCTATCTGAGACATCTTTATCTAATACCAAGCGACCTCACATCACAATTATTAATGCACCTGCCCTACTCTAGGCCTCGCAACTCACAGGTTCAACAACATTTTCCCTCCAATTCTGTTCCATAATGCAGGCCAATTCCACCAACATCTCTGAAAAAATTGACCTTTCTTCTGTTCCAGAGGAATACCATGAGTATGCCAATGTATTTAGTAAGTCCAAAGCAGAAATACTTATCCCTCATTGTCCTTATGACCTGCAGATTGAACTAGAAAAAGATTCTCATCCTCTGGTAGAAACCATCTATTCCTTATCCAAATTCAAACAGGGAGCACTAAAAGAATTCATTGACAAAAACCTAACTAATAGGTTCATCTACTTGACATCTTCTCCTTACGGAGTGCTGGTCCTGTTTGTAAAGAAAAAGGATGGATCCCTACAGCTTTGTGTAGATTTCTGCAGACTCAATAAAATCACAAAAAAAGACCGATATCCACTTTTCCTCATCACCAACCTCTTAGATTCTCCCAGCAAGGCTCATATTTACACCAAAATCGACCTCCAACATGCATACCACTTGGTCCACATTGCTGAAGGAGATGAATGGAAAACCGCCTTTCGGACCTGCTATGGAGCCTTCAAATGGTCAGTAATACCATTTGGACTAACTAATGCTCCAGCTGCCTTCTAATGTTTCATAAAAAATGTATTCTCCGACCTCCTTGACGTGTGCATAGTAGTTTACTTGGATGACATCTTGATCTACTCCAATGACATTACGCAACACCAGAACTACGTCAAAAAAGTACTAAAATAACTTCAAAAGTCAGGATTATATGCAAAGGCAGAAAAATGCAAATTTCATTCAAATTCTGTGGAATATCTAGGCTATGTTCTATCACCATCTGGCTTGACTATGTCTGATGCTAAAGTGAAAACCATTCAGGAATAGCTGGAACCAAAGAAAGTAAAGAATATTCAGTCCTTCTTAGGATTTGCCAACTTCTATAGACATTTCATTTTCAACTATTCAGACATAGTTATTCTGCTTACTCGTCTTACTAGAAAAGACACTCCTTGGAATTTTGACGACAAATGTAGGATGTTATTCAATACCCTGAAATAGGCTTTTATCTCTGCTCCTATCCTTATGCATTGAATGCCAGATGCATAGCTCATAGTGGAAACCGATGCCTCAAACTATGCTCTTGCTGCTATTCTTTCCATCACGACTAAGAATCATGAGATCTATCCCGTAGCTTTCCACTCACGGACATTCTCAGCTCCGGAACTCAACTATGACGTTCATGACAAAGAATTACTTGCAATATTTGAAGTCTTCAAAGTTTGGTGGCACTACTTAGAAGGGTCCGCTGCACCAATCAACATTGTAATGGATCACAAGAACTTGAAATATTTCTCAACTACCAAGATTCTAACGTGTCGACAAGCAAAATGGTTGGAATACCTCTTTCAATTCAACCTTGTAATTCGTTTCCGTCCCAGACGTCTTGGTACCAAACCGGATGCTCTAACTAGACGGTGGGACATCTACCCAAAAAGAGGAGATAATGGCTATGCTTTAGTGAACCCTCATAACTTTCGTCTAGTCTTTACTCATGAACAAATTGCAGCATCTCTCCGAGCAACTATTCTCACTACTTTGACACTTTGCACAGCTACGATACTGGATCAAAAACAACTCCACTCAGAAAGTCTGGTAGCACTTCCCTCTGACTCTTTCATCTCTGACCATTTACTCCATCTAGAAGGACATTGGTCAAAGGACAATGTAGGTTTCCTCAGAATCGACAACAGAATGTATGTTCTGGATCACGCCAACTTATGCCTCCAAGTTCTCCAGTATCACTATGACCATGTTCTAGCAGAACATCTGGGCCAGAATAAGACACTGAGACTAATACGGAGACACTATACCTGGCCAAACATCTACGATGACATACAGAAGTTTTGTAAGTCTTGTATTACCTGTATGAGATCCAAACCACAGTGCCACAGACCATATAGATCCCTCCAACAACTTCCTATCCTAGAATGCCCATGAAATTTAATTTCTATGGATTTCATCAAGAAACTCCCTTTCTTCTCTGGCTTCGACACCATCCTAGTAATAGTGGATTGCCTGTCGAAACAGGCCGTATTCATTCCCACTCATGACACTATCACTTCAGTGGAATTAGCACGCCTTTTCGTTATTTATGTCTTTTCAAAACACAGAGTTCCATCTTATGTTATGTCCAACTGTGGCTCTAAGTTTGTCTTTTACTTCTTCTGCTCCCTAGGTACTGCCCTAGATATGAGACTTCATTTTACCAGTGGATATCATCCAAAGGCAAATAGTCAAGCAAAATGGACCAACCAGACATTGGAACAGTATCTCCACATATACTGCAACTACCAACAGGATAATTGGTCAGAACTACTACCCCTGGCGGAATTTGCTTACAACAATGCTTCTAGTACTACCACTGGTGTCTCTCCATTCTTCACCAACAAAGGGTACTACCCTAACCTCATGATATACCCAGAACAAGATATAGCTTCCTCTCGTGCCTATAAATTCATAGTTGACCTTGATGAAATATAAGGCATACTCAAAGAGAAAATCGCCAAAGCTCAAAAGCAATATCAATCCTCTACCAACTCACATCAACAACAACCACCGGACTTCAAAGTTAAACAATCAGTATTTGTCAGATCACAGTATTTTCAGACAACTCGCCTATCGAAAAAACTCTCTGAAAAGTACCTCAGACCATATGAGATAATTGCTTAACCCAGTCCACAATCTTTTACACTCTGTCTTCCAGACACCATGAGGGCTATCTATCCTGTGTTCTATGTCTCTATGATCAAGCCAGCTATACCCAACAGCTTCCAGCAGTATTCCAAACCTCCGCTGGTACCTGTAATCATCAATAGAGAACCAGAATACGAAATCTCCAAGATAGTCAACTCTAAGATTGACTGCTGGAGGGCATACAAACTACTCTACAAAGTTATATGGCTAGGATACGAAGATACTGATAACGACTCTGAATGGTTACCAACAACAGAACTGGAACATGCCAAAGAATTATTGAACGACTTTCATCTCAAGTATCCCTCTAAACTGGGACCATTACGACCCTAAAATGACTTCTTTCCACTTTCTTGACTTTGTTTCTCTGTATTCACTCTATAAAAA
>Ga0153994_1000236_pt1 | contig 17446 bp, 15 predicted proteins | sample TSNC078MetaG_FD_104735 | JGI IMG/M metagenome (GOLD analysis project Ga0153994, IMG submission 104735) | Attine ant fungus gardens microbial communities from North Carolina, USA - TSNC078 MetaG | ecosystem: Host-associated > Fungi > Mycelium > Unclassified | place: USA: North Carolina, Lumber...
CAGCCCAAGAAACTTTAAAACTAAGTGAGATCCAGTTAGATGCCTTTTTGACCTATTTTTTTGCATGTCTTCCGGCATATATTCAGGCAAAACTAAAAACTGGCAACTCCGAAAGTTGAGTATTTAATAGTCTGAAGGTTGCGGTCATCGTAGTTGTTTCAAATATAATAGTATCAACAATGGCGGGCTATGCCTTTGCCAGAATTTCGTTTAAGGGAAAAGATATTATCTTTCTTTTCATTTTAGCAGGGATGATGATTCCTACTCAGGCAAAATTGGTTCCTACGTATATCGTAATGGCAAAATTAGGATTAGTCGGAACACATGCATCTTTGATTCTGCCGGCAATGATTAGTCCATTAAACATATTTTTTGTGCGGCAATTTATGATGACAATTCCGGCAAGTTATGAAGAGGCGGCTTATCTTGACGGCGCAGGACGGATATGTATTTGGTGGCAAATTTTCATCCCAATGTCCAAGTCTGTCATTATAATGGTATCTTTACTTTCTTTCTTGGCATCATGGAACGATTTTATCAATCCATTGATTTTCTTGTCAAAGGAAGAAGTAATGACGCTGCCTTTAGCACTTAAGACTTTAAGTGGTACAATGAATACCGGAAGTGCTTCTGTAGTTCTAGCTGGGGTGGCAGTCTCATTGGTTGTTCCAACAATCGTATATATTGTGGGACAGAAACATATTATTAAAGGCGTGGCGCTGTCTGGATTAAAGAGTTAATAATTGAAAGGATTAAACATCTGATGAAGCAATGGGCAAATAAAAAAAATATCAAAGATAACATTAAAGAATACAGCAATAAAGATAAAGCTTTTCGTGCACTATTAGGAGGAATTGGCACCGGCAATATCTCGTTGGATCAAGATGGCAGAATGTGTGATTTTGAGGTGATGAATCATCCTGATAAAGGCAATAAAATTCCATATACCTTCTTTGCACTATATAGTCAATTTGGGGAAGAGAAGGCAAAAAGTTATATTCTTGAAGCCCAATATGAAGGCGTAAGTAATCGTGCACTTGGTCACCCGTCTGGAGAATTGATGGGCATACAAAGATTTGATAGTTGCAAAATCAGACCTCAGTATCCCAGTTATCATTATGAATTTAATAAAAAGGATTTACCACTTGAAGTATCAATGGATGCAGTTACACCATTCATCCCTTTGGATGATAAGAATTCAGGGATTCCTATGGCGCAGATTCGCTATAGAATCAAAAATAATTCTGAACAGGAAGCTAAAATATCTGTTTGTGCTACAATGTATAATTTCACGGGAATGTATGAGTATGATGGATATGATCGTCTTTATCAATATGGCCAGCCAATGAATGTTCCAATTGAAGACGAGTCCCTTACGGGGATTTATTTTGCCAATGATTGCTCGGAAAAGCAAATAGAGTGGATCGAATATGGCTCTTTGGCATTAGCCACCTCCAATCGCAATGTAAGTATGAAACCCTGCTGGCAATTTGGGGGTTGGTGGGATGGTGCCCAAGAGTTCTGGCAGGATTTTAGCACAGATGGAAAGCTTGAAAAAAACAGCCAATCAGATGCTATTGGTTCAAATGTTGTAGCTACTTACAATGACCGTTTTGTTGGTTCTCTGGCGGCTGCAGAAGTGCTCTCTCCGGGTGAGGAGAAAGCATTTGTCTTTTATCTTACATGGTATTTCCCGAATCGCTACGGATGGTGGCCCGATGGTCATTTAACAAAAGAGAAAGAAAAACATGACAAAGTGGTGAAGAATTACTACAGCACAATCTGGAAAGATGCATGGGATGTAATGACATATTACCAGAAAAATAACGCATATCTCATTGAAAAAACGTCAGATTTCTCAGATGCACTATATAGCAGTAATCTAGGAGCTAATACCATAGAGTCAATGGTGTCATCTATTACCGTGCTGCGCTCTACAACTTGTTTTCGAACCTCAGACGGAAGGTTTTTTGGTTGGGAAGGATGTTTTGAACATGCCGGCAGTTGTCCGGGAACCTGTACTCATGTGTGGAACTATGCACAGACTGCGGCATTTCTCTTTCCTGTTTTGGAGCAGAGCGCAAGATTGACGGAGTTCTTAGATGAAACTGATGAAGAAGGCAATATGGCCTTTCGGGCAAAGCGATACCTAGATGGTATAAAGTGGCATATGTTACCGGCAGTTGATGGACAGCTGGGAAGTATCTTAAGAGTCTATAGAGAGTTTAAGCTATCCGGCGATAAGGACTTTCTGAAAAAAGTTTGGACTAATGTTATATCATCTATGGAATTTGGGATTCGTACATGGGATCCTGATGAAGACGGCCTTATGGAGGCGGTACAGCATAATACTTATGATATTGAATTCTATGGTTTTAATTCATTGGGAAATGTCATATATCTGGCAGCTTTAAAAGCGATGAAAGAGATGGCACTGATCATGGAGCAGGAACCAATGGCGGTAAGGTATGCAAAAATTTACGAGTCAGGCACTAAGAGTGTAGATGAAACACTTTATAATGGAGAATACTACATTCAAAAAATTGATTCCGAAGACTTAAACAAGTATAAATATCAATATGGTGAAGGCTGCTTATCTGACCAGCTTCTCGGACAAACCTTGGCACATTTATACGGACTTTCCTATCTGCTGCCAAAAGAACATGTTCAAAAAGCACTTATGGCTATATATAAATATAACTTTAAAGAAACATTGGAAAACCACCAAAGTGTTCAACGGACGTATGCCTTTGCTGATGAAGGAGGATTATTACTGTGCTCCTGGCCAAATGGCGGACGTCCAAAACAGCCATTTGTGTATAGCGATGAAATATGGACAGGTATCGAATATCATGTGGCAACACATCTGATATATGAAGGTTACATTGAAGAGGCTTTAAAAATCATTGATAAATCTAGAAAGCGATATAACGGAAAACGTAGAAGCCCATACAATGAGATTGAATGTGGTAATCATTATGCCAGATCTATGGCAGCTTGGGGAATATTAGTAGCTCTATCAGGGTATGAATGTGATTTAAGTAAAGAATATGTCAATTTTAATCCAAGAATCAATAAAGAGAACTTCACATGCTTTTATTCTAACGGAAGGGAATGGGGCTTACTGCATCAAGAGATTGATGCAGTAAGTAGAGAGATCAATAAAACAATAACGCCTATATATACAAAAGTGAAGTCTCTTATTGATCTGCCTGAGTTATTTTGAGGGTTTTGAAGGAATAAGAGGATTATTTAGTCAGCATACAATGTATGCCGACTAACCGTTCGCGAGTTGGTACAATGATGAAGAATTATGGCACATTTGCAAATCAACAGATAAACCTTTATAATAAATAACGATTAGCATCATCCGATGAAAGGATATACAATTCATGTTCAAATATATTAAACCAGCTTTCTTGTGTATCATGATAATGGCTATATCTCTGCTCTTTGGTTGCCAGAAAAAAGTCAATACAGCCAACCGCACGGAAGAAGTTCTGGGTACCATCATTACCGGAACCATCTACGGTACCCAAAATGAAGATCAATTGATGACTGCCTTAGACGCTGCTTTTGACAGAGCCACGGAATTAGAAGCTATATTCTCTGCCAAACTTCCTGACAGTGAACTAACTATCGTCAACGAATCTGCATTTAGTGCTCCGGTAAAGATTTCAAAAGAATTATACACCGTATTAGAAAGCAGTCTGTATTATGCAACGTTGACTGGCGGTGCCTTTGACCCTACTCTGGGTAATCTTATTGGCTTATGGGGGATTGGTACGGAGAATGCCGCTATTCCTGATTCAGAAAGCCTAGAGGCTTATATTAATCAGCGCAATTATGAAAATGTCGTTTTAGACAAAAATGAGCAGACGGTTTTCTTTACTTCTGATGATTTTTCTCTGGATTTAGGCGCCATTGCCAAAGGATATGTGGCCGATGAAATGAAGCGTATTTTGGAAGAAAACTATGATGTCACCTCAGCTTTACTTAATCTTGGCGGCAATGTAATTACCATCGGCAGCAAAACTGATGGCTCACCATGGAATATCGGTATTGCCAATCCTGATGAACCAACATCATCGATAACTGCTATTTCTATAACTAATCAAACCGTTGTCACCAGCGGTAATTATGAACGGTATTTTGAAGAAGATGGTATCCGCTATCATCATATTTTAGATGCTGCCACAGGCTACCCGGCTGATAATGGCTTAATTAGCAGCACAATTATCACCGATAGCTCCATTGATGCCGATGCTTTATCAACGGCTACGTTTGTCATGGGATTAGACGCTTCTATGGAACTGATTGAATCCCTCGATAATGTTGAAGCCATTTTTATTACTGATGAAGGGGAAATTTTGTCAACTGAGGGCTTGAGTTTCCGCTAACTGCAATAGAAAATGGCTTCTTGCAAACATATCACCATTCGACCTGATCGACACGCATGTCTTTATAATAATACTCCCTGTCATGCTCCGTAATTTCACGCAGTACCTTGCATGGATTCCCGACGGCAATCACATTATCAGGTATGTCCTTCGTAACCACGCTGCCCGCGCCGATAACGCTGCCCTTACCAATCGTGACGCCAGGTGCGATAATCGCGCCGCTGCCAACCCATACATCGTCTTTGATCACTACCGGCAAGGCAAACATACTTCCGCGCAAGTCGGGATGCACAGGATGGTTTGTGACAGCAATGGTCACATTGGGGCCGAACATGACATTGTTTCCAATCGTCACCTTGTAATCATCCACTACGGTCAGGTTGAAATTGATGTATATGTTATTGCCCAGTGTTATATTGCAGCCATAGGCCATGTGGATAGGAGGTTCTAACCACACGTTTTCGCCCATACTGCCAAACAGCTTTTTCATCAGTGCCATACGTCCTTCGATATCGTCTGGATGCAGGCGGTTGATTTCATAACAGAGTACTTTGCCGCGCTGACGTGCGCGCGCAAGTTCCGCCGCTTCTTCAGGGTAGTTTGCGTCCTCGTCGGTAAATAGTTGACAGCACGCCATACGTTCTTTAATTGTCATATTAGTCATCCTTTCTTTTTAAGATAAATTTCTTGTAATATTATTGAGCCACCTGTATTTACGGAATCGAATCGTGGCTACAGGAAGCTTAATAAGCTCGTCAAGGCTAAGCACCATGTACAACATAATCGGTTGTATCTGCCAAATAAACGCAGACAAATATCCCAGTGGTATAATAATAATCCACATAGTAATAGCATCGCACCAAAAGCCAAATTTAGCATCGCCGCCCGCACAGAATATACCCCCGATAGACATGGTATTTAACGACTTTGCGACACAATAATAGGCACATATGTAAAGCATTCCGTTTAGATAATCCCGTGCGTTATCATTTAATTCAACCAGATTAAACACCAATGGTTTTATCAATAATATCGTCGCGCTTGCCAACACTCCGAAAAGGAGTGCGTACAAATACAATCTGTTACCGGCTCTTTTCGCCGTTTTCATATCGCCGTTGCCCAGATATTTTCCAACAAGGATGCTGCCACCGCTAGCAATGCCGATGCATAAAACAACCGCCAGATTTTTGACTACCGTGGCAATGGAGTTTGCGGCTACCATATCGGAGCTAACATGACCGATGATGGCGGCCATTGCTGCCATGGCGCAGCCCCATACGATATAATTTGCCTGAACAGGCATTGTGTAACGGAGATAATCCTTTAAAAGCAGCTTTTGCGCATTATCGCGCAGCGGCAGACAAAATCGGACACTGCCTTGCTTCAATGAATGGATAACGCAACATGTAATCTCGATCAAACGTGCGCTTACAGTTGCCATCGCAACGCCGATAATGGCTTTTTCCGGCATACCGGGGAAAAGTACAAAGATACTTAAAGCATTCAATGCAATGTTCAAAATCAAGCACACCGAACTGACGATTGCGCTGAAACGTACCTTTTCCATGCTTTTAGCTACGCAAAGGTACATTTGGGAAAGACTCATCGCAAGGTATGAAAACGAAACCACCCGCTGATATTTCGCACCGTATGCAATCAACGCCGCGTCATTGGTAAAAACACGCATTAAAGTATTCGGGATACATATTGAGGCTATTAAAAAAATGATGGATATGCAAACCGAAAACATACAGGCTATACTCAAAACCCGCTGTATCGCACCATTATCTTTTTTCCCCCAATATTGAGCGGCAAGAATACCCGCACCCATGGACAATCCCATATAAAACAACGTCAGGACAAAGGTTATCTGTCCGGCGAGGGATACGGCGGACATGGCGGACTGGTTTATCATACCCAGCATCACCATATCCGCCGAGCTTACAGTCGCTGAAATTAGGTTTTGCAGAGCAATAGGGGCCACGAGTGATATCAAGGCGCGATTAAAGCTTTTGCTAAAATTGTCAATTGGTTCATTTCTCTTTTTCATGGCGGCGTATCACCTTTCTGACTAACAGGGTATGCCTAAAGTTTCTTCAAAATTTGGGCAATACCGTCTTCGTCATTGCTCAACGTGGTCTTATCGGCGACATTTTTAAGTACATCTACGGCATTCGCCATTGCCACCCCCAGACCGACGTACGCAACCATTGAACAATCGTTTTCGCCATCGCCAAAGGCAATCATGTCATCTTTTTCGTAACCAAGCGGTTTAAGCACACAATCTAATGCTTTGGCTTTATCAATGCCTTTTGCAGTAAACTCAAAATAAACCGGTGATGTAAACATCGCGCTTAATTTGTCCACAAATGGCTGCATCATTTCTTTGTAATGGGCTCCCAGATACTCCGGCTCGCCGGCTGTCAGTATCTTGTTTAAGGGGAAATCAGCAAATTTCGCGAGATCATCTATTTCGCATAGTTTGAATTTTCCGCCTCTTGACTCATATTGAATAATATTTACTTCGTCACCATATATATGGACTTTATTGTTAAACACATCATTCACATACATGTATTCGCCCTTATTGATCATTGGCCGGACGTCGAACTTTTTCATATGCTCCAAAACAGCTTGCCCGTCTTCTACTGGAATGGTTTCGTCAAACATAGTTTCTCCGGTCTGACAATTTACCACTTTTGAGCCATTAAAAGCAACTAAAAGCCCTTGGTTTTTGTCCATTTCCAACTCTTTGGCCAAATCTGCTAATCCGCTAACCGGTCTGCCGGAGGCAAGAACTAATAATGCCCCTTCCTTCTGTACACGCAATAATTCTGCTTTCGTTTTTTCAGGAATCTTTTTATAGCTGTTTAGCAAAGTTCCATCCACATCCATTATGATTACTTTTTTCATAGTGTCCTCTCCTCCTTGACTGCCAAATCTTCTTTGGTAATTTCTCTGTCCTTATAATAGTATTTACTATCCTGCTCATCAATTTGTCTAACCACCTGGCAGGGATTTCCAACGGCGACTACATTATCCGGGATATTTTTGGTCACAATACTGCCCGCGCCGATAACGGTATTGTTTCCTATCGTAACGCCGGGATTGACGACAACATTGCCGCCGATCCAGACGTTATCCCCTATGGTAATCGGTATTCCATATTCATAGCCTGAATTTCTTGGCGTGGGATGAATTGGATGTCCTGCGGTCAATATGGATACATTAGGCGCAAACATAACATTATCTCCAATCACTACCTTGCCGACATCAAGAATGATACAGTTGTAATTGGCGTAGAAATTATTACCCACCTCTATATTCCAGCCGTAATCGCAGCGAAATGGGGCTTCGATGTGAATATTTCCACCCGCTTTTCCAAGGATACGCCGAATCAGTTGATCCATTCTTTCTTCTTCACTCGGGCATAGTGAATTGTACTCATAGATTTTTATTTTGTTCGCCATTCTTTCTTCGCTCAAACCGTCCATCCAAGCCTTATAAGGCAGTCCCGCAAGCATTCTATCTTTTTGATTCATCATAAGTTACTCCTTCGTTTTAAATATATGCTATCACTATAGTATCATGTATTACTTGATTATACTTTAATTATCGGATATAATACTATCAAAATCGTATTTTTTGTTAAGAGGTAAAACCAATATGGCACTTGAAGTTTTTTCGGATTTATCCGAACGACTGAATTATAATTTCCCGGGATTTCCCCTGTATGTACGCAGGGGCGAATTGCGTCAGTTTGAACGATATGCCGCCGCTTGCCATTGGCATCCCGGTTTAGAATTTATCCTCATTTTGGAAGGCGGAATGGAATATTTTGTTAATGGACAAACGCTGCGTATGGAAGTGGGCGAGGGTATTTTCGTCAACAGCAAGCGGTTGCATTACGGTTATTCCAAAGATAACTGCGATTGCTCTTTTCTCGTTGTCGTTGTTCACCCTGCGCTGCTGGGTGGGGAAACCCATGTGAGCAAGACGTTTTTAGAATCGAAGTTTGGCGCTAATACCGAAGATTATATTTTGCTGACCCCCAAAACCTATTGGCAGAGAGAGTTATTAACATCTATAAGCCGGATATATGACGAAATGCACAGCACCGAAAACAATCCGCTTCGCCTGCTGTCTATGGCCGCTTCGCTTTGCGCCTGTATAGCGGATCATTTACAGCCTTTTTCCACACATCAGGCTGATGAAAATTCATGGATGACCGTCTGGGAAATGACCGGATTTATTCATCAGAACTACGCAAACAGGATTACGCTTGACGATATTTCAGCGGCAGGTTCAGTATGCCGAAGCAGATGTTGTCAACTTTTTAATGAATACGTCGGTCAAACGCCAAACACCTATTTGACAAAATATCGTATTTATAAAAGCTGTGAGATGTTGAGGGAAACCAATATGTCTGTCTTGGAGGTATCAATGACCTGCGGCTTTCAAAGCCCCAGTTATTTTACACAGGTTTTTCAAAAAGGCATTGGGTTGACTCCGCGTAATTACCGTGACCAATTCTTCCGGACGAAGTAACTGAATCAAAGTAAATAACCAAAGGAGTAATACTATACTTATGAAACGCTTTTTTATCTTCTTACTAAAACCGTTATCCTTTTTACCGGCACTTGCTATTATGTACTTAATCTTTACTTTTTCAGGACAAGAGGGAGATATCTCATCTCATTTAAGCTATCGGGTAAGTCATCAAATAGTGACCATCGGCAATCAGATTCTTGACAAAGACCTCTCTGATGAGCAGATAGATTATTATAGTGAAAAAATTCACGCTCCTGTCAGAAAATTGGCCCATATAAGTGAATATTTTATTTTAGCAGTTGCTGTATCCTTTCCCTTATATGTCTATCGGCTGCGGGGATTTCCGCTGTTACTTTTAGCCGGCTCATTGTGTGTAGGCTTTGCTTTTCTGGACGAATACCATCAGTCTTTTGTAGCCGGCCGTTCACCCTCGGTAAGAGACGTAATGATTGATAGCATTGGCATCTTTTTGGGCATTATGGTTGTCCGTATTGTGTGTTGGTCATTTTTGCCCCGTCACAAGAAACACCGAAGATAGGAATTACGATGAATAAAATAACAAAAATATGTATCCTGATTACGTTTTCTCTTCTGTTTATAAGTCTTTCCTTATGCATTATGATTTTATTTAATTCTTCGGATGACTTAACTGCTAAAATTTATCAGAATGGCGAACTTTTATATTCCATTAATTTAGATGAGATTGATGAGCCTTACGAAATTGTGATTACCGGTGAGCAGGGGGAATCCAATACCATCAGCCTCAGATCTGGGGAGATTGGTATTACCCATGCCAATTGTCCTGATAAGCTTTGCGTCAATGCCGGCTATATCCACAATAAGTTGCTGCCTATCACCTGTCTGCCTAATCATATAATCATACAGATCGAACAAAATACTAACGTGAATGCCTCCGGTGATGAGGTTGATGGATTGGCATACTAAGGAGCGTTTATGAATAAAATCAAACAACTTACTCTTCTATCCATGTTTACAACAATTGCATTAACAATATTTGTCCTGGAATCAGCTATTCCTATTCCCATTCCTATCCCGGGTATTAAATTAGGGCTGGCCAATATTGTGACTTTGATTTTAATTTTACATTGGGGTTTTAAAGAGGCGCTGATTGTATTAGTCATGCGTATTATCCTGGGAAGTATCTTTGCCGGACAAATGATGACATTCTTTTATAGTTTGGTAGGTGGGATTTTCTGCCTTATCGCCATGTATTTGACAAATAAAATTTTAAAACAGAAAACCATCTGGTTTACCAGTATTATCGGCGCTATATGCCACAATATCGGTCAAATCCTCGTGGCTCTGGCAATTCTTCAGTCAGCCTATGTATTATACTACTTGCCATTTCTATTGGTTAGTGGTATTTTAACCGGCTTTTTTACGGGATTAGGTGCGGGATTTTTAAGCAAGCGATTTCCTGCATTAAAAAAATTATATACCCTATGAAGGAAGGAGTAATTTATATGTCAGTAAGTAACAAAGTAAGTACTGGAATTTCTGGCTTTGACCAGGTTATAGACATGCTGAGACTAGGCGACAATGTTGTCTGGCAGGTGGAATCCATCCAGGATTATTTTAAAATTGTAGAGCCATATATTAAGCAAGCCAAAAAGGATAATCGCAAGCTGATTTATTTCCGATTCGGCAGTCATCTACCCCTGATGACCAGGGATGAAGCTGCCGCATTTTATGAGATTGACGCTTCCCAGGGATTTGAAAGTTTTGCAACTAAAATTCACAATATCATTGAACAGGAGGGTTTCAAAGCATTCTATGTCTTCGACTGTTTAAGTGACTTGCTGAAATTCTGGTATTCAGACTTAATGATTGGAAATTTTTTCCGAGTCACCTGTCCATTTCTATATCAACTGGATACAATTGCTTATTTCGCCATCATACGGGGCGTTCATACGCATAGCACAATCGCCCGTATTCGGGAAACCACCCAGTTGCTGCTAGATTTATATACGCTGAATGATAAAACTTATATCCATCCCCTTAAGGTATGGGAACGTTATTCGCCTACCATGTTTTTCCCGCATCTGATATCGGGTGATGAGGCTATTTCCATCACCGCCAGTGCCGAAGCAGCCGAATTATTTTCCGGCCTTGGACAAGTAGACCGTTCAAGGGATTATTGGGAAATCACCATGGAAAAAGCCTGTGCTGCCCTTAAAAAGGATGAGAAAACCCAGAATCAGGTAAAAAAATTATTAATAAGCCTAATCATCGGGAAGGATTCCCGCATCGTAGAATTAAGTGAACGCTACTTTACCTTGCAAGACCTTTTAAATATCGCCTCCAGAGAAATTGGCAGCGGCTTTATCGGTGGAAAAAGTGTCGGCATGCTATTAGCCAGGGCAATTCTGGAAACAAATGCCTGGGACACATTGAAAAATCGCTGGGAACCTCATGACTCATATTATCTGGGTTCAGATGTTTTCTATACCTATATCGTCCAAAACGGCTGGTGGGAATTACATACAAAACAAAAGACACCAGAAGGCTATTTTACTCTGGCGCCGGAATTACAGGAAAAGCTTCTACGTGGAAAATTTCCTGACACTATTAAAGAACAATTAATGCAAATGTTGGAGCGTTATGGACAGTCACCTATTATTGTTCGTTCAAGCTCACTCTTGGAAGATAATTTTGGCAATGCTTTCGCCGGAAAATATGAAAGTGTATTTTGTGCCAATCAGGGTTCTCCGGAAGAGCGCTATGACGCATTCGAACAGGCTCTTCGTATCGTGTATGCCAGTACCATGAGCGAGAATGCTCTCGCTTACCGGCAGAGCCGGGGACTGACTAATAAAGACGAGCAGATGGCCATTTTAATACAACGGGTATCCGGTGATCACTATGAAGACTTATTTTTCCCACACATCGCAGGGGTAGCGAACTCCTCAAATCTTTATGTTTGGAATAAAGAAATGAATCCGAATGCCGGTATGCTGAGATTGGTTTTTGGATTGGGTACTCATGCTGTAGACCGTGTTTCAGGAGATTATGCTCGAATAGTTCCCCTCGACATGCCGGCAAGCAGACCTCCCATTAATTATGGCGATGAAAAAAAGTTTTCCCAACACAGTGCTGAGGTTTTAAATCTGCGTGAAAATCGTCTGAGTGAGGTTTCAGTTGATACATTATCCGATTATGATTTAGGAACTGATAAAAAAGCATTTTTTAGCATTGATTTGGCTACAGTGTCCCGTTTAAGGGAAATGGGGCGCCAAAGCAACATCATTCCGAAGATTTTAGATTTCAAAAACTTATTAACCAAGTCTGATTTTCCAAAGCTTATGCGCACAGTACTCGCCACCTTAGAAAGCGCCTATGATTATCCGGTTGATATTGAATTCACTGCAAATCTAAGTCAAGATGGCAATTTCAAATTTAATCTGCTGCAATGCCGCCCATTGCAGACGAAAGGACTTGGCAAGGCTATTGAGATCCCGCATCCCAAACACGAGGATATATTCTTTTCCACCACTGGAAATTTCATGGGTGGTAACATTAGATTACCTTTGGCATATGTTATCTTTGTCAAGGCAGAGACCTATTTAAAGCTTTCCGAACGAGGGAAATATCAGGTTGCCTGTACCATAGGTATCTTAAATCAAAAACTGAAGAATTATAACGTTTTACTTATGGGACCTGGCAGATGGGGAACAACAACACCTTCTCTTGGCGTTCCGGTCCATTTCTCTGAGCTATGCAATATGGCTGTTATTTGTGAGGTATCTTATAAACAGGCGGGTCTCATGCCAGAGCTTTCTTTCGGCAGTCACTTTTTCCAGGACATCGTGGAATCGGATATATTTTATGCTGCGATTTTTGAGGGAGAGTCGGATGTTATATTTCAGCCCGAGAAGATTCTGGTTCTGAAAAACCTGCTGGGAGAACTACTTCCTGAGGAAAGAGAATGGGAAGAAGTCATCTTTTTGACAGAGACGACCGGCCTGACTTTATATTCTGATATTATAAGTCAGAGACTGTTGTGCTTTCGCTAAAGAAACCGTCTTAAATCCGCTATTTTTTGGATTTAAGACGGTTTTTATTTTTCATATTTATATCATTCAAAACTTCTCTTTCCCCATAAGGAAATCATAAAGATTAAGGTGGAGAATTCCATCCTTTGACATATTTACCCGATCCATTGTCACAATATATTTAGGATAATTATCGGCAATAGAATAAAATGGTTCAAACTCACGTTTTGCCGTATTTTCATCTAAAATGGAAGCACTGACCTGCATATAAAGCCTCTGGTCACCTTTCAATGCAATAAAATCCACCTCTGTATTTCCATTTTTTCCAACATTGAGGCTATACCCCCGTCGAAGTAGCTCTATATACACCAGATTTTCAATTACATGTCCCAGATTACCAGTACGATATCCAATCAGCTTATTTCGCAACCCTAAATCAACCACATAATATTTCCCGTTGGTTCTCAGGCGTTCCTTACCTCGGATATCATATCTCTCGCACTGATATAAAATATAGGCATTACACATCTGTTTTAGATAATTATCTACTGCATCTACCGATATTTTATGACCTTCGCTCTTTAGCGTATTAGCAACAGAGTTTGCAGACAAATTATTTCCAATATTATCAAATACAAATTTTGCAACTTTATAAAAATTTCCTTCATCCCTGATTTTTCCGCGCAACAAAATATCTCTACTAAAAATGGAATCAAACAGTCCCGATGTGATTGTATCAATCAAATCTTCATCATCTGTAAGGCTGACCGCCGGAAAAGAGCCTTTTCTTAAGTATTCATTAAAATACATTTCCGAAGGCTTCTCTTTATCATATCCCCGAAATTCAACAAACTCGCATAAGGATAGGGGATATACCGGAATTTCAATATATCTTCCTGAAAGATAAGTCAGATACTCCCCTGAAAAGATACGTGAATTTGAGCCCGTCACATATAAATCAACCGGAAAACTTACCCGTATACTGTTTATTACCTTTGCCCACTCTTCAACTTCCTGCACCTCATCCATGAGTAAATAATATGTTTCCTTATCTGATATTTTTTTAATCAAATATTTGTGTAATTCATCCCCCTGTGTTAAGTTCTTATACTCATATTTTTCATAATTTATTTCCAGAATATGATCTTCCTTTACGCCTGAATTCCTCAGATGCTCTGCAAATAATTGCAATAATGAAGATTTTCCGCTTCGCCTTACCCCTGTGATTACTTTTACAAACTCATTATCTTTTGACTGTATTAGTTTTTTCATATATATTGGTCTTTGCTTCATTTCATCACCTCTATTTACAGACTAACACGAATATCAAAAGCAATCAACACTTTTCGGTTTAATAAACATATGATTTTTATTTTTATATTTTTTTCAGTTTGGAGGTAAAGTCCGCCAACGCCTCCGATATTCTGATATTTTGCGGACAGACCGACTCGCAGCTTCGGCACCCGATACAGGCCCCGGGATGTTTATCCTCCGGCATCGCCATCAAAGCCATCGGTGCAATGAATGCAAACCCTCCGTCACTGGTAAAGCAATGTTCATTATATAGCTCTATCAGGGCAGGTATATCCAACTGCCGTGGGCAATGGGCAACACAATATTTACAAGCCGTACAGGGCAGCGCAATCCGTTTGACCATACTACCCGCAATTTCAAGCAGCGTATCAAGCTCTTGGGCATTTAGCGGTTTCTCCGTTTCAAATGTATTGATATTGTCCTGAAGTTGCCGCATATCAGACATCCCGGAGAGGGTCACAGCAACATTCGATATCGTTTGCAGGAACCGGAACGCCCACGCAGGGATTTCTTCATCCGGACGCCGCGTTTTCAGTTTCACAGCATTATCTTCGGACAGCAATGCGAGCCTGCCGCCACGCATCGGCTCCATAACCCATATCGGGATATGGTATTCATTCAACAGTGCAACCTTTGCCTTTGCATTTTGGAATGTCCAATCCAAGTAATTAAGCTGGATTTGGCAAAATTCCATGTGTTCGCCATAGGCTGTCAGGAATCGTTTCATAACGTCATAATTGCCATGTGCCGAAAAGCCGAGATGCCGAATGCGTCCGGCATCCTGCTGTTTTTTTAGATAGTCGAAAATGCCATATTTCTTATCTAAATATGCGTCAACGTTCATTTCGCAGACATTGTGAAACATATAGAAGTCAAAATAATCGACGCGGCATTTTTCAAGCTGTTTTTCAAAAATGGTTGCCACCTTATCCATATTTGAGAGGTCATATCCAGGGAACTTTGTTGCCAGAAACAGGCTGTCTCGGGGATATTGGCTCAAAATCTTGCCCATGACAATTTCCGAATTGCCGTCATGATAACCCCACGCAGTATCAAAATAGTTGACTCCATGCCGCAGCGCATAAGCAACCATTTCTGCGGTTGTCGTTTCATCGATCATCGCATCATTCCCAAAGGTGACGGGCAGACGCATCGTACCCATGCCAAGGGCAGATAATTTCAAGTTTTGAAAATCTTTAAATTGCATAATTTTTCCCTCCTAAAAAAATATGGTAGTGTCAAATAGAACTACCTATTTTTTTTAAAAAACCTTATATTTTCAAGGGTTACAGCACTTTTTAACAAAAAAATGCAATGACCTCCCTTTTTTAGTGAATAATGTAGGTAACGACACCCATTAAACACACCCCAAAAGGAGTTCATTGCTTTATGGATATTATAACCTATTTACTTAACATCATTCAATTTCTCTACCAGCAAAACTGCTGGCTGCTAAACCTTATTTGCAGATATATTCCACTCAAACAGTGGGCTTTCGATGATTCCCACTCTCCAAAGTACCAAAAGTTTAAGATTGATGCACTCCCTCTGGTCACCGACTTTAGGAAGGGCTGGTCTTACAAAGATCTTATCCCTTACTACGAAAAACGCTACGGTAAGAAGATACGCCCGATCAGCCGACGTTCGGAGTGCGATATCACGGATGACTGTTCCTGCCCCTGTTGTGATGCACCCAAGCCTTTTCTCTATAAAAACAATGGAACCAAAAGCCAGCTCCTTTGTAAGGTTTGCGATACCCGGTTTTCACCCGATGAAAGCCGCTTCTCATCCCTGAAACTGCGATGCCCACACTGTACAAATACCCTGGTTCCCAAAAAGGACCGCAAACACTTTATCATCCATAAGTGCGTGAATCCGAAATGCCCCTACTACCTGAACAACCTTAAAAAAGTGGATCAGAAAGACCTCAAAGAAGATTACGGCAAGAACAAATATAAGCTCCACTACATTTACCGTGAATTTACGGTTGATTTTTTCAGCATGGACTTAAATACCCTGCCTAAGAATGCCTCTTCCCTCAAATTCAGCAAGCACAATGCTCATGTAATGTCCCTTTGCCTTACCATTCATGTAAATCTTGGTCTCTCCCTGCGAAAAACCGCGCAGGCCCTGAAAGACCTGTACAACATCAGCATCTCACACCAGCAGATCGCCAACTACTGCAAAACTGCCGCTATCTGTATCAAACCCTTTGTGGATCAGTATCCTTACGAGAAAGGGGATGTGTTTACTGCGGACGAAACCTATATCAAAATCAGAGGCATCAAAACTTATATCTGGCTCATCATGAACGTTGCTACCCGCTCCATCATCGGCTACCAGGTGTCAGACAACCGTGGTGTCGGTCCCTGCATCCTTGCCATGCGCATGGCCTTTCAGGGGCTTACTAAGCTGCCAGAAAACTTTAAATTCATCGCTGACGGCTACAGTGCCTATCCACTTGCTGCGATGGAATTCGTCCGAAAATTCGGCAAAGCCTTTACCTTCAAGATCACACAGGTCATTGGACTTACCAACGACGATGCCGTCTCCACCGAATATCGGCCATTTAAGCAGATGATTGAGCGGTTAAACCGTACCTACAAGGCTTCTTATCGCCACACGAACGGCTTTGACAACATCGATGGTGCCAACTATGACCTAGCTCTCTGGGTTGCTTATTATAACTTTCTCAGACCGCATAAGCATAATAAATATAAGGTTCTTAATGATGTAGAAATGCTTCGTGGTGCTGACAACATGCCAGGTAAATGGCAGCTTCTCATCTTCCTTGGGCAGCAGACCATCCTGAATATGCAGAAAAATGGAACAGCCGCACCGGAGCGGAGCTGTTGTCAATAGAACCGTGGAATACCGGAACAGACAGCAACACCGTCTGTGAGGATATGCCGCGAAAGTCTATTGACATAAGGCTCACGGATTATCCTGTTCCAGCAGAAAAGGGGCAACTGCGCCCTTTTCCTGCCTTCCGGCGAGGACGGGTTCGGGCAGAGCCCGTGAATGGGTCAAGGGACTGGTCCCTTGTGGGTACTTAGGGCAACGCCCTAAGCCCTCGGAGAGCTTATTGGTATAAATATCTGCAATTTTCAAGGTTCAGTTGGGCATTTTTTTTAACCCTGGTTTTTCATAAATCACTTGACACTACCA
>Ga0153994_1000238_pt1 | contig 17404 bp, 10 predicted proteins | sample TSNC078MetaG_FD_104735 | JGI IMG/M metagenome (GOLD analysis project Ga0153994, IMG submission 104735) | Attine ant fungus gardens microbial communities from North Carolina, USA - TSNC078 MetaG | ecosystem: Host-associated > Fungi > Mycelium > Unclassified | place: USA: North Carolina, Lumber...
GGACTTTGCCCTTGCCCTTGCTCTTTTTGTTAGTAACAGTAGTGAAGGGAGCTTCCTCCACTGCTGGCTGATCAACTGCCATCTCATTATCTAGAGATAGCTCCTGGGATAAGTTAGGACCATAGAGAGTCCTCATAGCCTCCACAAGTGAAAGAGAATCAGGCTGAGGTGAGACTTTAAAACGATCCCACCCCGCTGCAGACATAGTTTGGAACAGGTGCCATATAATGGAACCTGCTCCTAAGATAGGAGGAAACTGTTCAATAGGACGGCTTCCAATAGGATGCTTCTGGATGAAGCATACAATGCGCAATACAGACGAGGCGAGAACTTTGGCATCATTCTCTAAATAGCCAAAGTGACCAAACAAGGATGTGACATAGTGTTCACCATCCCACAAGTCACAATCATGTGTGACATTAGGTGTGATAATGTCACTTGTTACGGGTTATGATGCCTGAGGTAAGCTGTCACAATTATGGATAACTAGTGTATCACAGTCACCTGTCACATCACAGGTGCCTGGCACTGTACTGCCACCCTCTACTTGGAAAAATGACTCAGCTATTCCATGGTTTGGGCCATGAGACATCAAACTGGTTGACAAAGGGACCTAGAGGGCAGAAGTCACCCAGAGGCAAGGCCCCTGCTCTCCTCAGTAGAAACTTGGTCATCCCAACTCATAAAATGTGTTCTCCCTTCAAGAGCAGAGGGAGAGAGAGCAGCAGGGAGCTGGAGAGGGGCAATTCTGTGAGAGAGCTTACCTGTAATGATCCTAGAGGCAGTAGGTGTCCTAGGACCAGAACTAACCTCCTCCTCTTCACTTTCCTCTTTCTCAGAGGAAGAAAAGAGCTCAGGAGATGCATTTCTAGAGACCTCAGCAGCTAAGACACTCCTAGAGGAGCATCTGACAATACGACGAGCACGAGAGCATCCTCTGGGATGAACACATTTACCAGCCCTAGAGCCGGCACAAGAAATAAGATTGAGTGAGTCTGGAGACTTACCAACACTAGTAGGAGTAGCCTGGGGGCCAGGGGGACAAGCATTGGTAGCAGATGATTTATTCTGAATATTTGATTTAACCATGGTGGTGGTTAGAGGGAAAGAAGGGATGTGTATGGCAACATCTTTTGGAAAGTACTATCTTCAATACTGTAAATTATCTCAACTCTTATTTCCGAATGTTTCATTTTGCCCAAATCATCATTATGCTATGCATATTCCTGACCTTCTCTAGTTTTGGGAACTGCTTATCAAGCTAAGTGAATTTTCATATAAAAGACATAATAGTCTTCTTCAAAAGATCAAGACAAATAAGCATCTTTGTGAGTATATTTCCTTTATTATATCAATCTTCAAGACTTACATTTCATTATAGGGGAGTTAGACTTGACAATGTTACAACAGATTTGTTGTCGAGGCCAGCTCTTGGGTCATTTGAAAAGTAATGGGTCACCATATCATATCTCAGAGGTCTCAAAAGCAGCACTCACAGTACTATGCTCTAGACCAGCTTCTCCTATCTGTGATACTGTTCTCATTACGAAACAAAAACATCAATGTCTTCCATTAAATGTTTATGATCTTCTCCTTGACTATATTCATACTCAATATCCATATTTCTGGTACTACAAAGACCTTTCCCATCTCCTAGATGCACATGTACTTTCACCTTGGGTTGTAGAGAAGAACCATATCATCTATAAGACATGGTCATTATCTACCTTTAGTGAACATAGTGGAAACAGCTCTATTGAATATTACAGCAATGTTAGAACAATTGAATATGGCCTCATCTGCTCTATCTGGGTTCAATCTCTGGGTGATAGAGATACAGATCAGCATACATTTCTCCTTATCTCTCCTCATGAACAACTGTCTAATACAGATAGGTCACTTAGCCTATACTCTGGTTTTCCTGGTTTTCAGTGTGTAGTAGTCTATATGCGCTGACCTCTTGTGGTCAAAGCCACAAACATGATCATCATTCAACTTGAGGAAGTGATCAGTCAAGTAGCATCTTATAATCGAGCTCCTGGAACATTTGGTATCAAGCGTGCAATTACAATACTTGTAGGTAGTCTACATTGTAATCGTAATTAGAAAGAACTGTAATTACATTAGCTTTGATGTATGGGTCTAGTCATTCTCAAAATATGATAAATCTCAATGTGCATAGACCATAATGTGTGGTGGGCATACATAAATGATTTTACTATCCGTCATCTGGTTCTGGGTATGGCATAAGTCCCAAAAACGTATACTTTGTACTCACAATCTTTATCCTAAAGACAATGATGAACAACCTCTATGGCCCAACTGCTCCAAGTATGTGACATCTCAACTGCAAAACCTTGTGTGGGCTTGTTGGGACCAAGATCCTACAAAGCAGCCCTCTTTTGCTAATATTGTACCACTTACATAAATAATCTGCAAGACTACTCCGTTGTTAACAGAAGATTTCACTCCTTTCTATATATCTGAGTTACCTGAACTAGAAATTGAGGATCCAGTCAGCTCACCCAACATTAGACCAGTTCTCCTTCCTATTAAAGAACACAAACAAATTAGACTTTGCCAGTCATAAAACAAGCTCCGTCGTTGTCTGTCGCACCCGAACTGCCCAAGTGAGGCTGAATTTACTTGCTGTTGATTGAATCCATTGTTGCCTGGAGTGAGGCCAAAGTCATTCACCTGTCATTATTGTTTGTGTCCACAGTCACTGAATACTGCCCATTGTTACCTCAAGCGAGGTTGAATTTGCTTGTCATTGTCATTCATTGTTGTTGTACCTGTCTCCCAAGTGAGGCTGAATTCACTTGCCGTTATTGTCCGTTGCACCTGAACTGCCTAGAGTGAGGCTGAAGTCACTCATTGTTATTGTCGTTTGTGTCCACAGTCACTGAACACTGCTTGTTGCTGCCCCAAGTGAGACTGAAGTCATTTGCTATTCTGTTACGCCTTTTGGAGAGCCTCTTTAGGCATAGACCATGGGATGGATAACAGTTGTCTGGAGAGTTGTAGAATTGAGGGAGTACATATTTGAGATTTGTTTGATGTCTTCTTGATGCATCGCTTGGCTTGAGGGGATATGTTGGAATTTGGATCTGATGCAAGCCTGCACGATGCATGTAATTGCTTATTGTTTCAGATTCTATTGTTTGAAATAGGTATATAAGTAGTATAGTTATTTTGTACTCACCATCCGTTTGTAATGTTGCAACTGTAATTCAATACTTTGGTGGTCAATACCAGATCCAACACAAAGAACTCTTTTTAGGTAGGTAGCATACTGACATTTTTGTGATCCTTAGATTCTGAACCATGTGGTACTCTTCGAGTACCTAACTATGCTCTTTTTGTCAGTCATAATCATCCAGAAGATCATGTGAGTACTACTTATTATCCCTTATATCTCCTTTTCTTAGTTATACCAGGTGCATTTCAACGTATTCAGCTCTCTGAAAAAAGATAAACCTTGGGAGAGTATACCAACCACTATGGAGTTGAGGAATGCTGGGACCAAATTAACCATTTAATGGACTCGACATCACTGATCACATGCATGGAATCAACATCCAACAACGCGTCGAGTGATTTGTATGACAGTGTTGATATGGCTATGATGATGTCATGGTAAAGACAACAAGAAGGACTCTATAGATGGTGGAAGAAGAATAAAGGAGATTTTCGTATATTTTGGATATACGCATCTAAGACCAGATAGAAACAACTGGTCTTAGAGCTTACATGGTAGACATCTTATATACAAAACAAGTATACAACTATTTACCTAAGAATAAATGTTTCAGGTGTCTCGGCATAATTAGGGAGACAAGAGGAGGAATGTCAAAAGGTAAATAAATTTTCTGAAATATACTTCATCAAACCTTTGAGAATATATTTTGTCAGGATCTCCTTGATTCTGATTCCTAAAGACAAAAGCAGAGTAATACTGTGACTATCATCAAATACTGTAGAAATCTAGTATTCCATTTCTTTTGTCTCATCAAAATCTTCCTCATCTGCTGAGATTTTCTTACTTTCAACATTAGATAGATCATCCAACTTGTACCTAGCCAGGATATCTTCACTATACTTCTGCATAAATACTTTATCACTGAGCTGTTTATCTTGGCTATATGTAAATGTTTCTTCTATGTCTGGAAGAAATGCAATAGATTTGTTGGCAATTTTATAATGTAATTGAGGTTGCAGTTGACTGAAAAATTCAGGATCATAGTAATCAACAGGGACCCCTTGTGGAAGGGTAGGAAAGGCTGTGTCTTGTGGTTCACTGGGCATATAACGAAGTCAGTCCTAATGGATGCCTCTTTGTATAATCATATTGTGCCTCTTTTTCCTACTTCTTGTTAAGTAACCGAATAAATTTCTCCATGCTGGTAGAGCATTCAGGGTGACGCTTAATCCAGTATATTAATTGTCCACCCTCCTTCTGACCATCTGGATCAGCTTTATCATCTGATGTCCTCTTAGATGTGATAAGTTTGATATACTGCTAAGGATATCTATTCCAGATGAGAAAATCACAGCAAAGATCTGCAAGCTGATACAATAGGTGATAAAATATATGGTAAAATAAAAACAAGTAAGAAAAACTTATATATCTCCTGTTCTGGTATTGAGGATTAATTTCAGATGTTGTTTGAACACTTCTAGGATTACGAGTTTTCTTCTTAAGTAGCTTGAACATATGGTGATATACAAAGTAGTCATATAAATGGATGAGGAAAGCCATATCATGTAGATACTTCAAAGCTAGTCCCTGACAGTCATATGCATGGCTGACAAAGGCCTGTTGGAAAGTATTTAAGACTATAATCCGGCAGATGCTGTTGTATACAGAATACGGAGTTTGGTTGAGGTCAGGACACCATTAGATAAGACCAAATTTGGAGATGGAAACCTAAACAAATTTGAGAATGAATTCTTTGACAGCCTTGACTTCTGATGCAATTTTCTTTGATGTTGCAATAGAAATACTTGTTCCAATCTTGATGAGATCTGGCTAAATAAGTGAATATCTATCAGCAATTTTTTTTTTTTGTTCAAAAATTTATAACACGTTGCTCGATTGCAGTCCACAGCAGACTATCTACAACAAGTAGCCTACATGAGCCTCAAGGACCAGATTGTCCTATCACAGGCAAGACACTATCAGTATCAAAGAAGAAATCTAACCTAAGAGAGAAAAGAGAACTAGATACAGGTTGCTCATAACCAACCTTCAAATAACACGTTCAAGTCAAAAAACCTATCATGCCTAGAATACAAAGTCAAATGAAACTAAGAGAGATGAGACTGAGAAACTATCTACAGCACAAAGAAAAGAGAAACCAAGTGAGACACTCATGGAGGCTCAGGGAACTCAGAGAATAGACGATCCTAAGAAGAGAAGGCAAAAGCACTAGGGTACTCCTTCAGGAACTTGACAAAGTCCTTGACAGTTGGCACTAAGTCAGTCAAGGGAAAGTGGGTAAACTGGCGGCAGTTGACAAAGATATGTTGACGTGTTTCCACCTGGCAATGGCCACACAGATACTGGATGTGCTCTGCAGGGAAAAAGCACTGCCTGAACTCCCCAATGGAAGCATAATTAAGAATGGCTCGAGTTACCCTGGTACACAAGGTAACCGACTCGCCAATGAAGGAAAGCTAGTCCCTAATTTTAGCATAGGAGGGCTGGAGGAGGTTCTTAATACCACCTTTGAGAGGGAGGAAGTGACGATCCTGAGATGAAGGATGAGCAAAAGATGTTCTCCATGCATTGAGACAGGCAGTAGCACTCTTGGATTGAAGAGCATCAAGCGAAGTAGCTAGATAGTGTCCAGCAGCGATCTTGGTACTGGTAGCATCTTCATGTGCCAAGAAGTAAAGGGACTACTGAGCCTTGCTTGGACAGTCCTAGAAGTGGATGAAGCAATCAGAGTGATTGGTAAAGAAACCCCTAAGGGCTTGGACGGTGGCAAGGGAGTAGGCCTGGTCTGAGTGAACAGAAGCATTAACTGCTCTTCTAGCTGTAGTAAGAGAATCAGTAATGATAACAATGCGCTTGACGTCAAAGGAAGTGGCCTTAACAATACCAAGTCGAATGGCAAACAACTTTGTGTTGAGAGCTATAACTCATCCTGTAGGCACCTTGAATGATGACACCTGTTCTCTTAGTCTCCAGAAGTGGGCAACTGAAACAGCCTGCATATTCCTGGGAGGAATGACACTTGTATTAGTGGTAACTACAAGTGTTGATTGATTAGAGAAGGCTTCATGACAAAGTTGGTTAAGAGCGTCGAACTAGAGCTTGTGAGTGTGCCCATTGGAGCAATCACAGGGATAGAAAGAAACATGATCAGGAAAGTTGTCCAACAACCTATATCCTGGGTATATCTCAGGGTGGAGTGAATCAAAACGTTTTGTAAGGTTAAGAAGTAACACTTCAGTATCAAGAAGAGGGCTTCTCAACTGAGCACTCTGTGCATCAGTAAGAAGGGCAAGGGACTGTGGATGGGGATAAGCACCCTTAGAGTTGCAAGCACTAAGATGAGAGAGTAGTGCATGCTGAGAAGAAAGCATAGCAGCCCTAAGACAGGATCGCTTGACCAGCTTCTTGAGATGGAGATGAATAGGAATAAGACCTACCAGAGCCTTAATTCCACCAGTTGGAGAAGTGCAAAAGGCACCTAGAATCCAAAGAGCAGCCTTGCGTTGCATGGTTGCCAGAAGAGAGACCTGTGCCTTGGTAAGAGCTCCAGAAAAGTACTAGAGTTGAAAGCCATAAGTGGCAATAGGAACAACACAGGACTGATAGAGAAGTCGTTTTTGTAGAGGAAGAAAACCTTGAGTGGAGTTGCCAAGTATGCCCATTGCCTTGATAGTGGTTAGTGCCTTGGTAGAGTAGAACTGAACATGTTCCTTGAAGGAGAGTTGTCGATTAATACCTCCCTTCTTTCCCTCTAACCACTACTATAGTTAAATCAAATAGTCAGAATAAATTGTATGCTACCAATGCTTGTTCCCCTGGCCCCCAGGCTACCTCTACCAGTGTTAGTGAGTCTCCAGACTCACCCAATCTTATTTCTTGTGCCAGCTCTAGAGCTGGTAAACACGTTCATCCCAGAGAACAAATAGAAGTAGCAGCACTAGGGTATAAATGCTAAGAAACTATTAAATGTGTAGCAGAAGGGTCAAGATTTCTAATTCCAGCAGTTTATCAATAGCGGCAATATTGGTATACATAGCAGATATGCTCGTTGTTCTATATTGTGCCTTGAGCCAGTTTAGCAATTCTCTAGTGTGCTCCATACCTGCCTTCATGGCAAGGTTTCTAATATCAGTAGAGACGTATAACATTAGATTGCTATATGCCTAGGCATCTTGATTGTCCTAGTTATCTCTAGTCCTGATTGACTCCTCTGTTTCTATACCATTCTTTTGGACAATTGGAGGTTTGCTGTTCAGCACTATTCGGCAGCCTATAGCATTGATAACGTGGTGTGCTGTAGCCTCCCATTCTATAAAGTCATGCCCATTAAAGGTTTGGAGGAAGCTCAAGGTTTGAGTAGCTATCTAGGGAGATCAAGAAACTATTATCAGTAAGAGTTCACAACTACAGGTGAGCATAGGATGTAAGGTACTTATGCTTGCAGTTAATTGTACCTATGATAGCATTGTCTGCACATTACCTGCCTATTAGGGTCTATAACCTGTTGAGATAAGACCAGCGAGTATTGTGCAGTGGTCTATACACTAATGGGCTCACCTAGGAATATCTTGAAAGTAAAGCAAAGAGGAGTTTAGTGGATAAGTAACTTGTTATTGATATTAGACTCTATGAGCCTTTTATACATTGTTGTAGTTGATAAGAATGATGAACTAATTATGTAATAAACTAAGTGATATCAAAACCCACACCATATTAATCTACTCCTATATGACTTGAAAAGAGATTACATAATAAATAGAGCTAATCTTGCACTACTCAACTATGCCTGTATAAGAATTCTGAAACAGTAACAAGGGCACCACTGTATACAAAGGGACTATATACAGGACATCACATTAAGTGATGTAAGCAACTCATAGTATTGAGCAGTAACTGGAGCTATACTATGTTTAGCTTTTAGTACTAGAGTACCTTTTTTTCTCTTCTTAATAAACCTTTTTCTGAAAATACCAACTGTGCCTGTTATACTAACAGGATTGTTTAAACTTGCTATAGTAATATATATAACAAAGTCATGGTATATAAATTCTATTCTATTTATGACCTGATATATGCAGCCAAGCTATGTAAAATTTTCTTGATACAACACAGCGTTTCTTGTTGAATGAAAGTACATATAAGCAAATAATACATCCAACAAAGACTGTAAAAGCAGATCAATCTCAGTTATGCTGTTCTAACCATGGAGTTTACTAAAAGTAGCAATTGTATATTTATTAAGCTCCTTGGTGATTCTAATTATGAAAATTCTGTTCAAATAGAAAAGAGAGTGAGTGACCAGTAATAAGGGCTTTAACTCACTTCAGTATAAAACCTGGATGGCTATCAATTACTGTCAGTATTTGTTCTCATGTCAGACCTAGTTTTTAATTCTTGTTTGCAGCAATTTCTTCTGCAGTACCAAGTTCAATTCCAAATGCTGTGCTGTACCATATGTTATATACTCTTAACTGCTTGAACAGAACTTGCCTATATTTGTACAAACTATATGCCAGCCTATACTAGGGCATTTGAAGAAAAATACTATATGGTTTGTGCAGAACTAATGATTAGGAATGAATATCCAAGCCTAAACAAATCAGACTAAGAAGTTGCCATAAGTAGACTAGACATGTTTACTAAGACCTTGGCATATAGGATAAAAGGCTATAGTAAATTATTTGCTAGTGAAGAGACAATCAGAAAGCATTATGCTGGAGCTCAGATCCCTACCCAAAAATAACATCATGATCACATAATGTATTCATAGAATGCTCTTTTATATTATACTATCTCTTGACTAGTTTATTCCTTTGTTAGATAAAGATTAGATCACGAAGCTAAATAAAAAAATTAAAGATATGATAAAAGCAATTGAACTTGATACTATTAATGCCCACTATATTAATACTTTACTAAGAAAAATAAAGTAGTTAGAGCATATATGAGGTTACAAGCCCATAGAGTTGCGTTCTTTAGTGGGTTTACCCACAGCAAATGAGTTTTCTCAATTAAAGCAAGCAATGGAATAGATTATCAAAACTGCTATGAATACCAGTGGTTTTGCCCCAACAGTGTTATTGCAACATTTAAATACAAAAAATATAGCATTGTGAGTTATTAACAACCTTGAAACATTATGATGTTATTGACTACATTCTAGAGGTATTTTACATGATCCCTTCAGTCTCTTGTAGTCAAAGGCCACCCATAAATGTTATGTAGAGACCCTTACATAGTTTGCTACCTTTATACTCTGAGAAAAAGACAACTACATTTTATTACCTATTTGTTTGAATTAATTATAGAGCTGACACAAACTAAACTACTACATAATGCTCCACCTCTTATTCTAGAAGATATCTTACATGTATATGCACTGAAACTTGTTGAAATTCTAATGTTTGTATAGACTAGGATTTAGGATCTATCAGTAGAAAACAATATTGGGAATTCAACTATGTGTTTTCTAGTACTTGCATCAATCAAGTCTAATAGAGGTTGGGCAATTGTAGCTGAAGTGACATCTATTATTGCCTGCTTTGTTTTTTGCATGTGAGCAGTCTTTCTGTTTAACCTATATTCAGATGATTCTACTACTAAATGTGTATATGAACAACATATAGAACTCAACAAATAACACTACGAAGAGACTTACTCTATATTCAGTAGTCTGTGTACACTTCAGCATATTGCCTCTGTAATTGCTTATGCAACACTATTCCTCCTAGCATTCATCTGATTTGATGTGAACAAAATGGAATCATATGGTGGGAATCATTGATTACTCTTGCTATATTCTGGAACTTTGGGCAAAAGCTAATACACCAAGTTTACAAAGGGTTCCAGAAGGTTATACTTAGCTCTAATCTTTAAATTCCTAAATACATTGTAAATGATCTGACAAATGCCACTTCTGAATATAGGTTTATTACTGACTCATGAAATGAAAAGCTAATGAACAAATACACAATATATGATATAATTATGGCTGACCCTATTTTATGGTAACAGTTTGTGATTGGGGTTAGCCCCAATAGTTTCTTTTTTAAATCTTAGTTGACTGTATTAGTAGTTGATTGACTATTCTGATGTTCTTCTTGTTTACATAACTGCTATTGATATTGAAACAGGGTCTCCTAGCTAGGGAATGAAACTTACTTAGATCCAACTTTCAAACACAGCATGTTAAACATGTGGTCTATATGTAATTGGTTGTTATTTGGCCATAGTTGTTCAATACTCAAAGATATCAAGTATCAAGAGAAGAGATACATTAATACCTCATGTACTTGATGCCTTTTGCCAAGAATACACAAAAACTGTTACACTTTGCCTGTATCTATTTACAAAGTAGGTAGTTTAGATATTATTTCCAGACCAGACTGCTTTCCTCTCTTTATGATGTATGAACCTGTTTGTCAAGTTTGACCACTTATATACAACAGAGAAACTTTCTCATGTATTATAAGTTGTTAGTCTTAAGATGATAGATATAGGTATTGGTATACAAGACCATAGGCAAATGTTGGTGTGTATAAGATGTGCTTACTGTCCAAAACTAGATAAGCTTATGATGTTTAATGATAAGGAGGATATAGCTATGCTTCAATCAGGTCATTTAAAAGCCATAGAGGATAAGCTATATGGTGTGTCTGCTAGATATCTTGGTCAATTGCTAGAGAATATAGTTAAGCCATTTGCAATGGCAAATGCAAAGTGGCAAAGGATGATGGACATGCCAAAAAGTGGAAAAATAGTGAATTTAAATGATTTCCCAGTACATAATACATAGAAGTAATATCTGATGCCAAAGTAGACAGTGCATACATGTTATAGATACAAACAACAAATGCATACTATATTGGTGGATGAGACAAATCACCTTGGCAACTCAAGTAAATCTTCTATTGTACAGTCTCTTTCTGATCATGTTTTCACAATACTTCCAGTACTCAACCAAATAGTGAAAGGTGTCAAGCTCTGCAATTTGTTCTAGTATATCCATATCCTCTGTGTTTAGCACTTGTAACATTATGCTGAAAGGGAATTGCATACTGGGACAAACAAAATAATGATATGCTAGCTCCCAATTGCATGCTAAAGGTCTGAGGGGAGATAATCAAAAATAAAGGTTTATAAATAATTAGAAAAAGTAGAATTATATGCAGCTCCAGTAAAATATATGTTGGTTATCGTAAAATGAATATAAGATCTCTCTAGATCGATATTGCATAGCCTCCCTAAGGTGTTAACCTTTACACACCATGACTAGACTCAACTGGAAAATACAGTTAGTTGATCACTCATGGACCCTCTATACTCAGTTGCCCCCTTGTCTGTACCCTCAACACTAAACCTTATAGGTATGATACAATTCAAGTGTGTACCTAGCCAAGCTTTCCCAGCCTACTGTCCTCTCTGAATCCTACCTGAGTTGCATCTGCTATTCTTCTCTAGATCGAGTTCTGGGTATATTCAGTGTTCTTCTCAAGACATCCCTTTGGTCCCAGTCTTCTTACTCTCAATAGATCTGCATTCATGATTCCAGAGACAGTGTAGATAGAGGTAGGAGTCAAGAGGTTTCTCTTCTATCTAACCACACTCTGGATACTATATTAATGTTATTACAAAGCCCTGAAACTCAAGAAATAAAATATAAAAAGGAAACTATTACTACTTTTAGGATTCTATCAACTCCTTTTTGTTCTAAGGCCTCTCAAAATCCTACTGATGATGCAACCCTCTTCTTTCTTTATAATAATGCATTCCCTTACTAAGTCTTTCCTATCAAAGATGACACATCTTCATTGCCACTTTCTTCTAGAATATTCTTCCATCTTCCCCTATCATGCTCTTGATGCTGCTTTGTAATTTGGACTTTGTTGATTATCTGTTAAACAGTTAGCAAGTCTCTATAAATGTCTAGTATCTCTAAGTCACGTCCTAGAGATCATTTATCTAAATATAATTGATATGATGCCATCAATGCTTATTTACAAGCACAAAGTCTATTAGTCTAAGTTTATTGTCTAAGTAGTACTGGTTCTAGAGTACAAGTCTGCTATTCTTCTTAGTTAGTCTATCCAAAGGTAGATCTAGAGCATAGTCCTTCAGTAACTTTCTTAGTAACCCAATGCCAGTTCATCCTAATTGCCTTTCGAGGTATCGGCATGAGCTCTAGGTTGATTATCACTAGCTTAGTGTCTTTATCATATAGTATTATGTTCTGAGGATTATAGAAAGAGTTTTAGAGCAAATTCTAATTAAGAATCCGTTGTTATAAAGCATATCAAATGTTATCTTCTGCAGAAAATTTGCTTGCAGTATAATAGCACCCTATCCTAATGCTACATAACTAGTTAAGAATTGCCACAAGAACAATATAGAGAGGCCATAACTATAAATAAAAGTAATGCTGATTTTGTTCCATGGTTTTTATTACTAACAGTAATATTTCTAGTCTGAAAATACTAACAGCATTATGTATAATATAAATAGAACTGCAAGTGTTATTTTGGATGGTCCATATATAACTGATAACTTGTAACATATTACTGAACTATCTAGCCTAAACTCTATATCTTGTTCTAGTTTACTACTACCCGAAGCAACCAGTACATGTCAGATCATAATCTCTTCCTGGACCAGTTTATCTGTCACCTTGCAAGAGTATATTCAGTATAGTAGCTTCATCGAACAAATACAGCTATCTTTTAAGGTGACTTTTACTCTGTAATTGGATTTTTGTTGCTAACAATATCTATTACAGAATACTAACAGTGTATTGCTTAGAGCTCATAAAAAAACCTTAGGAGATAAGTAAGATGAGCTAGTATCAGGTTATAAAAAAAGATATTAAATAATAACATTCTAGATCCACTTTATACTAGACATATCCTACAAGAGATAGTAGACTTGAACTTTAGAGCTATTAGTATACTAAAAACAGACTTAAACAGATATGCTTCTGATTGCAAATAAACATTAATAGTATTAGATCAGATATATTTAAATAAATGACACTTAGAACATGACTCAAGAAATTTGGACAGTAGTTAGAGCTTACTAATCAATTGACAGATAATTAAGAAGTTCTAAATCATGAGCTAACAACAAAAGGAAAAACAATAAAGAATAGAGAAGATTCTAGAAAAAAGTGGTAATAAGAACATGTCATTAATAGAAAAGATTTAGGAGAGAAATGTATAAGCCCTAGGAGTTTGGAAAAACTTAGTAAGAGAAAGAGTTGATAAAAACCCAAAAGTAGTAATAGTTTTCTTTTATCTTTTTTATCTTTGAGTTTTAGATATTTATAATGATTTTAATATAGTATCTAGAGAGCAAGAATAGAAGAAAAGAATCTCTTAGTACTTACCTCTATTATCACTATCTTTGGAATCATGAAATGTGAATCTATTGAGTATAAGAGTTTGAAATTAGTAGGAAGTCTTAAGAAGAACACAGAATATACCCAGAACTCAATCTAGGAAGAAATAGCAGATACAACCTAGACAGACTAAGAAAGCTTGGCTAGGTGCATACTTAGATTGCATCATACTTGTAAGGTTCAGTATTGGGGGTACAGATAAGGAAATAACTTAAAGGTTAATACCTTAGGAAGACTATGCAATGACAATCTAGAAAGATCTTACTATCTTTTTATCAACAGATATTTATAATTTTACTTAAAAACTGTATATAATATTTAATTTTTCCTTTAAAACCTTCATTTCAGTTATCTTCTCTCAAATCTTTAGTATGCAATTGAGAGCTAGTACCACGTCTTCTTGTTTGTCCCAGTGTGTAATTCCCTTTTGCACTCTTTTAACAGATTATAATATATATTAGTAGATGAAAAATTGCTCACAATAACCTTTTGGACCACTTGTGTTTAACAAAGTACCTAATAGACCCTGGAAAATGATTTTTATGGACTTAATCACTCAATTGCTAGAGTCAAATAATTACAATGCTATTTGTGTTATTGTCAATAGGCTTACCAAAAGAGCTCATTTCATTTCTATCAATAATTGGTTTTTATTCAAAGATATGGTGTAGTTATTATATGATAAGGTTCATCCATTGTATAGACTACCCCTACAAATAATTTCAGATAGAGGAGTACAATATTTGGCTGAGCTATTCCAAGAATAGTGCAAAATTTTAGGAATAGAATTTATTATGTTGATAGTATACTATCTACAAATAGATAAACAAACAGAATTTGTAAACCAGGCTTTAGAGCAATATCTTAGGTGCTATATAAATTATAATTTTAGTAATTGGTTAGATCTACTACCAAGTATAGAATTTGTATACAACAATTAAGCATATAAAGAAATCAAAAAAGTCTGTCCTACTTTGAATATGGTAAACATCTGAGAGCAGGTCCAATTTTAGTCAAAGAGTCATCACAAAGGGACTTAAATAACCTGATATAAAAGACATAAAGTCTTGGAGTAGACAAAAGTAACTCTTACTCTTGTAGTAGAAAGAATAAAGTAGTACTATGACAAGAAAGTCCAAAGCATCCATTTAAAGTTAGTGACAAAGTGCTACTCAATTTGAAGGATTACCAGACCATGAAGCAAGCATTATGACCCTAGTACAAAGAACTATTTGAAATAATCAAAAAGTTGTCCTTGGTTATGTTCTGGCTTAGAATGTTACCTCATTACTGAGTATTACACCTAGTCTTTTATGCTAGCAAGTTAACTCAGTACTCTGAATCTACTATCTGTGGTTAGAAAGCTACTCCCCTACCACCTACCATAATATAAAGCTAAGAAGATTAGAAGGTAGAAAAAATTCTAGACTTATAACAAAGATATAGAAAAATGAATATCTCTCTAAATGGAAAGAATACACTCAAGGAGATAATACATGGGAACCTGAAAAAAATTTACAAAATATAGGCAAAAAGTTGCAAGAAAATCTTCAGAGTATATCAAAAACAAGATAACTTCTCAACAAAGCTCAAACTAAAAGAAAGAATAATGTCATAAATTTCATTTGAACCTATCTCTACCAATTCTCATGGTCTTAATGACAATGAAAAGCCCTTGAAAAGACCTTCTGATCAATGCTAGTCATGTCTTGAGGCAATCAATATTGGTTGAGATATCAGGCAGATCAACAGGTAACTACTATAGTACCATTATTGCTGATGTCTCAGAAACTATCACAATTGATGCTCCTAGCAAAAGCTCTCCTCATAATGCTCAGAATGAGCCTAGAACAACCCCAAGACAATTAATATTAGTAGAGATATAAAGTCCTTAATATTTGCATATAAACATCAACTAATTACCTATAGATAGTCATTTGTCTTTTCTTAGAACAAAGGATAGCCTCCATATGGTTAAGTTATTGCATTTTCAAGCACAAAAGCACTACTATATATAAAATAATAGGTAGTAGCATATAATGGCCTATTCTAGTATATAGACCATTACAATTCTGTATATAAGGACTCTTAGTCTGAGGATTAGACCTCAAACTTAATAACTGCTTTTGTTACTATCTTAACTTCACATTTTTGAACTTTTCAAGTATTAAATCACTAATCACCAATAAGTGACCTTTTGTGATACTACTTATTATTGATAGTCTGTTATAAACTGCGATCAAGTACTGCATTATAAGTTTTTAAACAAAAAAAAATACACTTGAGAGAAATTTTGAGCAAAGACAAATAAGCAGGGATTTGGTGTTTGAGAGAACTACTATTTCTAGGCATAAATTTGGTTCCCAAATAGAATTTAGGCAGTCAACTCTCTAGGGAGTAAAATGACTATCTAATTGATGATTTCTCCTAGATCCACTTGCTCTGGGTTTATTCTTCTGGTTTCACTCTAGAAGTATAATCCTCTTATCAACAATTGCCTTAGTAGGTTTTACTCATGGTATCTAAGATAGATAATTTCACAAGGTACATGTTATGTAGATTTTATTCTTTTCTTTTTAAATGTGTTTCTAATAATTATTGTCTATTCTCATGACTACTTATTAGTATATTTTGAAAAAAGATAAGTCTTCCTTACTATAGTGTAGCTCCTCACTGATTCTGGCAGGTATTATATTTTAAAAGCATCTTTGTCATCATTTTCTGGTAGATAAGACCTAAAAATATTAGATAGTCATTGAACAAATACTGTTTAATTTTCTCTAAAATATTAAGAGGTTGGTGAGAGTCTAGCTTGTTGATAAAGGACAAGTAGTCTAGAGCTATTTCTCTAAGGTAGAAGATTGCAAAAACAATTTTCTTAAGAGTCCTTTCTAAATTCTCCCTTATAGGCCTAGAAATAAATCTGACATCAGAAAATGAAAACTCCAAGTTCATTAGGGCTCTCTTCACTAAAAAGGTCTAGTTCTCTAATAATACAATATAGAGACTATCTTGCTAGTGGTACTTCTATTCTGTTATATTTTATAGAGTTTTCTAACAACAATTTAGATAGTAGTAAATATAAGTTTTTTTAATTAAATAAAATGTGTGTTCTCAAAGAGAAAGAATCCTAGCTAACACTATATTTCAGCATAATGTCCCTTATGCAAATTTGTAGAGAAATGAATTCAAATTTAAAGAAGAAAGTTAAATAAAACTTTACCAGTAAAAGAGGCAAAAGGGATGTTTACTGTGACAAGCAAGTAGAAAGGGCAGTGATAGTTCTCAATTCCATGCTAAAGGGTTTGTGGGGAAAAGGAGAAGGTAAAAGTATCAGAAAGAAATTAAAAATGAAAGCATAGCTTATCTGTAATATAAAAATAGACAAAATAATTGTGAGTTCAATCTAGATCCTCCTTGTATAGTGTCTCTTCAATGTCTATCTTTATACACCATAATAAACTTTTATTTATACTCTTATCTAGTATGTATGCTGCACCAAACAGCACAAGTATGATATTGATGCTGTTGATCAATGTTTCAGAGACTTGCTTGAAGTAAGTAATTATTTGCACTTGATTGCTCTTGAATTGACATATTATATAGAATAACCATCCATTTGGTAGAATTATAGTGGTATTTGGAGGGGATTTTTGTTAGACTTTGCCTATGGTGCCCAAAGGAACATGTCAACAAGTGGTAGCAGTATCTCTTTGCAGAGGAAATTTATGGGGATATATCAAGTTCTTGCATCTCAGACAAAATATGCGCTTGGGTCACTCAGAAGCTGA
>Ga0153994_1000240_pt1 | contig 17165 bp, 16 predicted proteins | sample TSNC078MetaG_FD_104735 | JGI IMG/M metagenome (GOLD analysis project Ga0153994, IMG submission 104735) | Attine ant fungus gardens microbial communities from North Carolina, USA - TSNC078 MetaG | ecosystem: Host-associated > Fungi > Mycelium > Unclassified | place: USA: North Carolina, Lumber...
CCGGGAGCCGGTACAAGCCATGCGTTTATCGGACATGCACCACAGCAATATGGATTAAATGTGCAGAGGGTAAATAAAAGCCAAATGAGTGAAGTGACTAAGGCACTTAAAGAAGGAAAGATGGTTGTAGAAATATGTGCCGGCAATACTATAACCGGCAGTGGAAGCGGACACTTTATTGTACTGACAGGAGTAACAAGCGATGGGAACATAACAATTGCTGATCCGGCAAGCAGGGAGCGGACAGCCAAGGAATATAGTGTTGGAACTATCCAAAGCTATGCAAGGGGGGATGTAGATGCATTTTGGATTATCGGAAAGTAGGAAGCATATGAAGATTAATGGGGTATTGGTTTTGGCATTTTTACTAATGATTTGGGAGCCGCATTTTGTATATGCCGCCCAGGAAGAGCAAGTGGCAGAAATTAAACGATGGCAGGATGGGTACGCGTATGATGATAAAGACAACCAGATAAAAGATACATGGGCAATTGATAACAATGTCTTTGAAGGTAAATACGTTTGTTTTGATGCAGTTGGGAATGTACTTGTCAGAGCAGATGAAATACTAACAGACAGGGATTTTAGTTCATACGCTTCGGATACGGAATTAGATAAAGGTATGGTAGCTTTGCGAACAGAATACGTTGAAGGTTTTAATGGGGTCATATATTTGATTTTTACTAATTCGAATGGCGGACAAGTAGTCTATGAAATCGATGAGGAAATGGAATATATGAGGAATATCCACCTTGCGTCCAATACTTACGTTTTAATCGGAGTAACACGAAACGAAGGGAGTGAGCAGGAATATAAAGTTGAAGTGAGTCCAGGGGAATTTACAATTTCCAATAATGGCTTTCTTGTTGTGAATATTATTGTGAGGGAGGGTGAGTCAGACATTGATATCAGCAATGCATTGTCTTCTTTTTTTGCTTCAAAAGAAGCAGACGAAACTGAGGATGAGAGCCGGTATGCTTTACAAGAAGATGAAGGGGAGGAAGCTAAAAAAGAGAAATCCCCAAATGCGGATTTTGCAGTAGAGAATTTTATTTTAATGATAACAGTTTTAATTAGCGCTATGGTTTGTATCGTATGGTGGTTTAAAAAGAAGGAGAGAGGAGGAAAATGATGCCTGGAAAAGAATTATATCCTATCCCACCTAATTTTGCAGAAGAGGGAACTCTTTTTAGCGGCAGGATACGGACAAGGAATGCCGTAGAGACAGCGTTCTTTTTTTTAGTCCTTATACAGCCTTTATTAAGGCTTAGCACTCCACTGAAATATAAAATATATATTGGACTCATTGTCATCTTGCCGGTAGTTATTCTAAGCATTGTTGGGATTCAGGGGCAGAGCCTGACGGCTTTTGTATGGAGTTTCTTAAAGTTTCTGAAAAATAAAAGTCTTACAATTGTGTGCACCAAGTGAGAAGCAGAAACTTGTCAGAAACAGAAAATTGAATAAATTACACCAAAAACAAATGAGCAGCCTGAAAAAAAGACAAAAGAAACCTAGAGGGAAGGAAGGTCGCCATGAACGAGATAAAAGAACTGGAGATGCAGTTAAAGGAGGCAAAGCAGGCAAAAAAGAGCGAGCAGAAAGAAAAAAAGAAGCAGATAAGGGAGTCAAGCAGGAGTGAAAGAGACCAGATAAGGAAACAGGCAGAAGATAGAAAAAAAGAGAAAAAAGAGCTTGCAGGGATAGAAAGGCAACTGATAAAAGAGCAGAGGCTTATTCAGGAGGAACGGGTAAAAAACAGTCAAAGGAAGCAGCACAAAAAAGTATCCGAAGAAAAAGAGGAGTCTAAGGAGAGAGGAGCGGAATATATACCTCCTATCCCCATGACACTTGCAAGTGAGTATCTGCCAATCAGAAAGATTGAAAGAGGGGTTATCACGACGACGGATGACAGACATCTTGCTTTAATAGAAGTGAAACCAGTTAATTTTTTGCTTCGCAGCAATGCCGAGCAAAAAAGCATCATCCATGCTTTTATCAGTTACCTGAAAATAGCACCGGTAAGAATGCAGATCAAGATGTTTTCAAAAAAGGCAGATATTTCAAAGTACATTAACAAGATATATCAGGAGATGGAAAAAGAAGAGGATGAAAAATGCCGGGCACTTCAAGAAGATTACATAAACCTGATCAAGCAAATTGGAGCCAAGGAGGCTATTACAAGGCGTTTTTTACTTATTTTTGAATATCAGCAAAATACGAACAAGCATCCAAGTACAGAGGAGATACAAATATACCTGAATTCGCTAGCGCAGACGGCCAAACGTTATCTTACAAAGGCAGGTAATGAAGTAATTGTACCTGATAATAAGACAGAGTTTTATATAGACATTTTTTATAGTATTTTGAATCGTAGGACAAGCACATACAAGCCGGTTAAGCAAAAGATAAGTGAAGTGCTGGAGAGGTATATCAATGAGTTTGGAAAGGAGAGTGTGGCAAACATACCAGTTACAGAATTTTTTGCACCTGAAAGTATCAGTTTTCGGCATGGAAATTATATCATTATGGACGACGTATACCATACCTATCACTTTATTCCGTCAGGAAAATACCGATCGAAGGTAGCTCCGGGCTGGGTAAGCCTTTTAGTCAATGCGGGGGAAGGGATTGACCTAGATATCTTCATCTTTAAACAGGATAAAATAAAGAGCATGGAAAGAATCGGGCGCAGGATACGTATCAACCGTTCAAAAATCAAGGATACATCGGACACCAATACAGACTTCGATGATTTGGCTGAATCCATTAAATCGGGATATTATCTAAAAAATGGTTTATCGAACAATGAAGATTTTTACTATATGGTTATGATGGTGACCGTAACAGGTTACAGCGAAAAGGAAGTAGAATGGCGTTCCAAAGAAATGAAAAAGCTGTTAAATTCCCAGGACTTAGATATTGTAAGCTGCTTATTCCGGCAGGAGGCTGCTTTCCTATCTGTACTTCCCCTGCTTAATCTTGACAAAAATATATATGACAGGGGAAGAAGAAATGCACTTACAACTGGAATAGCGGGGTGTTATCCGTTTACCAGTTACGAGATGGCGGATGAGGATGGCATCATGATGGGGGTCAATAAGGCCAATAACTCACTGGTCATTTTGGATCTTTTTAATTCCCTGCTTTATAAAAATCCCAACGTGATATTGCTGGGGACTACCGGTGCAGGAAAGACATTTATCCTGCAGCTCATGGCTCTTAGGATGCGGAGGAGAGGGATACAGATCTTCATTATCGCACCAGATAAGGCGCATGAGTTTGCCAGAGCGTGCCAGAATATCAATGGGTCTTTCATTCAGATATCCCCGGCTTCAAGCAGCTGCATTAATGTCATGGAAATCAGGAAAACAGACACCTCTACAAACGAGTTGATCGATGGGGATATTATTAAACGCTCTGAATTGGCATCAAAAATTCAGGATCTACATATCTTCTTTCTTTTGCTTATCCCAGATATGACGCATGAGGAAAGGCAGCTCCTAGATGAAGCATTAGTACAGGCTTATTATCAAAAAGGCATTACACACGATAACGCTTCCCTGTATGATCCGGACAATGAAAATGAGTATCGGGAAATGCCGATCTTAGGAGATGTTTATGAGTTACTGATGAAAAACCCAAGGACAAAACGAATGTCCAACATTTTAAACAGGTTTGTCAACGGTTCGGCAGCGGCTTTTAACCAGCAGACCAATGTGGATTTAAGCAATAAATATGTGGTACTGGATATCTCACAGAACACGGGTGAATTTCTGGTTGTATGCATGTATATTGCTTTAGATTTTGTATGGTCAAAAGCAAAAGAAAACAGGACGGTTAAAAAGGCAGTCTTCATTGATGAAATATGGCGGCTTATCGGAGACAGTTCCAATGAACTGGCGGCAGAATATGTCCTTGGCATCTTCAAGTTAATCAGGGGGTATGCAGGGGCAGCCATTGGAGCATCGCAGGAAACGACAGACTATTTCAGTCTGGCTGATGGAAAGTATGGGCGCAGAATATTAAACAGTGCGAAAACGAAAATCATTTTAAATGTTGAATCAAATGAGGCAGAGCAGATCCGTAACGTCGTTGGCTTATCAGAGGCGGAAGAAGTTGCGATTACGCAATTTGACCGTGGAAGTGGATTAATCAGTACAAATGGTAACCATCTCACGGTAGAGTTTAAGGCATCTGACCTGGAAAAAGATTTGATTACAACAGACAGGATTGAGCTGGAAAACTTGAAATCAAGGCTTGAAGCGTATGGAAGTGAGTCGGTTTATCATCAAAAAGTACAGGAAAAATGATGAAAACGTATTTTATGCGTTTTGAATGTGCATAGAGTTTGATTTTCCAGGCACTGTGACAAGAAAACGTATTAAATGCGTAAATAATATGTTTTACAGTCAAATGGGCTGAGAAAGGAGAGATTCATGACGGAAAAGATGGAAATGGAATTAAGTGTCCTGAGTGTCATAAAAAAGTATAACGTGCTGACCTATAATCAGGTCATTGGATTTTTTCCGGGGGAAGAAAAAGCGGCAGGCAGGGCATTGGCAGCGTTGGAGAACAAGAGGAGGGTTTTCATTGATAATTTTATCGTTGCATTAACAGGAGAGGGTTATTCAAATTATGACACTGGTACGATGAGTGCCATATGGGTTCTATTAGACTTCATGAAGCATAGGCTGGTGCAGGAGCATTTCCTGGCACAAAAGGAAGAGTTCCCGGTAAGGATTGTTTTTATCAGCAATTCGGAAATGTACGATATTTTATATATCGGTCAGGAAGATATAAAGATTGTCAATGGCATATTTTCGAGGAGGGATGATTCGGGCTGTAAACATATTGTCATAGTAACAGAGCCTGATCTACTCCTGGATATTGAGCTGTCGGAAATTGCATTGTGCTGCATGGTTAATGGAGAAGGGAGAGTCAATTATTATGAACAAAACTGACAAGATACTGTTTAATGAATTTGGATCAGCTATAAATGACACAGACTTTATTCTGGGGAAATTATGTCTGGCACAAAGCGACCTGTATTTTGGAAACACAATTGATGAGGTTATCCTTAATGCGGCTGAGAAAGCAGAAATTTTGACGGATAAACTAAGGCGGGCAGTCCTTCATACAGCACCAAGTATAGAGGTATACAGGCAGTATGAGGATAATTTAGTGAAGCAGCTTAATATTCGGGTGGAATTGCTGGAAAACCAGATACTAAAGATTGGTATCCCGGCATTAATACCGCACCGCAAGGCGCATACAAGCTATATTTATAAGCCATTGCATCATGCTCTGAAACAGTTTAAGGCTGAGAGGGAGTTCGAATTATTCAAGGAATGCACGGTAGCCTTTATACACTGTTATGATAAAAAGTTACCAAAGACACGTATACGGGATCATGACAATATTGAAGAAAAGCAGGTCATGGATATTATTAAGTCCTTTTATATGGAGTCAGACAACGGCTTATATGCAGATACCTATCATACAACAAGAATACATGACAGTGACGCAACAATGATTTATGTCATGGATAATAAGGTGTTCCCGGAGTGGATATACAGTATCGAATTTTTTGCGTGATTTTTCTCCTGTTTTTCGATATTGATATTTTCTTTGAATATGTCTGAAAGTAAAGGAATTTGAAAAAATCCGTAACCGAAAAACTACCCAGGTACGGAATTGGTATGGTAACGAAACGGACTAATACCGAACTTTATAAGGAGGCTGTTGAATGATGGAAAGAAAGGATGAGCTACTTAAATTGATAGGCATATCTGGTGAACTGCCGGCATGTTTAATCCCGTCTGTTATCCGGTCAGAGTCATATGCAGCAGCATTGATTACAAAATTAAAGAAAGATGGCTTGATACTTCTGCGTTACAAGGATAAGTTGAGGGGATATAGCTTAAAAAAAGCAGGAAAAGAATATCTGATGGAAAAGTACAGTCAGGACTGCCTCATTTTTTTGACTGGAGCCGCTACGACCAACCATATCAAAACGGATACAATCAGGCGGATCCGTTTGTATAGAATGGCAGAGGTATGGATTTATATGCATATAAACCGGATTCAAATTTTTATGGAGGGGAAAAGGTCTATAACAGAGCCGGTAAAGGACGCTGTATATTATGGAACACAGGAGTATAAAACAGATAAGAACAAAGAACTGAGCGGCTCCAGAGCAAGTGGACTCTTTTTTTCATCCCGAAAAGGTTATGTGGTATACAATACCATGGGGAAATTGATGAAATGGGCAAAAAAGACAGAACTGACAATGAAAATATGGAGTGACAGCCTGTGCAAACAAAAGCAAATGCCGGATATGGAAGCGGCTGCTATCGTATTTGGACCAGAAACAGATATGGCTCTGCGGATATTGGAAAGCAACGGCGGGGTGAAAGGGAACCTTTTTGTACTGGATGAAGTTTATACCCATCTTTATTTTATACCTATGCCAGAACCGGTTTGCATCCAATTTCAACTCTTGGCTGACCCAAGTAAGGATGCGAAGCTTAAGACATTGATTCATTCAGGGCTTGATAGAACATCGGTGAAAGACTATTCGCTTCATATCGGGATAGATGAGCAGCACAGGGAAGTATTTCAATGTTACGATATGGAACTATGGAAACTCAGGCGCATTCAAAAAGTTTTTACCGGGGAATCACGCATCATTTGTTTTGATTACCAGAAAGCATTTATGGAGATCTGCTATCCGGGTGCATTGATTGAACCGTTAGCCACTAAAAAAGTGTCAAAATATTTAGAACTTTAAGGAGTGAGAATATAAGATGCCGGAGATAAATCGGATTTATCATATGGATTGTTTGAATGGGATGAAGCTAATAAATGATGAATCCATAGATATGATTTTGTGTGACCTTCCGTATGGAGTCACGGCAAGAAATAAATGGGATACCATTATCCCATTTGCACCATTATGGATACAGTATGAACGCATTATAAAACCAAATGGTGCCATCGTTTTATTTGGACAGGGGATGTTCACGGCCAGATTGATGATAAGCAATGAAAAGTTATGGCGATATAATCTGATCTGGGGAAAAACACAACCAACCGGATTTCTCAATGCGAATAAAATGCCGCTGAGAAATCATGAAGATATTTGTATTTTTAACACGGATAACATACCAACAGGCAGCCACGAAGATATTTGTGTATTCTATAAAAAACTACCGATGTATCACCCACAGAAAACTTCGGGACATCATCGCAAGGTTAGTAAGGCGGAGCATAAATTAAACTGCAAAACGTCAACTAATTATGAAAACTATCGTTTTTCCGGTTATGACAGCACGGAAAGATATCCAGTATCAATCCTTGTATTTGCGAAGGATACGCAGAAAAGTAAGCTGCATCCTACGCAAAAACCGCTCGCATTATGTGAATATTTAATCAGAACCTATACCAATAAAAATGATATTGTTTTAGATAATTGCATGGGGTCAGGAACTACGGCAATTGCTTGTATAAAGAGTGGGAGAAGCTTTATCGGATTTGAAACCGAAAGCGAATTTGTGGAAGTGGCTGGTCAGAGAATCAAAGAGCATGTTTACACCATGGAGTAGGCATCAGGGTAAGGGGGGGAAAAATGGAGTCCATATATAGCAGTGGAAATGAGATAGTAGATGCTGTTACTGAAATAAGTCTTACGGGGAACGTTATCCCCCAGGCATGGTATCAGACGATACGCAAAGATACCGGAAAACCTTATTTGACCGCAATCATTATCCTTGCGGATATTGTTTACTGGTACCGGGCAACACAGATCCGGGATGAGTCCACGGGTCAGGTTATAGGAACCAGGAAGAAATTCAAGTCTGATTTGCTGCAGCGAAGTTATTCTCAAATAGCAGAGCAATTCGGCATATCAAAGCGGGATGCAACCAGTGCAATTGTGCACTTGGAAAAGATGGGTGTCATAAGCAGGATATTCCGGACCATTTGCGTCAATGGGCAACAGATAGCAAATATACTTTTTCTTAAAATCAATGTTAATATTTTGATTGAAATTACACACCCACACGGAGCGAGAGCAGAGTCTGAGGAGGGTGTCACTCAAAGTTGTGACACCCCTCCCTCAAATAAGGGAGAGGTATCCCGGAAAAACGAGAGAGGTGCCGTTAGGAAAAGTGACATCTCTGACGGGAATGTGATAGACATCCCACAAAAATGCGAGAGAGGTCTCACTTGGAATCAGGGGACAAATACAGAGAATACAACAGAGAATACTACAAAGAGTATTAATCATCCTATCCTATCTTATCAGCAGAGACTTGAGGACTTTAAAGACCAGATAGGATATGATGCGATACGGCATGACTTGCCCCATAATACTGAAGTATTGGATTCGCTTGTAGGCATAGCAGTAGACGTATTAGTTTCGGAGAATGCAACAATCAGGGTAAACCAGGAAAACAAACCAGTGGAAGTAGTTAAATCCATATACAACAAATTAAATATCATGCATGTTAAATTTGTATTGAACTCATTTGAGGAATGTGGCTCGAGGTTTAGGGATTTCAGGGCAGTGGTGGTTACGGCGCTATATAATGCCTATCACACAATGAGCTTGGCTTATGCGAATCTCTACAACTATCATCAAAACAACCAATGACAGAAAGGTGATGAATAAAATTGAATAAATTAAACCCGAAAGGCAGAAAAACGGTCCTTATACTACCGTTTATTCTGCTCTTTCTAGTGCTGGCGTTATACTTAGGTGGTTTCCTTGAAGCAGTTATTAACCACCCTCAGACAGCAAGTCTGAACATCAAGGAATGTCTGATGAATGCCATCTCTTCATCGGAAGGAATAAAGTTTTCGGCCGTTTCAATGATTGCCTTTGCGATATTAGGCTTGCTTATTGTATCCAGAGGAAAACAAGATGGCATTAAAGAAACAGACGAAGAACGGAATTTTGATTATTCTGAACTAGGGACTTATGGAACCTCGGGCTGGATGGAGGAAAAGGAACAAAAGGAGGTGCTGGCAGCAGATAAAAAAGTCAGAGATGTTACCGGCATTATTTTAGGAACCGACATTAAGAGTGGGGCTATCATCAGCCTGCCGAAAAGTTCCCATCTTAATCGGAACATTGCGGTATGCGGATCACAAGGCTCCATGAAATCAAGGGCAATTGCAAGGAACATGATTATACAATGTGTTCTCCGGGAGGAATCCATATTCGTGACAGACCCCAAAAGTGAACTCTATGAAGACACAGCGGCATATTTAAAGGCGAACGGGTATATCGTAAAGCAGTGGAACTTAATCAGCAAAGACAATTCAGATGCATGGGACTGCCTGGCAGAGATAGATGACGGAGAACTTATCGATACATTTGTAGATGTGGTTATTCGGAATACAACGGATAAGTTTGACCATTTTTATGACAATGTGGAGATGGATCTGTTAAAGGCACTCTGCTTATATGTTTATGAGGAATACCCGACCGGTTCAAAAACATTTGCGGAAGCCTATAAGCTGTTGCTGAACCAATCGGTTGACAAGCTGGACGCCGTTTTCAAAAACTTACCGGAAACACATCCGGCTAGGGGTCCGTACCAATTATTCAGCAAAGCGGAGAAAGTCAAAGGAAATGCCATTTTAGGGTTGGGTACCAGACTGCAGATACTGCAGAACAAATTAGTCCAGAAGATCACGAGCAATACGGATATCGATCTGACCTTACCGGGAAAAAAGAAATGTGCTTATTTTTGTATCACAAGTGACCAGGATTCCACGTATGATGTATTGGCAACCCTGTTTGTTTCTTTTTTGTGTATCAAGTTAGTCCGGTTTGCAGACAGGCAGGAAGCCAGAAAGTTACCGGTTCCAGTGCACTTTATTCTTGATGAGTTTCCGAATATCGGAGAAATTCCGGATTTCAAAAAGAAGCTGGCAACGGCGAGAAGCAGATCCATTGGCATGACGGTTATGTTCCAAAATATTCCCCAGCTCCAGAACCGTTATCCGGAAAGCCAATGGGAGGAGATACTGGGCGGCTGTGATACAACCGTATTCTTAGGCTGCAACGACCTGACCACTGCTGAATATTTTAGCAAACGGTGCGGTGAATTAACCGTTGGCGTGAGTTCGATCCGAAAGAATTTTAACACCATACGCATGACGGACTATGTTCCGGAGTATACGACTTCTGATTCCGTAGGAAAAAGGATGCTGCTCCTGACCGATGAGGTGCTACGTTTTCCTTTGCAGCAGGGGCTGGTTATCATACGTGGGCATAAGCCTTTGAAAGTTAATAAGTATGACTATACGCAGCACCCGGAATCGAAAAAGTTCCGAATGGAAAAAACAGAGGACCATGTACCAAAATGGCATGAAGCAGAATCCCCCTTTTATGACCGGGAGCAGGAATATAAGGAAAGCGTCTACTCGGGAGTTAATGAGGATCCCATATCCGGACCGGAATATTTAAAATTGAGTAGAAGCACATCTTTTTTTAAGAAAAAAGCTGAAATCAATCAAGAAAAAACAAAACCGCAGAAAAAAGTAAAACCAGTAGATAGCCTGGATGATTTACTAATGAAAAGGGAGAGCGAAAATGGATTATGAAAAATCTAATATCTTGTGTTTAGTATTTTTACAAGTCATAAAAAATGAATTTGGCATCAAGGCGAGTCAGGATGATATTGCAAGGTTTAAAAGGGCTTTGAAATCGTATGAATCAGTGGGGGAGTTTCTACTAAAATCAGGCTGGCAAGCGGATAATCCGGACTGTGCCACGGAAGAATATCTGACGGAAAACCGAATATGCAGATGGATAGGGGAGGCATTCGTTTACTTTTCGATATTGGAATGGGAGGAGGGAAGTGATGAGACTTGGAAAGAACCATAAGATATTGCCCTGCCTTTTTTTGGGGCTATTTTTATTTTCGATTTGGAAAATGGGGAATCACTATTTTGAACATAGAAATGCTGAGAAGGAGTATAGTGAAATTGTTAAAATGGCAGTAGATGCAGACACAGGTGAAGCAGAAGATATCGTTAAACCCTTCACGGTCGACTTTGAATGGTTGAGAACCATCAATCCCAACATAGTCGGCTGGATTTATATAACGGATACAGAAATTAATTATCCTGTTTTACAAGGGGAGGCTGCTATGGGCAGCATACTTAGAGACCATGTTTGTACATGGTCTCTAAGACTCAAGTATTTTCTTTTGACAAGAAAATCTTTTGATTTCTGCTGTGTATCTTGTCCGGCTCGGAATACACAATCTTTCCTTCGGCTAATAGTTCCTTAATCGTATTGGAAACAGCTGCAGTTAATTTTTTGTACCCCATATGCAGTGCCAAATCTGTGGAGGAAAGACCGTCATTTTGTTCCAGTATGTCTAAAATCAATATTTTTATTTCTGAACGGTTTCTCCGGCTTTTTACCTTAGGTTTCTCTGCATGTGTTTTCGTAGGTGTTTCTTTGGAGGGTGCAAACTTTTTTTGAACCGGAAGTATGACTGTAAAATAGCTCCGGTCATTATCTGTCTCAAATACAGGTGGTTCGGACTTATTGGCTTCCATTGCTTTTAAAATTGTAGGAATACCTGTGTTCCGCCCTTCCACCAATTTCAATTCTTTTAGAAAATCACCTATCCTGCGGTTTCGATAGCGCCTTGAGACAAGATGTCTGTTAGCAATATCCTCATCTGTGATCGTCCTGTCCGGTCCTGGCAGACTTGTAATCTCCATTTTATCAGGAGTTACCATCACAGTAACCGGTTCTCCAATCTGGTACGACTTGTGGTATATGGAATTCGAAAGGGCTTCTTCCACGGCGTCATAGGGGTAGTTATAAATCCGCTCTGCTTCTGCCTGACCAGATATCTTTGTTATTTTTTCATTGATGATATAATTCTTAATATAACTTAATGCATCCCGCAGTTGCCGATCCAGGGGACCTGTAAACACTTTTTCTGTCATTCCTATTCCCGTTGGGTCTGGTTTATCAACAACCTCAATCCTCGCATATGGGAAAAAATTATCAGGACGTTCATTAAAAAACATCAATCCCACATTCAACGGTTTACGCAGTTCTGATGGTCCGCCAATCAATTTCATATCAGCGGCCACCTCTTTTACGGTACGCTTCAAAGAGCCTTGGTACAAATCGCTGTTTACTGCATACAGAAATTCAGAAAGCAGGCTCGACCTCATATCCTCAATATTGGCAGCCATATTTGCCCTGTCATCAAATGGCACATTGCCTGCCAACAGGAATAGTTCCTTTTCTTCCAGCTGATTCGCCCGGATGCTATTCGACATTTTGCGTATATAATACGCTTTATCTCCTTTTGCAGCTGCTTTTTCAGTTGGAAATGAAACCGGGCATTTATATGGCCTTGCTTCACCGCCCGGAATCCACAACACTATGATATCTTTTCCGTCAAAAACTGTCTGTTCAACAACAGGGATATATCTTGGTTCAATCAAGTTGCATTTTTGCAAAAGCTCCTTATTAATACGGTCTATGGAGCTCTTGCCTAACCCTCTGACAGGAAATTCAGGCATGCCATCTTCTTCATTGATACCTATAATGATATAACCGCCACCCCAATTATCAATATCATTTGCAAATGCACAAATCGAATGCAGGATTGGTTCAGGATTCCAATTGCCTTTATACTCAACTCGGGCATTTTCTACAACTCTGCGGTTTATTAAATCTGAAATATTAATTGGTAAAGCCATAAAGTTACTCCTTTTCGTTTTACTCTCTCCTCAACTCTCCCCTTAACTCTCCTCGTAACTCTCCCCTTAACTCTCTTCTTAATTCTATCAAAGATACTGAATAATTCAAGCGTTTTTTTAATTATTTATGGTGATTTACTATCTATGGTTATGAAATAGGATAACCGTTGCTTTAATAAAAATACCCTCAATTACTATCTTTTTAACGTAGCGTGCTCTCTAAGTTAAATGATAAGAGAACTAAAGCAGCTAACAAAGCATCGTTCAGGGAATCAAGGTTGATGGGGTGACTGGGAGGATCTGTATGACAGGAAGGCAGTATCAAGTGATGAAAAACGGGAGTTTGAAAGCAGGATTCGACATGTGCCATAAAATAGAAATTATTTGCTTTTCCGGTAGCGTCAGTCCCCTTGACTGCCCACCAAAATAATGAGCTAAATGACGGATTATCTTATAACAGACAAAAGGGATAACACAAATAAATAATTCCCTCCCTAGTATCCAGTTCGTTCCCCTCTTAATTATATTTGTTTCACTTTAACTATTTAATATATGATTTAGTAGATTGATATAATCAAATTACTACCGCAAAACAAACACCATTATTCGTTACTATGCTGCCTCCGGCTGAACTGTAAGCACTGTAACTCAATATACTATATATGGTTGAGAATATATTGACAAGCACAATATGATGTGGCATTCTGTTAAGGAAATATGATTTTAGCATTAGCTTAAAGAGCGTTTGTTTCGGAAGCCAAGCCGGAAGCCAAATTTTAGTTTTTAAATTTTAAAGACACTTAAAATGTAGTAAGAAGCATTTCAGGTGTCTTTTTTTGCTATTAAGAAAAAGGAATCCAAGAAATATAATTTATCATAAGCTTTTGTTAGCAAAATTTATAACAGAAAGGATAAAAAATGACTACCATAGAGAATCAGAGTATTATATTGAATGAAAAAGTTAATAGAGTATTGTTAGAGCAGCTAATATCATTTATAAAAAGTTGTGCAGCAATAACGGAAAAGGATATAGAAGCTAAATTAGGAAGTAATTTATTTGGAATTCAACAGGTCCAATGTGATATACAAGAGATGCATAACATCATGTATTTAGGAGAACTCCTAGAACGTTATAAAGAAAGAGGGTTAACAGATAAAAGGGATTTGCGTGCATTAGCACTTGGACTGAGCCTGACAAAAGATTTTCATACTAATTTGATGTTTGTTGGCAATCAGAAAAAAGATTTTTTAGTTGAATTAGGAAGAGAATCAAGTAATGATATACTCTTGTTAGGTTCACGCTATCTGCTATGTGATGTTGAGGCTGAAAAAGAGGCGATATATAAAACGCTTCATCAAACTGAGAATTTAGATATTTTAGATGCACTTTATCTGCTATATCTGGACGAATTAATTGAGAGCGATTTTGTTGGCTTTTCAGAAAAATTGACATATTCACTTTCCTCAAAGCGGAATCTTAATGTTTATGAAAACAGCTATTTATATGAATGGCTTATCAAAACTTATGCAAAGGAAATAAGGCTGTCACGAAAAAGGGATATGCGGTTTTACAAAGCCTTGCTAAGCCTTGGAACTAAATTTGTGACTCAGGAAACCGGAGAATATGGATTGTTGCTGCAGAATGGATACAGTGCCGAGGAGATAGCATACTTAAATTATAGGATGGCAGGGATATATTTTAGAGGCGAAAGGCAAATCCATAGCGGCACTATGCTCCATGAAAAAATAAGCATAAGATTCATTGCAGCATTTATAGAAAGTGCTGATACGGTAAGCAGTGAAGTATGTGATGAGATGAGAAAGGTTTTGTCAGATTATAAAGAATTTCCTATTAAGTGCTATGGAGAAAAGGGTATTTTTGAAGTTTTAAATTATAAATTTCGTCCGAAGTATAAAACGATTCAAATGTATCATTTTCTTTTTGAAAATTATCAGGAAATGTTTACAAGTGATTTCTTTATTATTGAGTATCTGAATCTACCGGATAAATGGTATGAGTATCTGGTAAATGCCGGCACTGAAATTAATCTAAGTATTTTAATTGAACAACTTATGGGACTGTCATTTGAGGATAAAGAAATAGCACTAAGCTATATCAAAAAATTCGAATCACTGACCAATATTGATTTTATGAAAGTGTTTCTTCAAAACCCCCAATTTTATCATCTCGTATTTAAGTTGTTGGTAAGTTGGAAAGTGATAAATTTAAATGCATACATAACCAATATAGATGAAGTAGATAGAGAATTGAAGAAAGCAATTGTGGCATATCTAAAAAAGACCCGTACGAAAGAAGCCTTTTGCTTTACCAGAGAATTTATTGAAAGATATGACCTTAATAAGTATGAAAAATTCATTGAAAGTAAATTCTTCGAAAGTTATTGTGGCTGGCGCTATGAGAGTCTTGATTTTGACAGGAGCTTTTTAAGTCAGGAAGAGAAAAGCATGCTTTTCAACTGGATTGAGGAAAGTGTGTATAGGAAGGATACCTGTGATTATGACAAGTTTGTTGCCGGACTCTTAGAATATGAGCATATAGGAAGCTATGTGGATGAGGAATCAAGAAGGAAATTGTTAAAATTGCTGGAAGTATCGCCTGATAATATATCACCCCATAAGATGAGACACTTAAAAAACTTATATATGACAGATGAAGAGAGAGAAAGGATTATTGCTGAAGAAAGCAGGGAAAGAGAAGATAAGGAAGCAGAAAAGAAAATTCATTATATATACAAAATAGTCAATATAGTATCAGAGCATCTGTTGGATAATGATACGCTTCCCACAATTAAGAATCTTTTACATAGAGTATGGGCAGATGTGGATAAGGATAATATTTTATATCTCTTTGCATCCTTGTATAAGAAAATAGGAAGTATCGGTTTTCTAAACGAAGCAGATTATCCGGATATACTAATAATCAGTGGGGAATTAATGAAATATGGCTATTTGGATATGAACGCAGTAAATGAGTTATTAACCAGTGTAAGACAGGAGGCTGCCTGATGAAAATTTATGATAATTTAGAAGCCGTGATAACCGCTAAGCAATTGGGGGTTCCGATTTTTCTACTGAATAAATATGGTAGAGAACGATTAAATGATTTATTTTCTTTTATGAGAAGCAATCATTTCAGTGAGATATGCAGCTATGAAAAAATTCTTGAAGAAATCATTGTAAACTATGAATTTACGAAAATATTAGTAACGTTATTAAAAACAGAATCCTTTCCGATAGGAGCACTTGATCAGGTATTAAAGCTAAAAGAGGAGCAGGGCATCCACCATATTCATTTTGATGCTCAGAGGGTGAAATTTTTAAATGCATATACGGCCGATAATGAAGTATGGTTACAGTATCTTATCAAAAAAGAAAAGGAAGACGTTGACTGCAGAAAAAACAATATCAATTTAATAAAAAATAGGTGGTAGTCAGTTAAACCGTTGATAACCTTAACATTGCTCCTCTTATATGGTAAAATATACTTAAGAGGGGTGGTGCGCCAGTTCGGTGCTGAATATATAACTGGTGGGAATCCAGTCTGGTAAGACCTAGCAAGTCGCCAGTACCGAGTCCTTGGAATGCCAAAGGCTAACAATGGTGTTTAAGCGTAGGACAGGGAACAGGAACGCCGTAATGCGTAAGCGTGAAGTGATTGAGCTTCGTTATAATTATCGATTGTGTGGGGTGGTCTACTCACCTCTTGGGTCACCAACAAGGATTAGTCGTTAATGCGAGACTATGAAAACACACCGGAGTCTGAGAGCACGGCATACCTGATATCGTTATATTCGACATACCTGGGAGACCTGGACGGTTCTGTACATGAGACAGTAGGGAGTATCGGCCAATGCAATGGTGAGTACAAACGAAGACCGTTGAGGAGTCGGATTCGTTCATAGTACCGATGAAGGTAGTAATGACACTGGAGGGAAGGGACGGACAATAAGTTGATTCTGTTAACAAAACATAGAAAGCACAGGAGGCAGTCATTCTATGGAAAAAGAGAAAATGGAAATAGCCAGTCTCGTAGAGAAATACGGAAAGATACAGTCGCTAATGAAATACATCAACCAAGACACGTTGAAGGAGTCCTATCAAAGACAGCCAAAAGGAAAAGCGGTAGGAATTGATGAAGTTACAAAGGAAGAATACGGAGAAAATCTGGAAGCGAATATTGAAAATCTGCTGGGCAGAATGAAGAAATTCGCATACAGACCATATCCAGTACGCAGAGCCTATATCCCAAAAGGAAATGGGAAGATGCGTGGACTGGGAATACCCACGGTAACTTCATAATACACACCTCGCAATTCTGATTTTGAAATTGGCAGTTGTATCCGCCTAAGAGACGGATACAGACTGTCGGGTTATTGGAAAAGGTTTTTAAGTTC
>Ga0153994_1000241_pt1 | contig 17032 bp, 13 predicted proteins | sample TSNC078MetaG_FD_104735 | JGI IMG/M metagenome (GOLD analysis project Ga0153994, IMG submission 104735) | Attine ant fungus gardens microbial communities from North Carolina, USA - TSNC078 MetaG | ecosystem: Host-associated > Fungi > Mycelium > Unclassified | place: USA: North Carolina, Lumber...
CCGGAGGCGAGCTGCGCCCCGCTGGGCGAATACGCCACGCTATAAACAGATTCCTTATGGCCGCTGAGGGCGTGCAGTTCTTGACCGCTGGTCGCGTCCCACAGGCGCACGGTATTGTCCGAACTACCGGAGGCGAGCTGCGCGCCGCTGGGCGAATACGCCACGCTCTGAACCCAGTCCGTATGGCCGCTGAGGGTGTGCAGTTCTTGACCGCTCGCCGCATCCCACAGCCGCACGGTCTTGTCCTTACTTCCGGAGGCGAGCTGCGCGCCGCTGGGCGAATACGCCACGCTATCCACATCGGACGTATGGCCGATTAAGGTGTGCAGTTCTTGACCGGTCGTCGCGTCCCACAGCCGCACGGTCTTGTCATCACTGCCGGAGGCGAGCTGCGCGCCGCTGTCTGAATACGCCACGCTATTCACATCGTACTTATGGCCGCGGAGGGTGGAAAGCATCTGACCGGTTGTCGCGTCCCATAGGCGCACGGTCTTGTCTCTACTGCCGGAGGCGAGCTGCGTGCCGCTGGGAGAATACGCCACGCTCCAAACCTCGGACGTATGGCCGCTGAGGGTGTGGATTTTTTTCCAATTCGCTACCTCGTAGACGCTGATCGATCCGTTTTCAAGACCTGCCGTGAAAAATTTTCCGTCGGGCGAATACGTGCAGGAAGTCACTATGGAATTTTCTTTCAGAGTGGGCCATTCGCCAAAGCGCACCCCTTCCATCCGCGCGCCATTCAACTGCGCGCCTCTCAGCCATGCGCCCTGCAAATCCACATCGCGCAGATCCGCCCCGTTCAACTGCGCATGGTCAAAGACGCCATAGCTCAAGTCTGCGCCACGCACGCGAATGCCCTTCAAATCTTCGCCGTTGAACTGCACGCCCGCTTTCACGAGTATGGTGATCGCATTCGCCGCTGCAATGGCCCCTGATGCATCGACTTTTGAGTATTCAATCAGATCGCGAAGGTGCGCCTTAAACGCCGACGCTCGTTCGCCTTGCTGTGCGAACTCGACTAAAAACCGGAGGAGGTTGGGTTCATTGACCAGGTTCTTCTGGCATAGTAAGGTCTTCGCGTTTTGGACCGTTTCGGACGGAGTAGGCGAAGTCTCGATGCACGCTTCATAAATCGCTTTTGCGATAAAATATTCCTGCAACGATTTATGAATAAAGCGGTATTGATTTCCTGTGAGGAGCAATGGCGCATTAAAACGCAATAAGCGTTGTTGGGTGTCGGCATTGCCAAAAAATGTCTCCCGCCAATCCTTACCTTTGTCCTCGACCGGATCATAATTCACCGAGACACGCTGGTCTTGCTCCATCGCCACCGCCAAGTTTTGGCTAAACGCGAGCCCATGCTTGACAAAACCCTCCAAACTCAGTCGCTCGCGAGCGGAACGTTCTGGCGGCGTCAGATCAATATCCTGCAGCCGCTGCTCAGAGCGTTCCAGCCATTTCTCGACAAAGCGCTTATATAACCTCAAGCGGCTAATTTGAGCGCCCCCGCTCTGCTCCACCAGATCGGGCAGCGCCTCCAGGGTAATCTTCAACAGGAAGGGGTTGCCGACCAGCGCCTGTAAGTGCGGGGTTTCTTTCAAGGTGCGCTGATACTGTTCTTTTCCCCAAGGCAAAGAGCGGCCTGCTTCCGAGGCGCGCTTCAGATAGTTTTCAATATATTGCTCCGTTTCCTGTTCAGAAAAGGACGCGACCCATAACTCCTGAAATTTGGCTTTATCAGCATGAAAATACGTTTGATAATGCTCCCCCAAATATTCAGGTCGGCAGGTAATGATGACTTTTGCGGTTGGCCAACGGTCAAGGCGGTTTTTACTAAAAAATTTGACGTTTCGGTGCGCCACCTCATCATAGCCGTCTAAAATGAAAATGCCTTCCCTTTTCCTCAACACCTCGATCTGTGCATCGGATAACGGACCTTCCTCTTTTAAATAGGTCTGAATCAGATCCTTGTTTTCATTCATCCAGCCTTTGGGGAGCGCAGCCAGCAGGATGAATAAGGGAAGGCGCGGCTGAACGCTGCTGTCAGCGTCATATGTTTCCCATAAACGCTGAGCCAGATGACGGTTAAACGTGGACTTGCCCGCCCCCGCTTCCCCTAACACTAATAAGACTTGTTTCTCTGAGGCTAAAAAGTCATCGACCGCTTGCGTTAAGTCAAAGGTCTGGCGGCTGGTGGCTGTCTGTTTCCCTTGCGGTTTGACGTAAAGCGCCAGCGCATCCTGAATCTCATCCGCTTTTAGATTTTCTAAATACTGGCGCTTCAATAACTCGATATTGTTACCCAGTGTCGCCAATGGGTCTAAGCTTTTTTGCAGTTGAATCTGCTGACTGCGTTTGACCTTCACCTCGGCCAGCAGTTGCACTGGAAATGATTGAGGCGCTCGCGGGCGCGGGAGTTTGTCCGGCACGCATGTCCGGTAATACGCCTGTTGGCGCGCATCTGAAGTTCGTTTGAGCTCGCGTAACAGCTTCTGAGCCGTATCGCGCAGCGCTTCTTCTGGGTGACTCGCAAACCGGACCAGTAATGTGAGGATGCATCGGTTCACCGATTCATATGCGCCCCAGTCAAAGTGTTTTTTATAAAGGTTCCCTAAAAACATTAAGGCGTTTTCGCGCACGTCCATCTGGCTCGACGTTTGAGCGGCGTGCTCCAATTGCTGGCACAGACCGAGTAAAAAATCCTCCTGCGTGCGGCAAGGGGATTGTTCGACAAACTGGACAAAGCTGTTCCATTGCTGGCTATGCAATAACAATTGGGTATAGCGCAGCGCGCAGTACCACTGCGCTTCCTGACGGCGAACGCCTGGCAGTATCTCTATCCCTTCTTGAATTTGCTCGGACGCCGATTGCACTTCGTTGACCAGGTTCATCATGGTCTCAAGCGCGCTCTGGATGCCTTCCAGCCCTTCTTGTAGACTTTTGATGGCTTCGGGCAATTGTCCCAAGTTAACGGTGCTCACCGCCCCAATGATCTTTGTGAGGCCGCTGACGGTGGCCATGCTTTTGCGCTGCAACGCTTGCCAGGGGCTTTCGTCATGTCCGATGCGCCGCAATGCTTGATAGGCGTATCGCGCTTGATGGGCCAACAGGGGATCCTGATCCTGCGTGAGTGACTGGAGCGCCTCGGAGAGAGGCTGATGAAGATTTTCTCGACTGAGGTCTTCCACCTGACAATCCGACATCGCGTCCAACAGTTGAGCGAACGCCCATGTCATTTCCAGCCGGTCGCTGCCTTGTGAATGGAGTTTAGAAGCATGTCCACCCAAGATTTCCAAAATCCGGACTAAATGCGCGGGCTTTAAATGTTTGGGATTGGCTTGGCGAATCAAGTCTGTCAACCCGCGCAGTAAATGTGCATGAAAGAAATCGGCTTCTCGGAATGCTTTAATGCTCTGCTCCAATAACAGTGAGTAGAGGCCATTGTCTTGATCAGGCAGCCGCGCCAGAGCAACGACTTCGCTTACATCTTCCTGATTCTTAACATTTATCTTGGCAAAGGCTTCAACGATGGCGCGCGCCAATGTCAGTAAGTGCTCCTTTTGATCATTAGGTTGCTGTAAGTAAAAAGCTAAATGCCGAGTATCGGGGATTTGATCAACGCCGCAAAGCGGCGGATAGTTTTCCACTTGGACGAAAGCGTCCGGTGTAAAAATGACCGTTTGTTCTGCATGTGTTGAAGTCACACTTGATGGCGTGTGACTGGACGCTGCCACGCCAGAGGTTGGCCCCAGGTTGCTCATGAACAGGCGCCCGACCCGCTGCGGCAAATCGCAAGTGCACACGCATTGCCGCAGCGCTTCCAGTTGCGTCCAGAGCGAGCCGGGCGGGTCTTGACCTGGATCGGTGGTTTCGGAAGGTCGGGCGTCTGTGTCTTGCGACTGCGCTACGTCTTTTGGATTGATCTGAGGAAAAACCGCTGAAGAAGATTCAGTATTCGATAAGGGCGCAGACAACATTTCAGATTCCTAAGAAAGAGTGCAATCTAGAATCGCTTCACGAAAGATCAGAAATAGATGAATTGAAACGAATGCGCCGCATTATAAATACATGGAATAAGACTGAACGATTTTAGAAGTCATTTATAAAACAAACACGTCTCATTATTTCTCCAGTGAGAAAAGAAATCGCTTCAAAAGGAATCGGTTTGAATCCATCGGAATAGCAACCGTGTTAAAAGTCAAGAGGTTTGAGAACTCCAAGCGCGTTATTTCTGAGCATGATGTTCATGAGGGTTAATAGGCAATTGGCGTCAGTGGACTTTCACCTCATTTGTTCCACACCTGTACCGGCGTGCTCAGGCCGACCCCAGAAAAAATCGTCGGGCCGAGCGGATTGATTTTGAAGCCCGTTACATGCTTATTAATGACTTGGTAGTCGGTTACGTAAGCGATCGGCGTAAACGGCTGCTCTTGTTTAAATATTTTTTGCGCTTGTGTATAAAGCCGGATGCGTTCAGCGATATCCAGTGCTTGAGCCGCGCGTTGACTCAAATCGTCGAATGACGGATTGCACCATCTCGAGGCATTAAAACTACTGTCTATTTGAGTGCAACTGAGCAGTCTGAGCCAATCACCCGGATCAGGAATATTGATGACTACGCCAATCAGCAGGGCATCGTGTTCACCGTTAAGTGCTCGTCTAACATATTCGGCCCACTCGTAGCTCACGATCTTTGTCTTGACGCCAATTTTCTTCCAATCCGACTGAATTATTTCAGCCATCAGACGAGGATTTGGATTGTAGGACCGCTGCGGCGGCGTCCATAAAGAAATTTCAAAACCGTTTGGATAGCCAGCTTGCGTTAACAGCGCTTTTGTCTGTTTCAAATTGCGTGGGGCGTCTTTCAAAGTTTTATCGTAAGACCACTGCAACGGTGACATTGGCGCAACGGCGATTTGCGCGCGTTTTTCATAGACTTGATCAATGATGGCTTGCTTGTCGATGGCCATATCCAGCGCGCGGCGCACGCGCACATCGCCCAAAGGCTTATGGGTGGTGTTATAGACCAGATAGCTCATATTAAAACTTGTCTGGCTGAGCACATGAAAGTCGGGATCGCGTTCCAGCGCTGGAATATCGGTTAAACGCGGACTCGTGACCACTTGACACTCGTTCGCTCTCAGTTTCTGGATGCGCACCGCGGCATCGGGCGTAATATCAAAGATCAGCTTGGATAACTGCACCTCATTGGGTTTCCAGTACTCAGGGTTGCCCTTGAACCGAATCGTTGCGTCCTTGACGTACTGCTCAAAAATAAAAGGGCCGGTGCCAACTGGTTTCCAATTGATATCAGAGGGATGGCCTTCCTTCAGCAATTTCGCAGCGTATTCGGCAGACAAAATCGCTCTGGCAGGCGCTGCGAGCTTAAACAAAAAGGGTGCGTGAACGGTATTCAGCGTAAACCGCACGGTGTGGCCTTCATCCAGCGCTTCAATCCTGGAAATGATTTTGTCTAAACCAGAGTAATGGAAACTCGTAAATTCAGCTGGGTAGGCTTTTCGGAATGGCATATCTGGATTGCGCATCCGTTCAAAAGTAAAGAGCACATCCTCCGCGTTGAAATCGCGCGTTGGCTTAAACCAAGGCGTACTATGAAATTTCACGCCACGGCGTAGATGGAATGTGTAAACTTTCCCGTCTTTGGAGATGTCCCAACTTTCAGCGAGACCCGGTTCAAGCGTCGTCCCGCCGCGTTCGAATTCAAGTAATCGGTCATAAAGCGTCATGGCGCTTGCCGTGAAATCTGATTCGGTCTTGGCTTGGTTCGCGTCGAACCCAGCTGGGCTAGCCTCAAAACAATAAGTGAGCGTCTTATCGAGCATTGCAGCGACACTGTTTGACACATGAATGGATGCATTCATGCTGAAAATCAGCCCCACTAGAAATAAGTTATTTTTAAATGTACAGATACGCACTTTGCTCATTTTCAGGGATCGCACGCAATTTGGTCAGCACATCATGTATAGTGCCAGACCTTAGTTTTCCATTAATATTATGGATATGATTGCTGGCCGTTGGTACACTACATCCAAATTTGTTGGCGATTACCTTGCATCTGGAATCCTCGTGCATAGAAATTAATATCTCTATTTCTCTATGAGTAAGAGGCGCGTAAGGATCAAAACAGCCTTCTAGATTGAAGTGATTTAGAAATTTTTGGGCGGCTTCCTTTCTTGAATAAAATTCTTGATAGAGTCTGAACAGCTTAAGTAGAGGAACTTGGTCAGTCAAATCAAAATAAATAGCCAAGATCGCTATGACTTTCTGATCATGGTTCATGACGCCACACTTAAAGGAATGTTCAAGTTTAACAGCTCCATTTTTTCTGATCGTGAGGTGTTTACTGCTTATAGGAGATTTTTGGATGTATATTTGATCTTCAATTTTTTCTGCGAGATTTATGTTTTCTATATGATTTGATATTGTGATGGAGTTTAAATTCGCTTTCTTTTGTATTTCTTCCAAGATATCTTTCCGCGTGAGTCCAACGATATCCCCGATAGCCTTTAATCCACAACTACTCACATGATGATAATTTGTGAGTAGATATTTCTTTGTTTGTACATCTCTTACGTGACATTCGTATGGAAACTTTTCTACGAGATCATTTAAAAAACTACTGTTACAACTGACCCTTTTTAGATCAGACAGAATCTGAGTAGCATCCATAAGGTCCCAATCGATGCGATGGCAATTGTTTTATCGATTAAGGATAGCCCTGTTTTTTTGATAAAAGTTCTCTAGTTCATTCTATAATTAACTTTCTTAGTTAAGAAATAGAGACGTTTTTACTCTGCCTCGTGTGTCGGAATGCAAAGATTTCACTGTCTCGGCACACAAAATTCCTGACAGGCTCCTTGCTCCATTGCATCTGCTGCTTTTTGGCGAAACGCTTGCTGATAACGGCATTCACAGTGCCTCAAGGCCGCCGCGTGAACGCCACACAAATCCTTATGCTCTCCCTCAGCTTCCCGTTTTAATTGAGAGGTTCGAGGTGGGTCCGTGCGCGCTTTACCCGCTCGAATGGAATCCCGAACAGAAACCCTGAAAGCTGCCCGCTCTGCCGGTTTCTTGACCTTTCCGTACGGCGGCGGGCAAGGCGAGCATCCTGAAGAGTTGAGCGCTTAATGCGCGTCTAAGGGCATCATGCGTAATCGGGTCAGCATCTCGTGCCAGTCGTCTACGCTCATGCGTTCTTGACGAGATCGGATATGGCGGCTGGCTTCGTCTTCAGAACGTCCATCCCGCAGCGCCAGCAAGACTTTCATTTCTTCGAGCGTCGGCAGCTTGTCAAAGTACCCATCAATATCCAGCGTGATGAGCATGTTTTGGACAGCGGCTTGATCGGCGTAATAGCGCTGATAGGTGTCCAACAGATCGAATAAATTGCAGTGCAGCGTGATATCTCGGCTTTGCGTCAGGATGGCGATGACGGTTTTTCGATCTCGACTCAAAACCGGCGTCTTGGCCGTCTCTTTAAACAGGATAAGTCCTGTAGAGCGAATGGAAAGGCGCTGCTTTTGAATGCGTTGATGGGTTTTCTGGACTTCTTCGTCAAATCTGCGAAGGTTTTCCGGCTCTGTTTCTCGCCACCAGTGAAATAAATCGGTTTTTGCTTTCTCTTCCCATTGCCGTTGATTGAAGCAGGTTTCAACGGTCAGACCGCAAATATCTTTGATGGGTATGCCGATATAGTCTGAAAATTCCGAATTACAGCAAATATATTGTCCCGTTTGCGCATCCGCTAAATGCGTGGGATAGGGACTCGCTTCAATCAAGTCGGATAAAGCGGTGCTGGCATGGCAAAGTGGCTCGTTGGAATCGAGCAGGCGATGGGTTTCAGTATTCATTGGAACGCGCTCCGTCGAGGATGAGCGGCCTGTGTTGAGATCAACTCGAACACAGGCGCTTGCACCTATCGGGCCAGGCATCAGACGGCTTTGTTCCAATCGTCGGCAATTTGCCCGCGATGATCAATCGCGTTCTACAGAGTAAATCGCTGAGCGATGGATCGGGGTGAATTCTGCTGGCTGATTCGGATATGTAGCAGAATGCACCTAGCCATCATTCGTCTGCTCGGTAGGCGAGTGATGGTTAGGCCGCGCATGGTGTTGCTGCACTATGCGCGGCCGCTTTCTGTTTTACATATGGCTGGCGCACAAATACTGCCGCCTGAATTTGCGCGCCAATAAAAATTGATGGGGGAAGTACGAGTAGGGTGGGTACACAGCAGGTCTCCTTGTGCGGTTTATTTTCCGCCCCCCGCGTCTAAACAGGGTGGCGGACCGAACAGGGTTAGACGACCGGACACAAGGAACCGGCGAGCCTTTGCTTGCGCATTGGCTCCCCCATCCGGCCCGCCATGAAGACAAAGCTAGATGTTGGTTCACACAAAAAAGCCGCTTCCGATAAGACGGCGCGGCTAATCTGCGCCTTATGATTGTGGGCGTCTAAACCCTCCTGCTGATGTATTCAGCATTGAATTCAGTATAAAGACCGTTTTTATCGGCTGTCAAGCGCTGCGTTAGATAAGTTGGTAGGCGATAGGACAAATGCTCAGAAATGCTTTCTACGGTCTTTATGAGACGTTTAAACGGTATGTATCGGTAGAGGGAATCCCTGCTCGTCTGCTTTCGCTGTTTGGTCAAATTGGTGAAGTCTGCAAACATATTCCCAGTTATGCCATGCCGAGCATTCCCACAAACCTATCCCATGTGGGAAGTTCAAATTGGTTTCTACATATGGGTGGGATGTAAATCCAGTGGCTTGTGAGATTTCTGTGCTGCTGTGGCTCTGAGTGGCAGTAGGGCTTGCCCCCTTTTCTCTATAGACTGAGCGGGGGGAACCGCCCGGAAGGGCGGGGGGCTGCAAGCCCCCTAGGGGGGTCGACGGGGCGAGCATCGCAGCCCGCATAGCGGGCGAGAAGCGCAGGACAGGGGGGACGGTACGTCCCCCGCCCCGTCGGGGGTCGTCAAGGCGCGTAGCGCCGTTTATCCCCCCGTTTCGACCAGCGGGAGAAATGGGGGGCTGGATTTTTTCCCTTTGCGTTCCGAATGAGCTATTTGTCCACAGAAATTGTTGGCTAACTATAGGTTTTGATATAGGAAAATACAGGTATTAGTGGAGCGCGAGAGTTGATGCGTAAAAGCGCGAGAGTTGATGCGTGGATTTGAGATGTAGGTGCGAGAGTTAATGCGTGGATAACTTTTTTAATTCACAGGGTTGTGAACAGGTTGGGGCGTAAGGCTTGAGATATGTGGTTTGCTTGGCTTTAGGATCAGTCCTGTTTCATTGGCTTCGAGATTGGCTTCTGGATATACAATGCAAACGCTATGTAATTGATTTAAAAAATACCTTTTAAAATCTCTGGTTCTTTCGTAGTCTGCTCCAAATTGGGGCTGTAGAGCTTTCCACGGAATAGACGTTTTTTTGTTCAGATAACTCATGCGGTAAGTGAGCCAACAGTAAATATCAAGTGACATAGGGGATTTCTTTAAAGACTTTAAAGCATCCATGTCAATAGGTATTGGGTGGTTAATAATCTCTCTGAAAAAGTCCTCTCCAAGAGTTAATGTCGATTGGAATAGACTAGCCTGATGATGCATCTTTGGATGCCACCACAAATTTGCTTCATAAATAGGCTGCACATTCTTGATGGCCCAATGCTGCTCACTGTCGTAAGTGCAAGATACAGAAGCAGAGAATAGCCTTTTCATTTGCTCTCGTAATCTGGTAATGCTTCCCCAGCGTCCGCCTGTTGGCATCAAATCAAGCTGTTCCATAAATTGGCTTAGCGTATTGCCCAATACCAGTACACGCTGCTTGGTCCTAACAGCCTCCGTGGTAATCCATGCAATAAGTAGTCTAGGAATGACGCCATAGGGCAGGCCAATCTCTGGGTCGGACAGGATACTTAACCTGAACAAGCCGTTTTCCCTCCTGAATACGGGGCCATCTGTTTTTTTATGTGGCATGGTGGCTTGTACCAAGGCCCTAGCCATGAACCCAAGTGCGCCCGCTTCTTTAGCGTCCCTGGCTTCGATAGCAAGCGCTTCTGTGACTAACTTATTTAAGTTTTTGTTTTTCATATATATGAGAATATATATTGACTTATGATAATATTTGCTTATGATAGTATTCCTACACTTAAATATCAACTAAAAGATTTTATGCTTTCTCATAAAAGATGATTATTGGGATGCTAAACCAGAAAGGTGGAGTTGGAAAAACCACCTTGTCTGTATCTATTACACATGAGTTGGCTAGAAGAACGCCGACGCAAGAGATATTGATCGTGGATTCAGACCCACAGCAAAGTTCCTTGAATTGGTCTGAAGTCAGAGAAGGAAAACCGCCTTTTACCGTGATTGGACTTTCTAAGAAATCCCTGCATAGGGATTTGCCCCCTATCGCTAAAAACTATTTACATGTGGTTATTGATGGGCCACCTAGAGTCACTGAATTATCCCGTTCGTGCATTATGGCCTCCGATTTGGTGATTGTGCCCTGTACTCCTAGCCCCTATGACATATGGGCCTCTTCTGAGACAGTTAACTTAATCAAAGAGGCTCAAGTTTATAAGGAAAAACTTAAAGGTGTTTTTATGATTAATCGTAAAATAATAAATACAGCTATTTCGCGAGAAATCTTGGATGTTCTGAACGAAATGGCATTGCCCGTTTTAAGCACGCAAATCACGCAAAGAGTGATATTTGCCGAATCGGCTGCCGACGGGAAAACTGTGTTTGATATCGATCCGGACGGGAAGGCTGGAAGTGAGATATCGACTTTGGTAGATGAAATTTTAGCGCTTGGAGGTCAGTAGTGGCTAAAAGAATCTCTATCAAAAATCCAAATTCAAGGCCGGAAACAGTGGATAAATGGGTAGATACTAGAGAGAGTAGGAAGCGCTTTACGTTAGACCTGCCTGCTTCCCTTCACAAAAAACTGAAAATTGCAGCCGCCAAGAGGGAAGAAACAATGGCAGAAATAATCTGCGGAATTTTAGAGGAGCAATTAAGGGAGACTGATTAATGCTTTTTCTTTCTTAAGAATATACTTATTTATGTTTATATAGAAATAATGCCAGTGGTGCGCGAGGACTTATAATGGGCTTAGCGCTACTTCTCTGTAGTGCCTCTGAGAAACACTAAGTCTCCTTCTTCCAAGTCCGTTACCAGCTTAACGAATTCTAGAGGTGAGCCTGCGTCTAGCATCTTGCGGGCCGTCTCTATCTTTATTTTACGCTCAGCGTCCTTTTGTGCAGCATACCAGACATCCGCATATTTGGCTTGCATGCCTCTTTCGATTAACTGTTGTGCAAAAGTCATAATTGTCTCCCGCTTTTCGGGCAAAGTCTCAGACAATACTCTAAATAATTCGTCCACCGACTGGCGCTTGTTGCTGCTACCAGCGGAGCTTATGTATTCTAGCACAGACCTAAAATAAGGCTCCGTGGTACGGGAGAGAGTCAGCCGCCAAACCGCACCATCTGTAGACTGTTTTAGCGCTTCAATCAGGTTTCTTGCGCTGTACCACTTGAACAGCAATTCCATCAGCGCCGCCGCCCCATGCTGATGGATTGTGTCTTCTGTCATCATCGTCAAGTCTACCAAACTAAACGGCTTAAAAACTAGAGCGCGGGCTAGGTCTGGGTCTTCAAAGTGGTCAAAAATGTCCGCCGAATTTGGATAAGGAGAGGTTTTGCCGTGATAGATGCAAATCGGGAGCACCAGCGGCAATTTATCATGACCCTCTTTTAAGTGCTGCGCCATGAGACTGACGCTGCCTTGCAGAACATACAAGGCCATGTGCTTGGGCGCGCTGGCCAGGTGCTCCAATTGAAAAATGATGGGGATATACCCGTCCTTGCCGTCGATTGTGCACTTATAAACGATGTCGCAGTGCATCTCTCTCAGTTCCGACATGCCGAGGCTTTTGTCCGTAAGATACAGGGTATTCAGGTCTAGGCGCTGGTAGAGGCCGGGCGGTAGATGAGATTTAAGGAAATCGACAGCAATCTGCCGCTCTTTCAAAGACGCCTTGAAGTATTTATCGTGCGGCTGGTGTGAAATCGCCATTGCGGGTCGTGTTCGGAATTTTGTGTGTTAGAGGCGGGTTGCAAAAATGACTTCATAGCATCCGTAAAACGTTCACCGAATAAAATCGCAAACTGATTGGCGGCCTGTTTCCAGATCACGGGCAGCATTTTCCAATTTTTCTCGATGTTGCGCAAAGCGGGAAAAAGCGATTTTTTGGCAATTTCGTCATTTGGGAAATGACCGTGGTTTTTGAGAGCCTATCTGGAATTTGGTGTGTCTAAATCTGCTGTTGACAGCAGTCCATCAATAGCCTCTTGGAATCACGAGCGCTGCGCCATTTTTCTCGTTCCGCCAAACGGCTCCTTTCCAGTGCTCGGCCCCCCTGCCCTGGTTGCTGCTGGCTTCGATGCACAGACGCCCGCCGCAAGTGAGCATGGCAATCTTGCCGCCCTGCTTTTCCAGCGCCGCTATATTTTCTTGTAGCTGCGCCTTTTCGGCGCGGAGATTTTTGACTTGGTGAAGCTGCCACGCCAGTGCAGCGTATGTCACCAGACACACGCCCATCAGCCCGCCCGCAGCTACGGCAACCCACTTCCACGCGAACCACTGCCCCGCTTTTCTGAGTGCGCTTTCCGTCTGACCGGCGGTTTGCACCACGCTCGACAGGCGCGCAATCACGGGCTTTGCCGCTTCGCCAAGGGCCTTTACCGCCTCGCCGGAGATGCCCGCAAGGGTTTCTCTCATCGAAACGTCCACAGCTTTGCTCACGGCCGTTTGGACAACCACAAGGACGGTGTTGGCAGCCTGCTTTACCGCTTCCGTCTGTTGAGCCAGCGCCGCTCTTTCATTTGACAAGGCGGCCCGCTCTTCCGATAACTTACCAAGGAAGGTGTTCATGGCTTCTTGCTGGGCCTCGGCGACTTTCATCATACCGAATAATTCATCCATAATTGTGTGCTCACTCATGACCGACTCCTTAGGCTATCTGGAGAGTTCCGGCCCGCCCCGCGCTCTTCCAGGGGCGCGCGTGGGTCGAATCTCTTCGCGCTGCCGCTCCAATGCCTGCTTGGCCTGCTGCTGCTCACGCTCGGCCTGCGCCTGCTTCGCCTCCCATTGGGCGTATCGCTGCTCAAACCGGGCCATGCCCCGCTCGATCTTCTGCCGCATCTCAAACCGGCGCTCAAAGTCAGCCATCCCCTGTTCCATGCGCCTGAGCAGATCGGGCGAAAGCGCTGATTTAGCGCGATCAACCTCACCCAACGGCTCCATCATTGACCGGTCGGGCGTTTCCAATCCCCGCCGCTGTGCAAAATCGAGGGTGCTGCGCTTGGGCCGTGCTTGGTTGAGCCGTTCAGCTAAATCACGCGCATGTTTAAAATCATCCTGACCTGCATACAGCGTCACCGCTGCCCGGTGCCGCGTCATGCCGACATACGTTAAATGCCGGTCCATGCCACCAGAAGCCAATAAATAAGCACGATCAACTGTTACCCCTTGCGCTTTATGCAGTGTCACTGCGTAACCATGATCAATATGCGCATAACGGGCTTGATCAACCGTGACGACCGGCCCGCCATCCAGCTGTGCAACCAGACGACCCTTATCCGCCTCTAAAACCGTTGCCAGCGTGCCATTTTTGACGCCCAAGTCCCGATCATTCTGTAAAAACACCATCCGATCTCCCGACGCAAAAAGGCGCGCGCCTTTTTCCGCCGTAAAGGCGGCATCCTGACCAAGCGCCCCTGCCTGATGCCGCTCGGCGCGCACCGCCTGGTTTAAATCCAGAACATCTTTATTCGTGTGCGCCAAAATAAGGCGGGTGCCCTCTAGAGGGCAATTCGCTTGCCAGTCATGGGCAATGGCCCGCTTGGCCGCTTCCCGATTCTCCAGAAATTGCACATGGCCTCGTTGCACATAAGCCGTTAAGCCTTGTTCGGCATCACCACGCGCGAAGGCTTGGCTGGCCTGCTGCGCCCATGCTTCCCGTTGCCGCCGTACCGTATGGATTTCAGCCATGCCGACGTGCGCCGCAATGGCTCGAAACGCCGCGCCCGCTTCAATCGGCTGTAATTGCCGCGCATCGCCGATGAGCGCGACCTTTGCTTCCGCTTTTTGGGCGGCTTCCAGTACACGGCCAAGTTGACGGCTGCCGACCATACCGGCTTCGTCGATGACTAAAACATCCCGTGCATTTAATGCGTCATATCCTTTTTTCCAGGCGTATTCGAGTGAATGAAGGGTACGGCTTTCAATGCCCGATGAGCTTTGCAATGCTTCCGCCGCTTTGCCTGCCAATGCAGCGCCGCGCACCCGATAACCCTGCGCCTCCCATAGCTCGCGGGCGGCCTGCAACGCGGCGGATTTACCTGCCCCCGCTGCGCCCGCCACGGCCGCAAGATTTCGACCCTCAATCAGATGCTCAACGGCGGCGCGCTGCTCATTCGATAGATACGGATGGCGAGCCATAATCGCTTGCGGGTGATGAGCGAAAACAGGATGGGTAAAGGCGCGGTCAAGCGCCTCTGCCGCTTCGAGCATCCGGCCCTCTGAGAAGATCATCTCGCGAGTGGAATACCGCACGGCTTTCCCTGCTTCGCCTTTTTCCAGCACCACCAACTCAGGGGAGGAGTCCAGCCGCGCTAAAACCGTCTGATATGTATTGGGGTCGTCAATATAGCGATGCAGTTCACGCACCATATCATGACGGCTAAATACCGCTTCCGTTCGGGTTAATTTATCCAGAATCAGTTCAGGACGCTCAATGATGCGGCGCGCATTCTCCGCTCTTACCTTGTCTTGTGTCGCCACGCGCTCGGATGCAATGCCTCGACGGTGCATGTTGACGGCATGCACGCCGATATGTTTAGTCGGCGTCAGGTCAATGCCCCGTTCCGCATAGCTGCGCGGGTCTGCGTGTAAATCCAGCCCTTGTTTTTCCGCTTCACGATTCAGGACCTCCGAGAGCGTCACGCGCAGCCCATAAATCGCCTCGTTGCCAACAGGAAGGCCCAATTTTTTCTGATCGGTATTCGACAGTTCCAGCGCCGCTTTTTTACCGAGGCCCGCCGCGCTGATTTTCCGCGTGGTCAGCATCATATGTACATGATGATTGCGTTGATCGCCTTCTTTATCGGGTAAATGAATGGCGTAATCCACAGCCACGCTGTACCGGTTGGCAATCTCTTTCGCCCACGCATGCGCAAGTGCGCGCCGCTGCGGTGCGTTCATCTGAGCCGGTAAAGCCAGTTCGACCTTGCGCGCAATGCGCGCATCTTTGCGTCTTTCTGCCGCTTCAGCTTGATTCCAGAGTTGCGCCCGTGTCCAATCCGGCCCGCCGCGATCTGGCATCACTATCTCCGCTGCAACAACGCCATCGCGACGGGAGTAGTCTTTCTGCTCGCCCGTGCGCGCATCCGGCAATTTCTCTCCCGCTCGATAGGCGGCGGCCGCCACCGCGCTTTGACCCGCTGCGCGGCTAATGTGTTGACTCGCGTCCATCCGAAACTGTGACCACTCTGACATGTGTGCTCTTAGGTTTTTGAGTGCAGGCGTTTACGCCTGATGCACGGAGCGTGCAGAGCGATCAACGCTCAGCGCACCGAGTGCGCAAAGCGATTGACCACAAACGCTAAATGACCCACGCACGGAGTTCGCGAAGCGAACTCGTTAGTGCGCCCTTAACGCAAAAGCCCTGTAACACAACATCAATAGCAGTATAGCCCACGGATAAAAGTTTTGTGCTAAGATTCTACGCGATACCTTCAGTCAGGAAATGCGTGATGCGCAAAACATTCCATGAGCAGCGGGCGGAGAAGCTCGCCCAGATCGATGCGATTAAACAGGCGCTCATCCGCCTTGAACATCAATCTGCGGCGCGTATCGGTAAGATTGCAATGCGCGCAGGATTGGCGGAGCTGGATTTAAACGATGAAACACTATTCAAGGCGTTTCAGGAGATCGCCGGACGATTTCAAAGCCGCCAAAAAGAGCCGGATCGTCAAACTGCGGATGCGTCTAAATCGCTGTGAGCGCGTGTTGAGCAGAATCCGTATGGACGCCAGAAAAAAGGAGACGCGCCGCAAGATTCAACGGTTGCGGTAGGGATAGCAGTGACCCGCTGCCCCACCGCATTTCTGTAAGGCTGCTAAAATCCGCTGACTTATGCCCATTGTCCAGGACCCAGCGGCGTAGATGTCGCTTGCGATGGGGGGCGGGGGTCTCCGCTCGGCGTGGCAGACGATGCGCTTGACCCCCATGCGGAAGCAGCAAACGATTCCAAGGGCCGGAACAGGCGGCTGATCAGATTAGAAGTCTGTGGTTGGGAAGACTGCGCCGTTTGCGTCTGTGAAGACGGCTCGCCCTTTGCGCCGCGTTGTTTTAAAAGCTGTTGATTCATCGGATTTAACCCCTGTACATTCTGGATAGACGCATCGGTCAGTGTGAGGGCCTCATTTCCCGAACTCCAGCACAAGCGCACCTGGCACTGATCGCCGTTTTGAATGACCCGCCACACGCGCACGGACTTATCGCTACTCCCCGTGACCAAATAATCGCCATCATCACCCTTATGGGTGGTTTTCCAGGCCACACTGGAAACACCGCCATGAAAATCGGAAATGACCGCCAGGCACTGCCCGCTCGTCGCGTCCCATAGGCGCACGGTCTGGTCCTTACTTCCGGAGGCGAGCTGCGCCCCGCTGGGCGAATACGCCACACTCCGAACAAGGTCCTGATGGCCGCTGAGGGTGGAGAGTAGCTGACCGCTCGCCGCGTCCCACAGCCGCACGGTCTTGTCTCTACTGCCGGAGGCGAGCTGCGCCCCGCTGGGCGAATACGCCACGCTATAAACAGAGGACTTATGGCCGCTGAGGGTGGAAAGTATCTGCCCGCTCGTCGTGTCCTACAGCCGCACGGTCTTGTCTCTACTGCCGGAGGCGAGCTGCGCCCCGCTGGGCGAATACGCCACGCTC
>Ga0153994_1000242_pt1 | contig 17016 bp, 16 predicted proteins | sample TSNC078MetaG_FD_104735 | JGI IMG/M metagenome (GOLD analysis project Ga0153994, IMG submission 104735) | Attine ant fungus gardens microbial communities from North Carolina, USA - TSNC078 MetaG | ecosystem: Host-associated > Fungi > Mycelium > Unclassified | place: USA: North Carolina, Lumber...
GCTAAAAATATATTAAAGAAGGGATTAGAGGATTTAAGGATCGCCTAATCAAAGAAAATACCGTAGGGACTACGGAAATTAACACCTGTGGAGATAGTAGGTTGCGAGGTCCAGGAAGCAGGAAATTTGTGGAGTGATCCATGAAGCACGTGACTTTAGTCGTGTGAGGTTCACTCACTAAATACGCAGGAAACGGATGTTGAAACAAGGTTTACTATTAATTGCTTTATACAGATCAAACATCATCAATTATCGCTCATACTTACAGTATATTCGCACTGCTAAGAAAATAAATAGTGGTATATATACAATGCTGCATCCCAATATTACTCTTGGAGTCCATATATTAAAAGATCCTATTTTTAAATAACTAATCGATGCACAGGTTTCAAGAAATATTCCGGATATTAACCCCACACCGGATGAAGGCATAATATTCTTAATCCAATTTGCAATATTCGCCCCAGACATTACCGTGATAAATGTTGGCAGAAAATGAGCTCCTAGAGTTAATACAAGCGCATTTGTAGGGGTTTTCCCTAATGCCGATGCAAAAAGAGTAAAGACACTCACTGACAACGTAGTTAGCAAACCGCATATCAACAAATATAGTATTGCCTGGCCAGCAGTCATTGGTACGATTGAAATAACAGACAGTAACGTCTGCACCGAATTTTGCAGCCCGCTCCATCCAAACGCAGTATTAACAATCAATAAATATGCAGTCATACAAATAAGATACAACGGCACAATAAGCAATAAGGAAGATAAAATTCTTGCAAATGCGAATTTTACTCTGCCGTTTTTAGTACACCTGTATATATCATCAGCCTGGGTCTGATAACCTTGAGCGAATTGGGGAACGATTATTATACTTGTAATCATAAGTATTAACCACTGCAGCAATCCTATATATTCAATAGCATTACTCCCAATACCATACTCATTTAAAAAAGGAGTCTTGGTATTAATAATCAGTTTTTCAGCTTGATCATATGCATGCTGTCCGTATTTCATCAGTATGAAATCTTTAATATAATTTTCTCTATTCTCATAATACTTTGTAAAATCTTCATCGGTAAGTCCAAGGTTGGTTAAATAATAACCTGTATCATCGTTCATATAAATGGTCAACAGCATATCAAGTTCCGAACCAAAGGAATAGAGTTCCTTGTAATAAATGTCAAGAGGGACATCATCAACAGTATCTCCGTATTGACTACAGATTTCTACATACTTTTCGAATGCTTTTTCTATTTTCTCTACCGTCACCTCGCCTTTTAAGATACCTTGATTTTCTTTTTGGGCTTTGATGGCCTTAATACCATTCAATCCTACTACCGCGCCGTTATCATCCATATAGTAGTAACTCTCAAATGAAATAATTAAAAATGCAAATATGATACTTATCGCAATAGCGATTGCCAAAGATATGATTGTGGTTCGTGAAGATAGCATGCGCCTAATCTCACATATTATCATTTTCCCCATTATTTCGTCCCCCCATTCTCATGCTCTATGCCGTCATTTGGAAACAGCCATAAGTATAAATCTTCCAGCCTGGCCTGAACAGTATGCGACTCAGGGATATTGAGATTATCTGACAAATAGCGAACAGATAAATATCCCGGCGCTTCATTTTTCACATTTACTATCCTACTCTGCACCTCATACTTTCCGAGCATAATATCTGGAATAATACATTCCCATACCCTTCCATCCATGATTTGTACCAACTCATCTGTAGTTCCAACCGCAGCTATTTTCCCATCTTTCATAACCGCATTTTTAGTAGCTATGTACTCGATATCCGAAACAATATGTGTGGATATAAGAACAATTCTATCCCGCGCAAATTCAGATAATATATTACGTAGCTTAATACGTTCTCCTGGATCAAGGCCGCTTGTCGGCTCATCCAAAATCAATATCTCTGGTTCATTAAGCAGCGCCTGAGCTATCCCTACCCGCCTCTGCATCCCACCAGATAATTTGCTGATATGCTTTTTTCTCACATCCATAAGATTCAGCGACCAAAGCAGCTCGTCAATTCTTGACAATGCAGTCTTTGTTGATAACCCTTTCAACGCGCTCATATATTTCAGGTAGTCTTCTACCTTAAACTCCGGATAGTATCCGAAAGTCTGAGGAAGATATCCTATTACATTCCTATATGCCTCCCCCAATTGTATCGCACCTACACCATCATAAAGAATCTGCCCGGATGTCGGCGTGATTATTCCCGTAATCATTCGCATAAGAGTAGTTTTACCTGCCCCATTCGCTCCCAACAGTCCCCATACACCTTTATTCAATTCTAAACTGACTTGATCCACAGCTACTTTATCTTTAAATTTTTTGGATACATCCTGAATGACTAATTGCAATTTCATAACCCCTTTCTTTCTAGCTCATATATTTATCTCATTCTGTAACGATTTAAATACTTGATAAAAAAATGTAACACATACCCCTATACATAACACCATCCATGCACCATAATACGTTCTTCCATAAATTACCGGATTCAAATGTGATATTCCCGTCACTCCCAATATTAATGCAACACCATAAATAATGTAATTAAAACTTAGGTTAATAGTAGCGCTCCTCTGTATGGCAACGCATCCACTTCCGGCCAAAAAATAGGGCAAGAGTATATGCCATATTGAGTATCCCGCGCCCTCCATCATTGTATGACTGGTTAAAAAAGCTGCCATACCTAAAAATATCACATTATCACTGAAGATGATTCCCATATGAATCAGTGTTAACTTCCCTCTCCCCAGAAAGGCAGCGGCTTCTACTTCAATCATATTATGATGCTGTGCTCTGCCCAGGATCGGCATAGAGGATATAGCAACTATTATCGAATAAACAGCTAATGATGCGGATAGGTGCCTGGATAGAATATATTCGGCTTCGGAATAGAACCTATTTATTACCAAAAGTAAAATAATTAACGCTGTAAGTTGTAATATGATACTCCCCATCATCTTTTTCTGAACCTGGAGGAAGATGAATTTACTAAAACTCTTTTTTTCTCTGACATAGCATCGTCGTTGTTCATATTCTTCCGTCACATGCTTTAGTATCTCCATCTTATGCTCTTCCCGAATTGGCACTGTTATTTCTTTTAGTACATCTTTAATATTTTTTTCGGTCATTGCTCTCTCTCTCCTTCCACTTTTTTCCTCACTTTCCGAATAATAGACCTTAAATTCGTCTGAACCGTTCGATAAGGCATACCCAAACTCCTGGAAATCTCTAAAATAGTCAAATCACTTGAAAACCGTAAAATTGCAATTTCTCTCTGCTGCTCCGGCAATTTATCAATAAGCTTCATCAAAGTTAATTGGCCTTCTGATAACTCATATCCCAATTCTATATATTGCTCTCTCGTCATGACTACATGTTCTCTTTCTGCAATAAGAGCTCTTTTCTTCCATATATCTTTACACGTATTAGCAGCAACAGTGTAGATATATCCCTTAAATTTTCCGGATTGGTTGAAGTTTTGTATATGGGTCATTATTTTCAAAAAAGTCTCCTGTACCGCATCTTCTGCTGTCTGAACATCCGAAGTATGCCACAGACAGTATTTATATATCTGTTCATAGTATATTTGAAACAACTCCTGTAAGCATGAGCTGTCACCTTGCTGTATTTTTCGAATCAACTTATCTTCTGGTTTCAATAAGTTTTCCTCCTAAGAACGTTCTCTATATATAATGACGATTGAACCTGGTATGAAGGATTTAATTTTTAAAAAAAATTAAAAGTTTTTATATAATGAAAAAGACATCAGATCAAAAAATAGTTTTTGCTAATGTCTTCATCATTTATTAATTATAATATTATTACATTAATATAACAGCCTTAGGAAAGGTATTGACAGCGTAAATTTACTGTAGGAATTAAAGCGGTAGATACTACCTGAGATGTGTCAATCATACATCAGATCGGACTTTACATCTTTACTATACTTCCTCAATGATTTTTTTGCAAGGGCCTTTTGCTTGTCCGTAGAATACCGCAAAGGTTCAAGGGAAGCCATTGAATTTTTGGGTTTATGGGAGTAGCTTAACAACCCTGATTTTAAACCCCTCGAATTTGAGGGGTTTAGAAAAGAAGCCGGTCGGAATGCTTTTGTTTTATCTCCTAAAAAGTGGATTGAAGCAACAGGCGCTATCGGCTTACAATCTAAGTCCGGCAGATATGGAGGAACGCTGGCTCACATGGATATAGCCATGGAATTTGCCTCGTGGATTTCGCCGGAATTTAAGTTATACATACAGATGTCATTAAGGAATATTTGATACCAAAACTCCTGACAACATATCAAATCAATTACACTTACGCTAATGAAGTAGATTTGCTCAATATGGCTTTGTTTGGCATGACAGCAAAAAAATGGCAATAGAGCAAATGAAGTCACTTGTTGATAGTGCCGCCGTACAAAAACTTGATGGTATGCTCAATCAGCTCTGCTAATGAAAAAACGTGCTAAAAATCCTGCTAATTGAAAAGGCGAGTGTTACATGTTCAAAGACCTGATTTATAAGGTTAAAAAGTAAGAAAATATCTTTTGCGGTCATGTGAATACCTTTGAAAAGCTTAGAAAAGGAGTCTTGTACGCATATAAATGAAATCGATGCATTAAAAAAATTCCGCCGCTTGACAAGAGGGAAATTTCCGCATATAATGGAACCAGATTCCAAAATAGTCGAAAAGAAGGTGTGCTGTATGTATTTTCATAGACATATTGAGTCGGTCGTGGCGCGAATCGCAAAACGTAAGCCTGTTATCGTATTGACAGGCGCACGTCAGGTCGGCAAATCTACGATGCTAAAAGAGGTCTATCACGGTATTAACTACATTACATTAAATCGGCCGCTTGTGCGTCAGAGCGCTAAGGATAACCCATCGCTGTTTTTCGAAACCAATAAGCCGCCTGTTATTGTAGATGAAATTCAAAAAGCAGCAGAGCTTTTTGATTATATTAAGGACATCGTTGATGAAGATAAAACGAAAGGACAGTTCTATCTTACCGGTTCTCAAAGCATGAAACTGATGAAAAATGTCAGTGACAGCCTGGCGGGACGTGCAGGCATCATCAAAATGCTCGGCCTTTCCATGAGAGAGCTTGACGGCATAAGGTTTCATGAGGCGTTTAAGCCAACACGCAGACATATGGATGAAATGGCAAAAGAACATCCTGGTTTTAATTATGCAAAGATAATCGAACGGATACACAAGGGCTTTTTTCCTGAATTGTACGAAACCGAAAGCGATCTCAAGGATTGGGCGGATTATTACAGTTCTTATTTTCAAACCTATCTCGAAAAGGACATAAAAGATATCCTTAATATTCAGGATGAATCGGCGTTCATCAAATTCGTTAAGGCCACGGCTTCGCTTACAGGTGAAATGCTCAATTACACGACGATTGCCGAAATCTGCGGAAAAGATGTAAAGACGGTAAAGGCCTGGATGTCCGCACTGGAATCTGGCGGACTGGTCTATCTATTAGAGCCGTATTATAATAACTTCAATAAGCGGATGATAAAAACACCTAAATTGTATTTTCTTGATACCGGACTTGCTTGCTGGCTGCTCGGCTGGAACACACCGGAGCAGCTGACAAACGGGGCAATGTGGGGACATATTTTTGAGAGCTTTGTATTTGCAGAGATGCTCAAAAGCTATTACAATGATGGGATTGTAAAGCCTCCGCTGTATTATTACCGTGATAAAGATAAAAATGAAATCGACTTGCTGATTGAGGACGGTGAGGTCCTTTACCCGGTGGAAATAAAGACCTCAAGTGACCCAAAGAAGTCAATGGTAAGTGCTTTTGAGTGTCTTAATGCCATTCCGACTAAAAAGATCGGGGAAGGTGCAATCGTTTGTCTTGCGAAAGAACAATTGCCACTGGTAGATAATATCTGGATACTTCCCGTAAATTTAGTTTAAGGCAGATGACCCTGGAAAAGCTCGTGTTGCTTTAGGAGAATGACAAAATGTGGATTGTTTATGCGATTTCACCGGCTGTGTTCTGCTAATTCAGCAGTATTCATAAATTGGCCGTTTTCCAGCTTCTCTAATTGCTTCGTTTTTCATATGATTCACCTCCATTTTTTCTTTGTTTGTGGCTTCGTCGTTACATCCTTATTATACAAAACAACCCCTGACATATACCTGTCAGGGGTTTGAAAATTTTTTGAAAGATTTTTAGTTGGTGTTATTTCTCTATTGGAAAATTGCCTGCACAACAGTTCCTTCACTGCCAAGTGTCACCTCAATGGAATCTGTCGTATACTCGCTAGTTGTTCCTGTTGCAGTATCGGTTACTATAAAGTTCACAAACGTATGACCCTCCAATGAAACAGCGGTAAAGGTCTGGGTTGTATCTGCAAAGTAGCTGCCGCTCCAGGAGGAAGCGTCCGAAACTCCCGGTGTATCAGTGGTTATATCCCTGTCATTAATCCGGATATAGCCCGCTTCACTATCCGTACTCAGTGTTACCGTCACAACGTCTGACAGAGAAAACTTACTTTGCAAAAAGCCCTGGACATAGCCGGTTCTCTGCTGGGCGAATGTAATCATGGTATCCACGTTACTCTTCCATGATTCAACACTGGATACGGAACTTGGATAGCGGTTCGCCTGCTCCGGTATGGCCGTTTCAATCTCTGCCGCTTTCTCATTAATCAGAGCAACAACCGTGCTTTCCTCATAGTTGGTGTTCATGACATCGCAAAAACGGTTAATAAATTGTGCCAGAAAATTCTCATTTTCTAAAAGCTTTCTAAACATGAGCGTGGCCTCGGCAGATGTGAAACCGCCACCACCACCCATTCCAGATGAGCTTTCATTCATAGCGTGGGAAAGCGTGTCGCTGCTGGCCTGTCCCATCAGCCCAAAACCCCAGTCCATATCTTTGACGATCCACCGGAACCGACCATCCATATACCACTTTGCTGTATCGTCATAGCCGCCATTAGTGGTCTGATACCGCCAAAATACATTGTTGTTGGCTGGCCAGTCGGTGTTCCCGGAATAGATATTGGCAATGTAATAATCGATAAAGTTGTCAATATCGATATATTCCTGTGCCTTTTGATAATTTGCCGAATCGGTCATGGAATTATCGTTGAAGAAATTCCACATTTCGTCGTAGTATTCCAGATTGCTTTCGTCGCCCTCGTTGATTTCCGGCGTACTGTTTCCTGACGATATTTCCAATATTGCCACATTCTCCGTATCAATATCGTAGTGGTTGGCAAAATAGTGGTCATCATACCGTTCCCTGATATTATAAATACCCCAAAACTCACCGTTGACAAAGGCAATGCAGGGCTGAGAAGCCTGGGTGTCCACGTTCAGGTCGCTGACCAGTTCCTGCATCAACGCATCACGGAATAATGTGCCGGAGTTGTCGTTGCCGCTGCTGCGCAGGATAATCCTTTTAAATGTGGTGAGCAAATCACCACTGTAAGAGGTCGTCAAACCATCAAATATTTCGTATTCAATGGTTTTATTATTTTCATCGTAATCAGCCTTCGCATAGAAACGCAGTGCCTTTTGTGCCAAAGACCGAGTGGTGCCACCGTTAATCCGCACCCCCATAAATTGAGATATAGCAAGCGTCCCGTCGGCTTCGTACATCTCAAAGTGTACCGGGCGTTCCCAATCCGAGCCGGATTCGTTGTAATTGACGTAGATGCCGGTTTCATCATCATAGAAATTATCCGCATCGGTGACAATGGAGACAATCGGCAAGTCACCGTACCGTGTGAATATATCCTCGCTGACAAAATAAGACTGCACGGATATATCGGTCAGCATTTCCCCATTTTCCGAAAATACTGCTGCCTTTATAACAGTTCCTTTAAAGACATTTTCTTCAGGAGCGGAGGCGGTACTGCCGGCTCCCATCCCACCGCCGCGATTGTTATTATCCATGTTAGTGCGTTCCTGTATATCTCCCGCTGCTACGTCTGTGCCGCCATCTTCCGCTGCTCCCGGAGGTGTCATATCACCATCCGGAGGAGCGCCATCCGGCATGGCACCGCCACCACCAAAGCCATCTTCGCCGCTGCCGCCGCTAATGACGATAGCCGAAAGAAGGTTGTCCTCACTGCTTCTATCTTCAATTGCGATTTCATCGGTGTATTGGTCTGAATCCATCGTGGGATCGCTGCCATCTAGCGTATAGCGGATGATGCCGTTTTCAATATCAGTGGATAAAATCAAACCAAAGGATTCCGTGTACAATCCTCCCGCCGCCGAAAAACTTAACGTACCGTCGATGACGGTTGATGTTTCAGCGTTGCCGTCCTCAGCAGTTTTCTCACATCCGGTAATGCTGAGGACAAGTATACTTATCAAACAAATGGCTATGCCTTGACGTATGGTTAGTTTCATAAAAAACCTCCTTTAAAACCTTGCTTTGTTAGCTAGAGAAGAACGGCATTCTAATTGGCATTTTCTATTAACATTTATTTATCGATTCCATATAATATTAAGAGGTGATTAGATGAATTCATGTGAATTGATAACAACAATATCTGCAATAGCTTGTACCATTACAAAAGATAAAACGACAGAAGAGATAACTATGCTAGGGGCTATTTTTACACAACTTGGTGATACCTTAGCGACTATTGCAGTACATAATGATAATTGCGAAATAGATAAAAGTATTTAATATGATATCTCTTTATCTGCAAGTCTCTAAGATTGAAAGCTGTCTATCATTTTTATCGTAACAAAAATATTGAGCAGTAAATCACCATCTTTCCAATCAATTTCAAAGGTATCCTCAAGTTTTTTTAAGATGAGAGGCAGCTCGTCTGGGGTAATTTTCATTATCTCACATGTCAGTTCGGTATCCATGCCATATGATAAATAGGTATTAAGTAACTCCAATAATGATGTATTGTTTTCTCTGTCATATTCCTGTATTAAGGAAATGACCGGACTAATTACTTCGCTTATATCGACGGTATCTTTAACGGAGTTCAAAAAATGCTCTATCTTGATATTATCATATCTGAACATCTGCTGATTTTTCTTACCTACCAGTCCATAATTCAAAGCATTAATCGCTTCCCGATAATATTTCTGCAGCTCTAATAAATCCTGAAAGCGGCTGCTTATCCCGGCATATATTTTATGCTCAGCGAAAAACGCATTCAGTTTGCTTAAATCTTTTTTAACACTCAGCAGATTATTATCCGTACTGATAATAATCACTATGTAATTCGAGTGTATGTAGTATCTGTAATCAGCTTGTATTTTCCTAAGTAAATCTCGGAAATATGCCAGATGGGTAAGTGTATGCTCACACTGGGTTATATCAACAACAGCTAAATACAGATTAGGCTTAAGTTCATCATATAACTCCGCCAACTGTTCTTTCTCAATTACACTATTTCGAATATTACCTTCCAGTAAATCATTTAACATAGATTCTTGATAAATTCGATCAATCTGTTGATAAAACTTGCTATTTTGAAGCTCAACGGAAAGTAGTTCAGACAGAATTTCGATAAGCTCCATATCCCCCTCTTCAAATGATTTTAAGCACGCCGTGACATTTATATTTCCTAATTGTATTCCATCTTTATCAAATAGTATTCCGTTCGCTCTGTCGTATTTCAATTTATCACTTTTCATTAATGCGACGGTATCCGTTTGGGCATAAGTATCTATAAAACCTTCGGTATAAAAAAATTTCACGGTTTCATGTGAAAATAAGCCAAGAGTGGTTATTTCATTCCATAGTCTATCGTCAGTAACGATACCTTCGGTACAGGCCAACAAGTTATAACTTGTATCAAACATGACAATAGGGTTCTCTAGTATTTTGTAGCCCTCATTTAGGAGAAACTTCACACCCCTGCCATTTTCAAGTGATGCCAGCCGTTTCTTTTTTTTCTCAAAACTATCGTTCATAAATCTCACCTCATATATTTTCATTTTGGGCAGCATTCAATTAATGCGTCTAAGAGACCACAATAATAGGGGTTCATTATCTGAAAGTCTTCGGAAAAATTGCCATTTACATAATGCCAGAGATAATTCATCATCCCACCTGAGCAGAATTGGGTAAAAAGGAGGCGCTCTTGGTACATTTCTTTACTATCTGTTTCCTCCATTTGTAGATCCAGTAAGGAAAAAGTGAAATTATATAACAATTCGGAAGTCTCACTATTGGCATTATCGATTAAATGCTTTATACTCTTAAGATTGTCGCTTACAAAATGATTTACCCGTTTTTCGACCTCTTCTTTTGTATCCTTTTTATTTATTAACATTGGTTTCCGATTTTCCAACCAGTATTTCAATAAATCGTATTTATCAGCAAAATGAAAATAAAAAGTAGCTCTGCTAATCTGCGCTTCCTCACACAAGTCATTCGTCGTTATCCGAGTAAAATTATGGAGTTCCAGAAGTTTGGACATGGAATTCATGAGCGCTCTGTGCGTTTTAAGTATTCTTATATCCTCTTTTTTGAAATTACCTGGCATATTCATCACCTATCTCACGGCATTCGATCTTTTGCAGCTCATGCCGCTAATAACCTTTCTCTAAATTCTTTATGGCAAATATGATATGAAATTGAAATTTTAATAAGTTTCTGCTCTAAATGTAAAACAAAACCTTTCTTCTCATATATATTTTACATGCGTTATAATACCCCATGAAAAACCTTTTGTCAACAGAAAACGGCAATAAATACTGTTGACAAAAGTTTTTGCTTTCCATAGCTCGCTATTTCGTTCTCACATTATAAAATGCCGCTTCTGCATTTACCAAATGTACCCTATTCACAAATTTGCCCTTCCTTAGTGATATTCTTTGTTTTCACGGAGAATATCTTCTGTTCGTGCGTCCAACCGGTCATAATCGAAAAGGAGTTCTTTGGTTTCTTCCAGATAAGATTCCTGTTCCTGCTCAAAGTAATCAAGCAGTCCTCTATAATTTTGGTGTTGCTGTGCATTGTTTAAATGCCGGGTGTATTCCCCTTTATTTTTGTCTCGTATGATGACAGGGATCAGGTCGTGCTTTAAGCATTCTTTGAACAGAATCATACGACCAACCCGCCCGTTTCCATCTTGAAACGGATGAATGTTTTCAAAGCAGGCATGAAACATGGCGATGTCACCCAGCGTAATGTCTTCTTTTGCATGATAGTCCTGCAACAACGTCTGCATTTTGTCCGGAACTTCACTTGGCAGGGTTGTGACAATATCGGATACACGGTTGGCTCTTTTCTTGTATTCACCTACTGCGTATCCGTTTGCCATATCTTCAAATACACCCTCTTTTAGACTACGGTGCATCTGTTTGATGATTTCTTCGGATAATGACTCGTCTATATGCTGCAAGGTGTAATTAAACATTTTAAAATGTCCGTTCATTTCCTCAATGTCTTTGGTCTTGAATACGGTATTGGGATCATCAGCATAAAGGGTTCCTGTCTCGAAAATAGATGCAGTCTGTTTTTGGGTCAGCGTGCTTCCCTCTATTTTATTGGAATTGTATGCCATGAGGCGCTGTGTAAATCCGTAAACGCCGCTTCGGTCTTGCTTTTTAAATTCAATAGCAAGCCGTTTCTTTAATTCTATGGTAAATGTCTTGGTACGCATGTGATTCATCTCCTTTTGTTTGTTGATAAGATTATATCACTGTTTTGTGGATTTATCCATAATGTCCCATCATCTTTATGGTTTGGAAATGTCGTTAATCGTCTTTTGATTGTGCGTAGAATTTCCCGTATACTCAAATACAGAATTTTTTAAGCTAAATGCAAAAGTTTCCCCGTCTATTGCTCCTATTGTTTTGTCACTGTCGTATAACTGCAGCAAGAAATCTGCCACTTGCGTACTGGTATGGTAGTTGCTAAAATATTTGTCATAATCATAATCAGTCACATTGTTGGCAATCCTTCCAAACTCCGTTTGCGTAGCCGCCGGAGCTAATACTTTTGCTTGTAGTTTTGCCTGTACCTCCTTTAATTCATAAGCCAGTCCCTCGGTAAAAACGCTTACATAGAATTTAGCGGCACAATAGGTAACTGCATTTGATACAATGATATAACCACCTCTTGAAGAAATATTAATGAGCTGTGTTCCCTCTATATCTTTGTAGTCACGAACATAAAGAGAAGATAGAATTGTCAATGCTTCTACATTCAACCGCAACATAGTTTCAATTTTTTTCAAATCCTGTTCGGCAACGCTGCTGTAATTCCCAAATCCGGCATTGTTAATCCATGTTTCAATACAATAATCTTTTAGTTCATCATAAAGCTGATAGACACTTGGAAGCAGCGACAGGTCACATACCTTTGTAATCACCTCCAATATTGGGTTAAACTTAAAGACCTCCTCTTTTAGCTTCTCTAACTCATCCTCACGCCGAGCCACAATAATCAAGTTTTTTCCTCGTTTTGCAAAAGCCTTTGCTGCTGCGTAGCCAATTCCAGAGCTTGCCCCCATAATAGCCGTATACTTTTTATAATCTTTCACTTGAAAAACCTCCTATAGTTTGGTATCTTTAAATCATATAATATAGAGTTAACTCGAGGTCAAGTATTTTGGGAGGATTTTTATGGGATATGCTATCGGTGAATTTTCATCAATTACGGGAGTTAGTATTTACACCTTGCGATATTACGAAAAAGAAAACCTAATTGTACCCCAAAGAAAGGCGAACGGCAGACGCTTTTATTCAGATAGTGATGTAACGTGGATACAGTTTATTAAGCGTCTAAAAGATACGGGTATGCCCATTAAGGAAATACAAAAATATGCCGAATTACGGGCTATGGGCAACGCTACATTGAATGAGAGAATGGAAATGCTCATAAATCACAGAGCTGTCCTCAAAGATGAAATTGTAAAGCTGCAAGAAAATCTTAAAAATCTGGATATCAAAATTGATTACTACCAAGCGGAAATCAAAGCGGAGTATAAAATTTCTTTAGATGCAGCAGGAAAAAATCACTTATATCGATATACAATTCCTAATGTTCCCGATCCACAGTGACAGGAAATAGTGGCTCCGGTTCTTAGCACTATAATTTCTTTAACCTGTGGCTGATAGTCTCTGATTTTTTCAATGACTATATCGATTATTTTCTGATCAATCCCGGAATGTGTCACAAAGATTCGATCTAATTTTATATCCGTACGATCTTTTAATAAATCAATAGCGTAATTTTCAAAACACTTTTCCGTACTTCCGCGATACTTTTTCATGGCGACAATCTTTCCGTCTACAAGGTCGAGCCTTGGCTTTATTTTAAGTACATTGGATCCTAAGGCGGCTAAAGAACTGCATCTGCCTCCTTTCCACAAATACTCAACCACATCTACTAAAAAGCTGGTCTGATGCTTCATCTTTATTTCATTCATGGCATCCACGATTTCACGGGTACTTTTTCCCTGTTCTCGCAGTTCACATGCTTCAATCATTAAAAGTCCGATTCCGGTTGAAACGACTCTTGAGTCAATCGGGTAGACATGTTCAACATTCTCTGCTGCCAGTTTAGCGCAATTATATGTCGTAGAAGTATCTGAGCTATGGATAAAATGGATGATCTCATATCCTTGCTCCAGCCATGGTTTCCAAAAGTTTTGATAATCCATTTGATTTGCCGCTGTCGTTTTACATAACTTCCCCGTCGTATTATAATAATGATAAATATCATCCGGCGTAATATCCACACCATCCATACGCATCTCATCACCCATAAAAACAGGCAGAGCCATCGTTTCCATATCATAACGGTCTAAAATATCCTTTGGCAAATCACATGCACTATCGCCAAAAATTTTTATCTTACTCATACGTCCTCACCTTTAATTTATATTTGAATAATTTAGTATAACATAGTTTATCCTCCATTGACAAACATTCCGGGAAGTGCTACAATATTTTTTAGTTAGCATTGACTAACTTCTTGCCTTGCAACCCATTCTCATTCCCGTTAATGGTTGCGTTTTACTTTAATATATTGCATGTTTAAGGAGGTGGCACGTGATGGAACCTATTTTATGGGCCGCAGGCGGTACCGGATTTACATTTCTTATGACAACGCTGGGTGCGGCCTTAGTATTTTTATTTCGCAAGCAGGTAAATGCGGGCATACAAAGGGTACTGCTTGGCTTTGCCGCAGGCGTCATGATTGCAGCTTCCGTTTGGAGCCTGTTAATCCCCGCCATTGAGGAAACCGAAAGTGCCGGCGGCATTGGTTGGATACCGGCGGCGGGTGGTTTTGTACTTGGCATTATTTTTTTGATGGGCCTTGACTATCTCCTGCCCCATCTGCATCCTGCTGCCAAACAACCGGAAGGTATGCCTTCATCCTTAAAGCGCACCACGCTTCTGGTGTTGGCGGTGACACTACATAACATCCCTGAGGGCATGGCCGTCGGACTTTCCTTTGCACTTGCAGCACAGCACGGCAATGACCCGGCACTGTATGCCTCTGCTATGGCACTGGCCATTGGCATTGGGATTCAGAATTTCCCTGAGGGCGCCGCCATATCCCTCCCCCTTCGGCAAGAAGGATTATCTTCCGGCAAAGCTTTTATTTATGGAAGCATGTCGGGCATCGTAGAACCGATATTCGGCATCCTGGTAGTTCTCGCAGCCGGTGCCATCCAACCGCTTATGCCGTGGCTTCTGTCCTTTGCCGCCGGTGCCATGATGTATGTGGTTGTAGAGGAGCTGATTCCTGAGGCACATCTTGGCGAACATTCAAATATTGGAACACTGGGAGTAATGGGTGGTTTTTTGATTATGATGGTTTTAGATGTGGCGTTAGGTTAAGAAAGGTGACCGTCTGCCAAAGCTTGGCGGAATATGTGTTGTAATCTTTTTCGCATTGGTATAAAATATCAATAAGTAAACACTTTGGAGGGTGAGGTGGCGTTGTAGTGAATGAACTTAGCATAACTTGTTTTCTGTCGCTTGTCAGGACAAGGGACTATTTATTAACTGCCCAAGAGTTATCTATAACACCACAAGCCCTCAACCGAAAAATCCAACAGTTGGAAAAGGAGATTGGTTTTTCCCTTTTCCTAAAGGAAGGACACGCCGTGCAGTTAACAATTGCCGGTAAACGCTTTTATGAATTGTTTGATCAGTTCGAAAAAAATCTCTTCGCAGTCAGTGCTGCACTAAGTGGAAATAAGGAAACCGTTCTTAGAATCTGCTTTTACAAATGGCTTGGGGTACCCGATTTGATATTGGAGCGGATAAAGCAGTTTAAAACCGAAAGACCCGGTATCCAAATAGAACTCTCCCAATGTGACCATGAAGAATTATACGGTTTGATTAAAAATGAAGAAATTGATATGGCTATTGCCACCAAGTTCTTTTCCCGGGGAATCGAAGTGCCTTTTCTATGTAACGATCTCTATGAGACTGAACTTAATATCGTTATGTCAAAACAGCGCTTTCAAAAGACTCATCCGGTATCTCCCGTCACACTCAATGGAACTGCTTATATTACAACGAAAACATTTGAAAATAGCGGGGCGGAGATAGAAACTCATGTCAAGAAGGAATGTGCAAAGATAGATTTTGTCCCGGATATCATTACTGTTCAGCCCAATATTGACTCTGTTTACCTGGATTTATATATGGGTAACGGGATTTCATTTTTGCCGAGAACCTCTGGCTTTTACGATATAAAAGGCTTGTCCTTTATCCCTACTCCGCTAAAAGCGAGCGTTGTCTCAATTACTTCTCATCATTCGGGCAATTTACCGGCAAAGCAGTTATCTGATTACCTTGCTTTGTCAATGGCGGATAAAAATGATGCTTAGTTTAAGGAGATTCATATGAATAGCACACAAATAAAATGCTTCCTGACAGTCGCCAAGACGCTGAATATCACCTCGGCAGCAAGGGAACTGTACTTATCTCAACAGGCGGTCAGCAAGTATATGATTAACCTTGAAAATGAACTGGGCACAAAGCTGTTGGAGCGGAAATCCGATGGTTTGGTGCTGACATATGCCGGTGAATATTATAAGAAGCTTTTTGACCATACCAAAAGCGCTTTTTTGGGTGTCAAAAAAGAGACTGAAGCAACCTATGAATTGATCAAAAGAGATTTTAGAATTGGCTATTCTATGTGGATTGATCCCTTCGGAAAAATTGATAAAGGCGTCAGCGAATTTCGCCACCAGTGCAAGGACACGGTATTCCATGGGAAACAATACGAGAACAATATATTGATTGATAAACTGCACTGCGGGGAGCTAGACGTAGCAATCATTTCAGAAGCCCAACTCTTTCCGGACAAGGAATTGAAATATACCCCTATTGCCAGAGAAGATATCAGTCTTTTTGCCCCGGTAAGTATTGCCGGGGATACCATTGACAGCGAGTGTTGGGGACTGCCTTATATCCACACCAGCTCCTGGACATGGTCATTTTTAGAGTGGCAGCGAATTGGCCGAAAAGAGGCACAGGATTTGGGCTTGAACCCAATCCAATTAAAAAGAGCGCCCAATTTATGGTCCGTTTTTAGTGATTTACAAATCAATGACGGTGTTTTTGTCAATGATCATGAGTTCGGCCATTGCCGAAAGTTCGATTTTTTAAAGGCATTTTCTCTGAATCGCACTTCATATCTTTGCTGTGTCTGGCATCAATCAAATGAAAATCCTTTGATTGAACGTTTTGTTACAACCTTTTTGTAAAATTTGCAATCATTTTTGCTGTTTGCTTGGAACATTGTTATATGCTACCATGAAATCATCATGATAATGATAAGGAGGAGCATATCAAAATGAAACAATACACCCAGCTCTCCAGGCCGCTTTCACTGGCAGGCATTACCCTTAAAAACAGAATGCTGTCCGCACCGACATCCTTAGCGGAATTGGGGGCGGATGAACACTATTCGCCGGCAAACATCGAATATTACAAGCTTCGTGCCTTTGGCGGATGTTCACTTGTGACAGTGGGTGATGTAATCGTTGA
>Ga0153994_1000251_pt1 | contig 16739 bp, 17 predicted proteins | sample TSNC078MetaG_FD_104735 | JGI IMG/M metagenome (GOLD analysis project Ga0153994, IMG submission 104735) | Attine ant fungus gardens microbial communities from North Carolina, USA - TSNC078 MetaG | ecosystem: Host-associated > Fungi > Mycelium > Unclassified | place: USA: North Carolina, Lumber...
CCTCCACGGCTGGCAGGAATCATGAATTGACATCTACCTGCCATTGTTAGGAAAATAAGCACACACACCAATTTCGTCAAAGGGATTCTGCACACACCCTTCAGTCCATGGAATCACTCAAAAAAATACAGCCGGGGACTAACCATGGAATGTTTGACATTGGTGTCGATACCAGTTTGTTGAGGGTTCACCCGAATCTTGACTGCGTAGTCCACTGCACTAACCAGAGAATATCAGCAGAGAGCACTCATATACTTGTTCAGCATGGCGTACCGCTTCACGGGAACAAGGATATTGAGCAAACGTGCAGGCGAAGGTCTCATGGTTGTCGTATCTGGAACAAATAAATTAAAGGCACGTGATCTGATATTCAGCATTTCTATTCTACAACGACTAAGCCGGAGGAGTAGGGTGTGGGTCGTCACTTCTGTCACTCGTACCACCATCTCACATGGTAACCTTGTGTTATTCTTTAATCGTGGCATTATATGCTTCCTTCTCGATATTTATTCTGATGATTAACAGAATGCCTTAAATTATCTAAAGGATAATGAGGTTAATCTCAACAACATCCTCATCATGACAAGAAATTTCAATATCAGAGACAGTAACCGGGATCTGTCATATTCATATCACTTCTTATACACAGATACTCTCCTTGAAATCACTGATAGTTTTAATCTAGAACAATCTAGTCCTACCAACCCAGTCCCCACATGCTATGCTGATAACCCCCAAGACTCAAATTCAGTAATAGACTTGATGTTTTTATGTGCTGATTGCAGAAGAATTTGACAACCATCAAATTCTGCCCAAACTACAAAGCCCATCTGATCACACCTCTCTAGTCACAACAATAACCATTGAAAAAGAGCACACCCAAATGAAAAAACAGTCCATTTCCAAAGATAGTGAGGAGAAAAAGGAATTTGTCAAGAACCTTGACAATAAGCTTAGTGTTATGGATACAACTAACATTCCCAATGCAGAAACTCTAGAATGTATCACCCAAGCACTTGTGTCAATTATCAAAGACCTCTGGAATAAACACTCCAAATCTGTCAACATAACAAGACAGTCCAAGGAGTGGTGGAACAAGGAGTATAGCAGGAACCTTGCAGTCTACTAATAGTCTAAAAGAAAATGAGACTAGATTTCATTCAAGAAATCAACCAGGGCAGCCAAACAAAACTTCTTCAATAACAAAATTCAAGAAATTGCTGCAACCAACAAAAGACCATGGGACCTCATGAACTGGGTCAAGAAACAAAAACTACTAGCCATTGAAACCATTAAGTTCAACAGTCAATCTACAGAATGGTTATCCTTTTTGAGTGCTGAAATCTATGACACACTTAATAAGTGTAGCAGTTCTTTGACCCCTGGCCCAGACCACATTTCTTGGTATTATCTAAAAAAAGGTACTTTGTGATCCCAAGTGCACCACTAACATTGTGAATATAGCAAATGCCTATATCAACCTTAGTCACTGGCTGACATACTTCAAAAAATCTACTTCTATTATTATCCCCAAACCTAATAAGTTGACCTATAATACTCCTAAAACATTCCATCCAATTGTTCTCCTTAATACACTGGGAAAATTGATTGAAAAAGCAATAAGTAGCAGAATGCAAATTTACTTTATCTCTTTCAATTTCCTTTACCCTAATCAATTAGGAGGAATCAGATAGCAATCAACAATGGATACTAGAGTATTTTTGACTCATCTTATTAGAACAGGTTGGGTTAAAGGCCTTCATACAAGCACATTGGCTTTTGACATAACTTAGTTCTTTCCTTCTCTTAATCATCAACTTCTTTCAATAATCTTAACTAAAGCTGGTTTTAACATCAGAATCTCTCACTTCTTCTCTAGTTATTCAATTAACAGACAAACTCAATACATATGGAATCATTCCACTTCACCACCATTCAATATAGACATCAGTGTAAAACAGAGATCTATTCTTTTCCCTATTCTCTTAGTCTTATACATTATCCCTTTTTTTTACATCTTTGAAAAAAGAACAAAAAATCTCTTTATTCTCTCTTCTCTTCTTTCTTTTGTCAATAATGGACAGGAGAAGAGTTACAAAAAATCAAATGTAATCCTTTATAGTAGTTATTGTCATGACTTGGCTAAATGGCTATGTCATTATTTATATTTCTTTTCTTTTGGATTTACTACACAAGAAAGAAGTACAGGAAAGTGTTACATGACAAATGTCACACATCATGATGTCATAGGTCACATCACATGATAAGTGTGGGAAAATAGTGCACAGACCATGTAGTAGTTGTATAAGTAGTATATAGGAATTGAATGAGAACTCTATTAAGTTCTCCTTGTCAACTCAGATAAGAAATGGGATTAAGCACTCTCTGCTAAATTTTACAATTATCTCTTCTCTCTTCAACCAATTTGGTCTTGTAATTGAACATGAAAAAATCTGAAGTCTTTCACTTCTTTAGATCAACAAAGAAAACAGAACCTTCTCTTTAGACCTTAGGCCACTAGGTAGATCAATACTCAAACCCAAGGAAATCTGGTGGTACTTAGGTTTCTTCTTCAACAAGAAACACTTTTTTCAATATCATATCCATTTTTATGCCAACAAAGCACTATCTACTATCAAAAGCATAAAGATACTTAGTATCAAATACAGAAAGATGAATAACAGAGTGAAGGAGTTATAAATAGAATTATACTCTGGGACAGATGTATGGTACTACTTCAAAGAATAAATAGTACTTAGCAATGGTAGAAAACCTAAAAAAGCAGGCTCTGGTAAATAGAACAAAATGTTGGAGCAGAGTACAACTTTTGATGAACAACCTTGGTTTCAACTTATGTGTTGTGCCCTGGTCTCCAGTCATGAGATCAGTTGCTTATTTTGGAATGAGGGTAAGTCAGTAGAGTAGAGGTCCTAGGGATATAGGATAGAGACTAAAGTGGACAAGGATAGGATTAGGACCAAATGACGTTAATTTACAAACTGAGGAATTATACTGTAACTACTCAGTACTTATAGGTAGTCTGGAATAGGAGAAGAGTAGTCTATGTCGCAGAAACCTAGTCACACATTGGTTTGACTTGGAATAAGGCATATCCCATTGCAAACCAATGAGTAGATATAACTAATTACAAACTTATATACTAATAAAATATTCCAAAAGTTTCCACCAGATCACGGTGTCAGCTTGATTCCCCAACAGTCTACTATGCTATCCTACTATTGTTAGTTTTAGGAGAATTATTAGGAGAATTAAATTACATAATTGTCAGATTTCTGGAATATGACACTTGGTAACTCTACAAGAGGCCTGTTCCCAGTACACAAACACTATTGTTATAAGATAGTTCCCAAGAAGGAAACTATTTCCTGCATATTTGTCAACTTAGTAGGAAATATGCAGAAATACAAGAAGAAAAAGATATAAATAGCATAGAAAAGCTTATGTGCATAGACTATGTAATATTTGTATAAGTAGATAGTACAATCCAATGAGAAACTCTATTGAGTTCTTTCTGAACAACCATCTAGGTTGAGTCTTAAGTTTTTATGACCTTATACTAACACAAGAACTCAATCTCTACTGCTGACCCTGCATCTTGCAGCCTCAACATTCCAACTTTCACTTACTCTCTTATTGTCCTTGCTAATGAGCATAGTGCTTAGAAGCTTTCAGAAAGCCAGGCTCTAGGTATATAAGAGGACTTCTTAGTCAGTTAGGAACTGAGAAAGAAGACTAGGTACTAAGTCTAGGTATCTTGTTCAAGTCCTGACCTTGCAACTGGGTATTGTTCTTTACATAACTTCTCTTTATAAACCTTGTGCTAAAGGTCCCCTTGTAACCTATACACACAGAAAATTAATAGTAATTCCTTAGAAAGCTGTCTAGAGTAGGGGTCCTCTTCTTAGAGGCAATAGTTTATGATCCTTTAGGGCAGTAGTTAGTAGAGCATTAGGAGTCTAGTTGGGAAAAGGCTTAGTGCCCCAATAGACATAGTAAACTGCCCAAAATTCACCATTACTATTAACTTGACCATTATCATCACTACCATTACCATCTATTATGTCTTGCCAACAACAACAACAACAACAACCCACTGTGGAGCAACCAGCCCTAGCACTAACACCAGTACTACTTCTATCCTAAGAAGAGCAACTTCTCACTCTCATTGCTAGCCTACAACAGTAGATGAACACAATATTATAACAATAAGGAGAAAGTCAAGTAGAGATAGCTAAGCCTTTTATATTTGGAGGAAAGATAGAGGAAGTGAGCATATTCATCAATATAGCTTGATCATATTTGAGTATAAAGATAATGGGGGAGAAAGAGATGTTATGCTACCAGTGAATTCTCTGTAGCAAGTAGCATTTGATATGCTTTATACCAATGGGTTTCTAATTAGAATTTGCTCTAGAACCCATTATAAATTCTCAGAATGTACCAAATGGTTATATGAATCAGTGAGTAGGTAGAAATAGACCTAGAACTCATGACAGGACCTCAGGAGGCAAGTAAGATGAGCTAGCATCAAGTTATAAAAAGAGTTGTTAGATGACAATGTTCTAGATCTACTTTTGGTTAGAACTACCTAGAGAAGATAGCAGACTTGAGCTCTAAAGCCATTAGTATGCCAGGGACAAACTTAGACAAATATGTCTCTGATTGCAAATAAGCATTGATGGTATCAGATCAGATATATTTAGATAAATAACACCTAAGACATGACTTAGAGAAATTGAGCAGTAGTTGGAGCTTACTAAACAATTGACAGGCAACTAAGGAGTTCTAAATCACAAGCCAATAACAGAAGAAAGAACAATAAAGTATAAAGAAGATTCTAGAAGGAAACAATAGTGGGGATACACTATCATTGATAGGAAGGACCTAGGAGAACATGTAAGCCTTGGGAGTTTGGGGGGACTTAGTGAGAGAAAGAGTTGATAGAAACCCAAAAGTAGCCATAGTTTTCTTTTATCTTTTTTATCTTTGAGCTTTAGACATTTATAATGATTTAAATATAGTATCTAGAGAGCAAGGATGAGAAGAGGGACCTCTTGGCACTTATCTCCATCATTACTGTCTTTGGAATTGTATCACAAAAGGCCACTTACTGATTTGTGATTTAATATTGGGATATTCAAAAAGGCTTAGAAAGTGAGGTTTAGACAGTGACAAGAGATATTGTTAAGTCTGAGGTCTAATCCTCAGACAGGAAGTTCTTATATATAGAATTGTGATGGTTTGTGCACTAGAATAGGCTATCACATGCTACTACCTATTATTCTACATATAGTAGTGCCTTTGTACTCTAAAATACAATAACTTAACCATATGGAGTGTTATGAGGAGCCCAAAAAAGAAGTAACTTCCCATACTTCTAAACAATTAGTTTACAATCTCAAGATATATAACAGAATTAAACTATAAATAGCATAGGAAACTTAAGTAAACCATATCATGTAATTAGGTCAGGTGATTGTAGAATATTCCAGAAGGGCATGTGATTGTGGGACTTTAGTGCATAGACCATATAGAAATAGTATAAGTAGTACATAGAATATAACAGGGAATTCTATTAAGTTCTTTCTGAACATCCACCTAGAGTGAACTCTAAGTCTTCACAACTCCATATTAACATGGAGGTTGTTCTTTGTTCTAATAAAAGGCAGATGACTATCTATGGGTAATTAATTAATATCTATGTGCAAATATTGAGGACTTTATATCTCCACTAATATTAATCACCTCAAGGTTGTTCTAGGCTCATTCTGAGTGTTATAAAGAGAGTTTCTTCTGAGCCTAGAAGAAAAGCATTGATCATGGCAGTTTTTGAGATATTGGTGATTTAATAAATGGTACTATGGTAGTTACTATCATGACTTAGCTATTTTGCTAAGTCATTATTTATTTTTCTTTTTCTTACTATACAAGGATAAGCACAGGAAAGTGTCACATGACAAATGTCACATATCAGGATGTCACAAGGTTGGGTCACATGACAAGTGTAGGAAAGTAGTGCATAGACCATGTAGTAGTTGTATAAGTAGTATACAAAATCTAATGGGAACTCTATCGAGTTCTTCTTGTCAACTTAGACTTGGAAAATGATTAAGTTGTCTTAGGCTAAGTTGCTACAGTTATCTGTTGATCTGTCTGATATTACCAATATTGATTGCCTTGAGATATGACTGGCATTAATCAAAAGGTCTTTTCAAGGGCTTTTTGTAGCTATTAAGACCATAAGAATCATCAAAGAATTAGTAGAGATAGGTTCAAAATGAAGTTTATGACAGAATTGTGAAATGCGAATCTAATGAGTGTAAGAGTTTAGAATCAGTAGAATGTCTTGAACAAAACACAAAATATACCTAGAATTTGATCTAGGAAGGAATAGTAGATGCAACTTGGGTAGGCTTTAGAGAGAACAGCAGACTAGAAAAGCTTGGCTAGGTACACACTTAGACTATATCACATCCATAAGGTTCAGTGTTGGGGGTACAGACAAGGGAGCAACTGAGTGTGAAAGGTCCATGAGTGATCAACTAACTGTATTTTCTAGTTGAGTCAATGCTATGGTGTATAGAGGTTAATACCTTAGGGAGGCTATGCAATGACGATCTAGAGAGATCTTACCTTCTTTTATACCACAAACAATTATTATTTTACTTAAAGCTGCATATAATATTTAATTTCACTTTTTAACTTAAAACCTTTATTTTAGTTATCTCTTCTTGAACCTTTAGCACACAATTGGAAGCTGGTACTGTATCTTATTATCTGTCCCAGTATGCAATTCTCTTTTGCACTCTTTCAATGAAGATGGCCTGGTTGCTGTTATATATACAGGAGGGAGTAGCAGAAGCATAAAAAGACAACCTGTTAGATGAATTATCAAGAGAAGAATTGGAGATGGAGGCAGTGAAAGAACTATTCAAGAAAATGAGAAATGAGTTTAGAAAGATAGCAAAAGAGAAGCAAAAGGTAAAGCAATTAAGGGCAATAGAGCAAGGGAGGTGGACATACAATGAATACATCTAAGAGTTCAAAAAGATAGCAAGGGAAAGTAGTTATGAGGGGTGACCTCTTATAGAAGAATTTAAGAGAGGACTAAATAAGGAGGAAGCTGGCAGAAGCAGAAAGTTCCCCCAGTACTATAGAGGAGTGGCAGGAGAGGTCAGTGTGACTAGACAGGAACTAGAGGTAGAGCAGAGCAGAGAAAAGAGTATTAGGGAGGAACACAGTGTGCCCACAGGGAAATGTGTAGTATAGAGGAGGCTTTGGAGGAGGGTCATATGGAGGAAGGGGAGAACAGATTATGTGAAGAAAAGGAGGTCAGAATTTAAAAGGAGGATATCAGAATAGAGGAAGCTAGCTAGGATCAGTAAGGGACCTTAATGCAATAGAAGTTGACAGAAGAAGAGGGAGAGATAAAACATGCTTTGTCTATGGGAAATGGGGGCATATAACAAAGAATTATTGGCAAAGAAAGGAAAGAGTGGAAAGAGTAGTAGAAATGCTACAAGAGCTGGCAAAAGACAATGAAGGGTAGTGAGCTCCTGGCTAGTCTCCTCAAATATGTATAGTGTATTGTGCCCAGAAAAACTGGGAAATAGAATTTCTTGTCAAAGCAATACTGAGGAAGTAAGAGATGTGCAGTATATACTGTGGCTACTAAGAGAAGTATAAATGAAAGTAGGACTGGAAAAGCTAGAAAACCATGAAAGAATAGCAGTGAAGGTGCTATTGGACAGTAGAGCAACAAACCTATTTATAGACACAAAGTTCACAAAAAAAGGGATTTAAACTAGAAAGACTAAAAAATCCCCTACTAATAAGAAAAGTTGATAGAACTATGAATATTAGGGGAGCAACCACTTATTAGGTAAAGTATAATATATTTTTCAAGGGATATATTGAGAGGGCACAAATGAATGTATACAACTTAGAAAAGATATTTATTTATTTTTTAAATCAGTGATTTATTACATGGGGCATAGAGGCAGACCATAGTAAGTACACAGTACCTACTTAAATAAGAGAAGAGACTATATAAAAAGAAAAAGAAGAAGGAAGAAAACAGAAAAAATATAAAAGAGAAGGAGAAGCAAAAGAAACTAGGTAATGGAGGCTGTGCTTTTGCTCCAAGGAGCTGTGCTGTGATGGGACCTTATCCATTATTGAAACTAAATGCTTCAGGGTTGTCTGCAAGAAAGTGGACAAAGTTGTTAATGATGATGTTACATGGTCACATGGAGGGGTCATGCCTATTGCATTCCATGATAATGTATTCTCAGGTTTGAACCTCAGCTTTGCCACAAGGGCAGCTAGTAGGAAGGTAAGGGGAGAATCTCTGTCTGTATTCTCTAGTAGGGGCATGACCAGTAGTCATACGGGTAAAGCAAGCACATAGTGAGTTAGTGAAGCCTATGACAGGAAGCCATGAGCCCTCCTTAGTATAAGTTGGTTTGATAACTCTTTCCTTTTTGTCTTCAAAGTTCAGGAAGTAGTGGCCTTTTTTTAGGCTATTGGCAAAAGACATTTGCCATTTACAAAGGGTGTTGTCACATTCTTTCTTTTTGCTGAATAGATGTGACTCTTTGCTAGGGAATATGAGAATACATGTGCTTGCTTTGACTTGGTCATTAATATTGTGTCTAGGCTATTCAGCTTTGCTAGAGCAGTACCAGAAGTAAATTTTGTTCCTGCTATCTTTGCTAAGAAAGGTTTTGACTACAGAGGCTAAGGGAATAAACATGTTTTGAAGGGGGTTGACTTTGAACTCTAGGATTTTCCTTGCTATAGCAATAGAGTCGGTGATGACAGTAATATCATGGATGTTGTATATTTCCATTGCAGGGATGAGGCCAGTGTAAATGGCCATGAGTTCCACTTCGATAGATGTAACATTTATGAAGTGGACTTGTAACTATTTAATGATAGAATTATTGGTCCAAATGTGTACTGCTACTGTAGCAACATAAGATTTTTTTACGCCTCTATCTGTAATGACAGCTGCACTGTTGTAGTTTACTTGAGATGACCTGAAGATGAGGTTGAGGCTTTGAAGATATTGGTAAAGGTTCTCATCAGAAGAAGAAGAGGAAGAGTGAAAACTAAATCTACTAAAGAAATGATCAACTATCTGAGAACTAGGGGAAAAAAGGGGATAGAGAGGGTTAAAGCAGCTTCTAACGTCATTAAGATACTTATTGACATCCTTGATAGGGCTCTTGAGGTTGGCTTGTTGTTTCACAGTGAGTTTGGAAGTTGCAGTTTTGTGGAAGATTTGATTCTTAGCATGCTGAGAGTTTAGTAAGGAGTTGATGGCATACAAGGGAGGAATGGAAGTATAGCATAAGTAGTACCTACCATTTAGTTTATAGAGATGTAAAATAATGGGGATGAGACCTGTAATGGCTTCAATGCCTTCGGATGGGAAAGTTCAAAAGGCACTTGTGATCCAGACGGCTGCTCTTTGCTACATTTTCTTTAATTCAGTGATGTTTTTGACAATAGGGGTGCCCTTGAAGAACCATAGCTGAAATCTGTACAGAGCAATAGGCAGGATACAGGTCCTATATAATAGGTATTTTTGAATAGGGAGGAGACCTCTTGAAGAGTTTCCTAGTATCTTTATGGCGCTGAGGGTAGAGAGGCATTTTGTGGTATAGAAGTATATATGATAGTTGAAGTATCACAAATAGTCACTTACTATTTGTGATGGGTGCTTTGATATTTTAAAGAGTTCAAAAATGTGAAGTTAGACAAGTGACAAAAGATGTTGTTAAGTCTGAGGTCTAATCCTTAGACTATGAGTCCTTATATACATAATTGTGATGGTCTGTGCACTAGGACAAATCATTACATGCTATTACCTATTGTTCTACATATGGTAGTGCCTTTGTGCTTAATATAGTGATAACTTAACCATATGGAGGCTGTCCTTTGTTCTAAGAAAAGGACAGATGACTATCTATAGGTAATTAATAAAGTCTATGTGCAAACATTAAGGCCTTCATATCTCCACTAATATTAATTGCCTCAAGATTGTTCTAGGCTCATTCTGAGTGTTATGAAGAAAGCTTCTGCTGAGCCTAGAACCAAAGCATCAATCATGGCAGTTTCTGAGATATTAGTGATTTAATAAATGGTAACATGGTGGTTACCAGTTGATCTGCTTAATATCTCAGCCATTATTGATTGCCTTGAGACATGACTGGCATTGATTGAAAGGTCTTTTCAAGGGCTTTCCATAGCCTTTGAGACCGTGAGAATCATTGAAGAATTAATAAAGATATGGCTGAATGAAGTTTGTAACATGAAGTTGAGTTTGTGGTCAAAGTAGAAACCTAGGTATTACCAGATGAGTTTGGGGGAGATAATAGGGCCCCCTACTGATGATAGGTTAATAGAGGGATTAGGGAGGTATCGAGCTCTCATAAAGTGAAAGAGCTTGGTTTTGCTATGCTCCATAACGGGGCCAGTGTCAATGAGGATTTTGAACATAATATTGTAGCTACAGAGAAGAAAAGAAGAAGATAATGAATAGCTTTTCTCCTGAGAAATTAAAAGACCATTATCCACAAAAGAAAGAATATCAGTCAGAATATTTTCTTTTAGATTTTTTATTCTTTTTTTGAATGTTTTAATAATTGGGACAAGGTAAAGAGCAGAAAGGATAGGGAAAAGAGTTGAGCCTTGGTCTACTCTAACATTGGTGTTGAATACTAGCAATGAGAAATTATTCCAGGTATATGTGGTAGATTGATTAGAATGGTAGCTGTTGAAGAAGCCTACAACATTAGTGTTAAATCCAGCTTTTTTTAGGTAGACAGTAAGGAACTTGTGATTGAGAGAGAGAAAGAATTGGGCAATATCAAATGCTATAATGCTGGTGTGGCACTGTCTGAACCACCCTGTATGAATGAGGTGAGTAAGGTATATTCCCACATCAGTAGTGGATCTTTGTCTGATGCCTCCTAGTTGGTTAGGGTCCAAGAAGCTGTTAGCTGTCATATGAAACTGTAGTCTGTTGCTGATAACTTTCTCAACTAGCTTGCCAGTTGTGTTGAGAAGTATAATAGGTTGGAACAAGCTTGGTGTGTTATGCAACATCTTATTTGGTTTGGGAATGACAACAGTGTTGGCAGATTTGAAGTGGGAGGGCTAGTACTCTAATGTAATGCAAGCATTAGCAATGTGCACCAATCTCTCAAGGCATGTGTTATGTGAAATCAAGGCTTTGAGATGCCTCCACGATACATGGTCTGGTCCTGGAGTAGAGGGTGATGAGCACTTAGCTATTGTGTCCATAAATTCTTGGTTGGAGAATAGGGGCCAATTAATGCCATCTACTTGGGGGAGTTTATTGAGAAACCTAGTGTTTACCAGTCTATTTTCTGCTGAGTTATAAGATTTGTATAATGTGTTCTACAGATCAGGGAGAGTATTGCATGGGCAATTTTTGTATGAGATGGATTCAATAGTAGGTAGGGATTTTTTCCTGACCCAGCTCATTAAGTCCCAGGGTCTCTTGTTAGATGATGCGATTTCATAGATCCTGTTATTGAAGAACTTCCTCTTGACTGTACAAACTGCTACCTTGAATTCCTTCTAGTGTTGAAGGTCACCTAATTCACAGTATCTATTAAGACTATCCATGTAGTCTTGATTCTACCATTCTTTGGAGTGTTTTGTAATACACTTCTGTTTGGAGTAAGTACTCCATGCATTTTCAAATATGTTTGCTAATTGTTGAACTAAGGTTTTGAGGTTTGCTTTGTTTCTAATTGCTGATGTGTTGAGACTTTGTACTTCTCAAACTAGTGAGGTAATGAAATCCTTCTCTTCTTTGCTATCCTTCTTAATAGACCATATGTTGATATCAGTATTTATTTCTCCAATACCAATTTTGATGATAAGTGGGACATAGTCAGATGGTTTACAGATTTTGGGGTGGAGCATATGTCGACCAAATCTTATATTGCCTAGGGGGAGGAAAATGAGGTCTATAATGGAATTAGTATCACATAGGTTATCTGCAAACCTAGTGGGGCTGGGGTTTGAGAGGGGAGATAGTTCAAGGCCTAAACTGTCTGCAATAGTAATGAGGTTATCAGTATGAGAAGAGTGATATTTAAAACTAGGGTCCCAGTCACTGTCCCTTATGTTGAAGTCCCCTGTTAGGATAATTGTGTTATCTATATTTGCCATGTTTTGCCAGAGGACTTGAAGAGCAGTTTGACTGCTATCTGAGTATATGTTGATTATATAGTTAGTGTCTTGATCATTGTGGAAGGCCAGGACATTGATATCACAGTGGTTGATAATATCCAATCGCAGAGCAAATCTCATCTTAGCAAGGCGTTTGTTGACATAAGTAGCAACTCTTGCATAGTTTTCTTGTGTTGTGTCCTGGCAGATGAATAATGTCTATTCTGAGTGATTAGGGGTGCCATAAAGTGGGTCTCCCATGGGGTTAGAGTGGCTGGAAATATATCATACAAGGAATCTAGGAGGTTCCTGAATGAAAATAACATTAGTTGAGTTTTTCTGAGTTTCTAAAATGATATCAGTTAAGACTTTGTTTTTCCTAATGTTCTGTGAAAAGATTTTTAAGTTATGCTTAATCATACTTTGTTACTGCCTATAGCTAGGCAGGTTGAGTTAGCCCTGGTTTCCCTGGCTTCTTGAGCTTTCTTTGAGTACTACTTGTGATTGAATCTGTGTTTCCAAAAGGAGCACTTATTGTCATCTGCCATGTGTTTGCCTTTGCAGTTGACGTATTTGAAGGTGTAAGGGCATGGTTTGCCCTTAGCAGTTTCTAATCTGGGAGGGTTGATCTTGAAATTGGCTTTGCAATACCATGCTAAATCTCTATGGTGTTCTAACTTATGAGGTCCATTACACTTTTGACATTTTGAGTCATGGGCATGACACAAGAATAGGGAGTGGCCCTACTTCTAGCAGTTGTGACACTGAGGGACTCTAGGGTTCATGTTGGTGGCCCTGATGGTAGCGATATACTTGCCAAAGTTGAAGAAATAGTTTATCAGCAACTTTGCTTTGGATCTATTTTGAGAATCCCAAATGTCAAACTAGATGATAGCTATGTTGGATTTGGAAGAAGCCTTAATGACCCTGGGCTTTGCTGCAAGATTCACAGGTTCAAATAATTCTAGATGCTTTATGGTAGTTGTGATGTCGTCACTAGTGAGTTTGTTGCCATTGGGTTGTATATAGGGAATACCAGTGATTTTCAGATAAGATTTGGATTGAGGGAGCCATGGAGTGAGTATTTTGTCATTACCTGTGCTATCGATTGACTTAAGGTATCTTTCTATAGTATTGAGGTCGCTTGTGTTTGGGATACTATTTGTGTTGATGAATACCCCTCTAGGGCAAGGACAGATGAACTTGGCTCTTATCACTAATTTGATGTTTTTTAATAGCATATTGATCTGAAAAATATGAATGTTAGCTTCTCCCATGATGATGTTCTTGATTTTGTTAGAGGTAGGTACGATAGCCTGTTTTCTGAATGGGCCCTTTGTGGTGTGTTGTACTTTTTATCCCTTGTTATTTGGTTTGGGAAATATCACATTGTGTATCTCAAGGATTTTCTTGTTTGGCAGAGCTAGGAAAGCTTCTTTGATCTTGAGGATGCTGGCTGTGGAATTGGTAGTCTGGGTATATGACATGGGGAAAGACAAAGAGCTTTTACCCTTGATTGAGTGTGTCTCCTGGCATTTCTTTGAACTCTCCATTTGTTCCTTGGAGGGACAAGGTAAGATGGGTGGTGGAATTTTCTTGATTGTTGATGTCTTGGGATAGGCAGTGTTCTTTTCAGCCTTGTCATGGATCTGAATGTTTCCAAAGTGAGTAGATATATTGTCACAAATGGAGGTGTTTTCAGATGAGTGCAGCTGGTCCCAACTAGACTCAAAAATTGTAGAAATGAAGTCCTAAGCTGATTTGCCAAAGAGTTCTAGCTGAGGGATACTGTTGCCATTGCACCCTTCTAGACTTCACTGTTTGAGGAAGCATGCCATACATTGTAGCAAGCAAGCCATATTGCAAATGTTATTTTGCAAGAATTTGTTAGTGCCAAATAGTGATGTGGCTGTGAAGTTGCTGTCCCACAGGTTAGGGTCAGCCGGGACATTAGCGCTATAGGGAATGACTGTAGGCAGTAAGGGTTCTGGTGACGTGTTGAAGTTGTCAGTAGAGGAAGGGGGTTATTAGGTGCTCTCTCATGGGGGGCACATGGAGTTTGTGAAGGTAGCATGGCAAAGTCATATCTCTGGGAGCTGGCAGTGGAGGGGGCATTGTCTGCCACTATGTCTATATTGTTTTCCAAAGAATTGTTATTACAAACACCATCCCAGTTGCTAGGAAAATATTTGATATGTCTATTCACCCTTATCAACTTTACTTCATTGCCATCTCTAGTGACCTTAGGAAGTTCTTCAGTATAAACCTAACCAATTTGATCTCTTTCTGGGATTTCCCAAGTGATGCTTTTTACATAGTAAGTGTAAGGGGCACACTCGGTGAGGCACCCAGTCACACTGCAGTATAGTAAAGCAGGCGTCTTAAGAAGAAGCGATGGATAGCCCAGGAGCTTCAACCATTGTTGAGGTAAGGTATTCTACCGTACACCACTAGCTATTTATACTAGACTAGCCGGTCCGTGCGCCAGTCGCTATGGCCACGTGCATCTGGACAATAATAACTACACTACCAGATATAGCTATGTAGTACTTGATGGAGACCCGAACTAGAGGGAAGGGAACTAGAGACCGCGGACTCCGAGGATCCATGGGAATGCTAGCTGATGCAAACCCTACCAGGTCGTCTAGGCGATCCTAGGGTTGTCCCCTTACAATAAGTCTCAGTGGTCAACAATGTAGATTGATGACTGAGGTGTAGTAGTAAAGAGTATCTGATATATAGACACAGCAGTCATCTGACTATTGTGGTACTTTGGCATGATGACTAAGCTCTGCCCCTACAACTGCAAAGGTACAACCACGACGGTCTACTTCAACAATGCTGAGTGGCCCCCTCACCATCTTGTCAACAAAGAGTCCAAAACACATAGAATTAAACCTATCTTACCTAGTAAAACAGCATAGTATTATAATGAGTGACAAGGACCTAGAGTGATAATAAATACTCAGAGTCGCAAAATGAGACTAAAGTGTATTAGCAAATACCTAGAGTGATAATAAATACTGTAGGTATGCTGAGTAAAGAATAGTTGTCCAAGAATATAAAGTATTCTCACCTCAGAGTTGCAAAATGAGACTGAGGTATACAAAGAATCAACCCAATGATAATGTCCATATTATGTAATATGTGAGCTGGAAATAAAGTACAAGGTTTTCATCTGGGCCTCTGGCCCATCCAGAACCCTCTACTAATTCTGTGTTATTAAGTTTGTGCTGAAGTCTCACTCCCATGTTTGGTCTCACGTACATAGTAGATACACAAAATTATAATCACAACACATGGGACTTTAGTAGAAAAGAAAAATGTGACTCTATTGTCAGGAAATGGCAAATGTACTTCCAAGCATCCGATTACAAGGGTAGAAACTTCTTGGAGTTAAATGTCAATGATGGTGTTGAACTTGTGAGAATATCACAAGTAACTCGTAGAACCAGACAGGTACTCAAGTTACAGTGTGGCATTATAAGATGCCATCACAAACTATACTACTATGACTATAAGAATAGAAGACTCAGTAGGTATATAAGTATGTATGCGACTCTATGAAATCTAGAGTGTTTCTCTTAACCCTAGATAGCGTGTACGCAGTAAGAGTAATAGCTAGCCCCTAAGGTAAGCCTAAAGTGCTTCCCACTGCGTCTGCAGATGGGCTGCTCATTAGATGGAAATCCCATATGTCCGTCATACTCAAAAGGCGGAGCACGACTAAAACACTTTAGTCTCTCCAACTTGCTATGTGCATGTATCACAAGACTCATCACCAACCATGCCCCTATTGGTGAATATAGACAAAGATTCTTCCCCAACAAACTGGTAGCCTGTCCATGTGGCAACTCCCCTCTCGAAACAAGAGAATATATCCTCTATGACTGTGAACAGCATAAACAATCATGGAACCCAAAGCAAGAGTCCCTGAAAGACGTCCTCACATTCCTAGACTCCAATCCTGGCACGTTCTGTTTTCAAGAAGGCATCACTTAATACCAGTCTTGTAGTCAGCCTTGTGCTTTAAATCTCACGTCTCTTAGTTATATTTCCTGTATCATTCCTCTCCTTTCCTTTCTTCTTAAATTAAGTAGTCACTTTGTGTAGCTACCACAGCCTACCAGCGCGTTCCGTGTAATAAATTGTTGAATTATTAAAAAAAAAAGTAGGGTGTGGGTGGAGTTTGCTAGTAGATAGATGGGGTAGTATATTTTCAAAGGTACTATTATGGCAGCAATGATTGCCTCGGGTACCATAGGGTGCTCGTCTTCCTTCCTCTAGTGGTATACGTGATCCGACGTATACAAAATCCAGCAGCAACAGCCTGCCATGTATTATGAAGCTAGAAAGATTTCAAAAGTACAAACAGAAACACCAAACCAAATCAACTTCTGAATATGAATTTAAAAGCCAGTAGTTTGAGCAGAAGATCTAGTCCTATGGTCCGTCGACACCCCCGTGGATCGACAAGCAGGACAGTTGTTTTTCCCCGTCTGTAG